>Ga0302300_1002023_pt1 | contig 10905 bp, 13 predicted proteins | sample III_Palsa_E1_1_FD_198756 | JGI IMG/M metagenome (GOLD analysis project Ga0302300, IMG submission 198756) | Peat permafrost microbial communities from Stordalen Mire near Abisko, Sweden - III_Palsa_E1_1 | ecosystem: Environmental > Terrestrial > Soil > Palsa > Peat permafrost | place: Sweden... | reverse complement strand
AACAACCACCTCAACAACAACCGATACAACCCCAACAACAATCTAAAGATTTTACACCAGAAATTAAGGAATGGTTTAGTCAATTTAAAGACTTATATAACCAAGTCAAAACAGATTTATTAAATAAACAACAACCTCTTCAACAACCAATTCAACAACCCGTTTATCAACAACCACCCATACAACAACCATTAATACAACCATCAATTACGAATAATAATACATTTAGTTATCCAAATGTTCCAAATGTTCCAAATAATGTTCCAAAAATAGATTGTGATGAATTTATAAATAATTTAGAAAAAGAATTGAATGCTAATGGATTTATGGACTAATAAATTTCTTGATATTAATTAAATGGGTGCTTGGTCATATGATTCAGATGCAAACGATGGTTCTATGGACATCGTTGGTATGATCAAAAATGGTAAAAAATTAAATTCATTAAAAATTAATATAAACCCTACTCCAGATAATTCGAGAAATGTCGGAGCAATGATTTATGGTATAAAAAATAAAATACCTATTTCTAAATCAAATAAAAAAAAATTAATAAAATATTTAACTAATGAAAAATATCAATTAGAGAATGGTAAAAATAGTGGTTGGATAAGTCCTAAAAAAAGAATTATGTCTATTAAAAAAGAGTTAAGATTATTAAAGAAACAATAACAAATAAAAACCTTCTAATAAACACTTAATGTCCATGATGGTCTGATGAAGCCTTTCAATTAATAAAAAACGGTCTTCCATTAAAATATCCAAGATTTCCTAATAAAAAATCAAAAATTATTAAACAATCTATTAAAACGGTTTCTAAAAAACCTAAATATAGTTTTAAAGAAATTGAAAAATTAATTAAGGATTTTAAGAAACTTGTTAATAAAGAAGATCTAATAACATTTGATGAAGATTTAATAACTTTTAAGACCTATTAAAAGTTTTTAAGACAAAACAAATAAATAAAAACCCTAAAAATCCCAAAAATATATTTGTAAGTTTTATAAATATTTCCAGAAATCCTAAGAAAAACAAATAAATAAAATCCCTAATAAATCTTTAATAAATCTTTACCATGGCTCCAGTTAATATTAAACCAGAAGATGTCGTAATTAGCGAAATTAAATATGATTCCGAAATTAAAGAAAAAGACACTACTAAAACTATCCGTATCTCCTATAAAGATGAGCATAGTTTCAATATGCGCTTACCTAAAATGCTAGTGCCGTTTGGCCTAACTGATAACAAACGTTTTCTTAAAGAGCCAATTGATCCTAAAGCGATTCGTTATTTTTTTGAAGTAGAACTAAATACCGAAGATCCTGCTATTATGAAATTAAAAAAACTTATTGAAGATATTGATGACCGTAATATCCAACATCTTGCCGCTAATAGTCTTAAAATCTATGGCAAAACAATGACTGAGGATTATATTCGTGAAAACGATAAATATAAGTCTTCTATTGCTGTTTCATTAGATGAAAATAAGCAAAAGAGTACTAAATATCATGATCGTCTTCGAATTTCGGTCCCGATTTTCAAGGGTCCTGGTTTTCAAGTATTTAAAGATGGTGCTGAGTTAAACTTTTACAACCCCGAAACTAATCTTATTGATTGGACTTGGGCTCAAAAACGTATGACAATTATTCCTATGATTCAAAGCGAAGGCCTAATGATTAGTAAATTAGGGTCATCCGGTAAATGGCGACTTACTGGCCTATTGATTAAGGGGTATAGCAACAATCGTCTGGATATTTCTCAATTTGAAGATGAAGAAATTCCGAGACCAATGCCAGAACTAGTCAGCAACGATAATCTAGAAGTTGAGGATGATTAAAAGTTTTTAAAACTTAATAAATTAAGTTATAAAAGTTTGTTAAAGAAAAATTAAATGATATCAATAAATATTTAAATAATTAATAACCAGAAATAAAAAATCAATAACCAAAATGATGTGAAATGTAAAAAAAATTTCAATAATACCTTCGGGTATAACAAAACCTAAATTTGTTGTATAACAAAACCAAAACTGCGTTAAATTTATTAAAAATTTACCAAGATTATTATTAACACTCTTCTTTAACAAACTCTTTAACAAACTTTAAAAACTCTAACATGGAAACTCCTATTTCAGATGATGGAGATGAGGGTCAGGGTCAGGGTCAAGATCAGATACAAGTACAACAAAATGGAGCAGCGGATTTTGGAGCAATGCCTGATGTTCAACAACAACAGCGACAAAATAATAACGTTCCTATACCAAACGGTTCTGGTCAAGGTCAAAGTTCTCCTTATGTAATCGGTCGTGCTAAAGAATTTTTTAATTTACAAAGTGATGATTTTTTATCTATTATTCTAGTATTTATTCTATTACTTGTTATAGCAACTGGGTCTATTAATGGCTTGATGGCCGCTGGAGGTTCTATGTTTTTTGCTAACGATAAACTGACACTTATTGGAGCAATTACTGTATCCATTGTCTTTTCTCTAATTTATTTTCTAGTTAAGATTCTAGGGCGTAATTTTATGTAAGGTGTCATTAATGATGTTGAACGAAAAAAACGAAACCCTTGAGTACGAATCGTGATAAAGTTATCTAAAGTCTTTTAAAGTTATCTTCTAAAATGTCATCAGAACTACTAAATCATGATCAAGTGAGAAATCTAGAAGAACAAACTAAACAAAGTAAAACATTTAACTTAAGCAAATATGAAATTGATATGACATTACAGATACATTATATTTGGTCCAGTCGTGGTATTGGATTTGAAAAAGAAACCAATAAATATGAGGTTATTGTATATGCATATTCTGATAAAGTTAAAAATTTTTCTAAAAAACATGTTATAGAAATATCAAAGATGTTTGATAATAATCAATTAGGATTTTTTGAAATGAATAAGAATGTTGCACCATGTGGCTACTTTTTCGATATGATTGGAACTAAAGAAGAATGTCAAGCATTTTTTGACAAATATTAATTTATTAAGTCATAAATAATAAACAAAAAATTAAAAACCTTAAAAACCTTAAAATAAATTTATATTCGTATTATTAGAGTTTCGTTAGTGTAGATGTCTTCTTCCTCTAACGAACTTGAACCTATCTTAGTAAAAAATAACAAACGTTTTACCACCTTTCCTATTATTTATAAAGATCTATGGGCTCTTAAAGAAATTCAAGAAAAATCATTATGGGTCTCTTCAGAAATTGATTATGCTGCTGATTTACAAAGTTATTCAACATTAACGGCCGATGATAAATATTTTATTGAACATATTTTAGCATTTTTTGCTGGTGCCGATGGAATTGTTATGGAAAATATTGATATTAATTTTTCAAATGAAGTACAGATTTCTGAAGCCCGTGGATTTTATGCTGTTCAGAGTTATATCGAACAAGTACATTCTGAAACTTATAGTCTTTTATTAGATACCTTTGTTAAGGATCCTATTCGTAAAGACCAACTATTTAATGCTATTGATACTATTCCATGTATTACTAAAAAAGCAGCATGGGCTCAAAAATGGATGTCTCCCGAAAAATCATTCGCTACTAGATTAGTTGCATTTTCATTAGTAGAAGGTATATTTTTTAGTGGTGCTTTTTGTGCTATTTTTTGGTTAAAAAATCGAAAAGTTTGTTTAAATGCGTTATGTAAATCTAATGAATTAATATCTCGAGATGAACAAATTCATTGTAATTTTGCTATTGCTTTATATAGACATCTTGTTAAAAAATTAACTAAAGAAGAAATCTATCAAATATTTAAAGAAGCAGTTCTAATTGAAACTGAATTTATTATCGAAGCGCTTCCTTGCCGTCTAATTGGGATGAATAGCGAACTTATGATTCAATATATTAAATATGTTGCGGATCATTGGATTAAAAAATACGGATTTCCTAAAATTTATAACGTAAAAAATCCATTTCCCTTTATGGATCTAATTGCTCTTGATGGAAAAACTAACTTTTTTGAATCAAGGGTCACGGAATATTCGAGATCGGCTGACGTTGCTATGACTAATTTTCAAGCGACTGATGATTTTTAACGAAACAAATTTAAATCAACTATTAAGAATTTCTTTATTATTTATAAAAGATGTCTAAATATCCTAAGAGATCTTTAAAAAAATTAACTAACGAGCCCTCTATTAAACGGACCTCTATTAAACGGACATTTGAAATTTCTCGAAAAAATTTAGAACTCGAAAATTTAAAAAAACGAAAAATGGCAGATGAAAGTTTAAGAGTTTGGCTAAATAATTATTACGACGATTTTATAAAATTACCTAAATTATGAAATATCATAAATTTCTTGATTCGTTAATATATTTTTGAATATTTTAATAGACATGGTTCTTTAATAGTCATTAACTATTAAGTTAAAGGTTCTTTAAAATTTGTTAATTGATTAATGACATCTTCCAAGCATTTCCCATATACTCTCCAACAATTTTAAATCCCATTTTTTTATATATTTTGATTACAACTTTATTACTTTTATAAACATATAAACTAAATTTTCGATATCTATGGAAATATTTAAATAATTTTTTAAATAACGTTTTGATACATCCCTGAGATCTATACTTAAGACCTGTACAAACTGCCCAAATCATACATTCATCTATTAGTGGTTCCGCTAATAAATAACATGCTGGTTCGTTATCTTTTACCGAGACCATTATCATAGAAATTTTATTTGGTTCTATATCAATATTAGAATCTTTAAAACATTCTATAGTAGAACTTTTTAACATTTTTTCATATTTTTTATTATTTATATATAATTTTTTAGGAGATCTTTTTGATAATGACATTTATTATAACAAATAAAATAGTTAAAAAGTTATCTAAAAAGTTAGATAACTTTTTAGATAACTTTTTAGATAACTTTTTAGATAACTTTTTAGATAACTTTTTAGATAACTTTTTAACGTTTCTTTAATAACTCTTATCTCATATAATTTTAAATAATTTATATTAAACAAATAATAAAAAACTCTAAATATCTATTTGGGATTATCTATGTCCCATCCAGATAAACCTACTATGGACCATATTGCTGTTCTTCTAACTATCTTTGTAGAAGACGCTACTAAATTACGTAATGTTTTTATCCTTCATGAAAATAGAGAACCTAAAGTAGATGATATTGTTAAAGCATTAAAAGTTCGTGCATTTTATGGTTCTGAATTTTGGTCTAGACCAGATATTCAAGAAAAAATTGAAGAAACTCGTCAATATTTATTAAATAATGACATAATAGATATTGCTGATTTAGAAAATGTCGAAGATGATATTTCAGATCTGTTTTCCGACTCTGATGAATCTCTAGAAATTATTGAAGATGCTGATATTATTATGGCTGATAATTCCAATAACGATATTTGCTCCTGTGATATTTGCTTCAAAATGAATAATATACATCTATATTGGGATCAATGGAATCCTACTGAAATTTCAGATAAACTTCTTAAAAAGGCTATTAATAAGAGCGCTTACGACGGCGACTAAGTTTTTTTGAACGTTTTTTCTGTTTTTTCTTAAGAGATCTTTTTTTATTTTTTTTAAAAATCTTTCGGGATTTTTTTAGAGATTTTTTACGAATACCAAAACTTTGCGAATAAGTTGATGGACGTCCATCAATATGTTTTAGATTATCTCTCCATATAGTATTTATATTAGATTGTTTTTCTTGATATTTAAATAAATCTATTATTTCTAAAATTAATTCATCATTACTTAATTGTTGTAATAATAAAGTCTTCTTCGAATTTAAAACAGGTTCGTAAATTGTTGATAACTCAGCAATTTTATTATTTAATTTATCACATAAATGTTGTCCTAAATCTTTTTCTTTTTGTTGATCAAAATTTGTACTTCTTTTGACATAAGAAATAAACTCATTTAAGATTTTTCGTTCTTCTTTTAGATAAACTTTATCTAATATATCTAGTAAAATAGTTTTAAATTTTATAAATAATTTTGGACAATTTATACTTTCCTGATCAACAAGATCTTTATATCTATCTGCAAGTACAAAATTTAATGAATTTGAATCTTTTTTAGTAGGTAGTATTTGATATGCTGGCGACGTGTTTAAAGAACTATGACTTGATGTATTTGTGATAGGTTGAACGAAATTAAATTGGTTTTTAACTACCTTTATGTTTTTAAAATCTTTTACGAATAACTTTAATAAGTCTAATAGGTTAGTATTAGATTTCAATTCATATGCTTTTAAAGTACCTACATCTTTTATAAATTTATCCATTAATGGTGTTATTTCCTTTTTTAGATTTTCATCACAATTATCGATTAAATCCGGAAAATAAAGACTATAAAATTTATCAAGAAATTGAGTATCCTCGAATTTTAAAAAAAACGATGCTTCAATTGTTTTGATCAATTTATCAAATAAAGCTTTACAATTCACTTCATTACTATCACTAATCTTATCAATAGTTGGTATTAAAAAATCTAAATTTATTGTTGTTTTATCTCGATCGTTTAATCTAAATTCATCATCTAAAGTGTATTTTAAAATGTCTTTATCGTTAAATTCACCTTCTTTTTCTTCTAAATCTTTAGGTCCTAATAATATTTTTTTAGTTGGTGGATTTAGGAATTCGATTGATGTTTGCGAAATAGGTTTTATTTCAGGTTCTTCGTTAATAAATTCAATATTAACCGTTGATTTTGGTAGAATTGGTTTTGATCTTGTAGGCAAACCAGGTGGTTTAAATGGATCATTGGATGGATCGTTAAATTTCGAGTTATTAGGTTTGTTAAGGCTAGATTCTAAATCTGTTTTAAGAGACACTTTATTATCAGGAGGCATTTGTTTATTTGTTTGTTTTTCCCGTTTTTTTTCACTTAGTCTAGTCAAAAGTTTTTTAATATCGTCTTCACATGGATGTTTAAAAAAATTATCGTTTTTATTATTATTCATTTAATATTAATCAATATATTTTTAACGAATAGTTAATATATTTTTAACGAATAGTTAATATATTTTTAACGAATAGTTAATATATTTTTAACGATTAGTTAATATATTTTTAACGATTAGTTAATATATTTTTAACTAAATTTCGAAAAATTACCAATTATAAATTTCCGAATTCTTCTATTTTAATATCGGTTTGTTGTTGAGTCTGTTGAGATCTATAAACAATATCAAGACCAAATACAAAATTACCGCGTCTTCTATCAAAACTTTGTTGAGGATATAATAAACCACGTGTATCAACTACTTCTGCTTTTTTATACTCCAAATCATAAGTTCCAAAAGGACCCATTCGATAAGGAGTAGTCAATCTAACTTTAACAATATTTTTATCCTTGCAATATTCATGAAATGCGTCTTCAAATTCTTTATCAGGAACATATAAACTAGGACCAAGAATAACTCTATCAGATTTAATAAATGCTACTAAAGGATTGGTAGATTCAGCCATTTCATCGCGAGTATCTCTAAAATATTGAGGACAAACATTCCAAACTTCTTCTGACCCAAATTCCGATACAGCATTCAAATAAATTCTATTACAAGCATGAATAATATGACCAATTTCCTTCTCTAATTTTTGCATTAATTTTGTATCGGCTTTTTTAACCTTTTTATTAAAATTAAATACTAAAAGACGCCTAGATATCGATCCAGAATTGTCGCTATAATTTGGAACTTCATTACCAGCAAAAATTACTGGAACATTCCAAATACCTGTTTTAGCAGTTTCATGTTTTTTAGCAAGAGACATTGCTTCACCTGAAATTAATGATTGAAATTCTGCTTGTTCAAGATTAAAGTTTGCTTTAATTTCTGGGGCAATACATAAAAATTTTTGATATAATCCTGAAAGACCAAATAATTTTTCTATATTATTTGAAATTGTTCCAGTATCAGTATCTTCATAAAATTTCTTGATAATATTATTGACAATTGTAGATTTACCTGTTCCTGCTTGACCAAGTAAATAAGGTGCTATTTGCCACCCATCAAGTTCGTTAATCTGATATAACATACGACCAATAAGAATACACATCCATTTTTGAACATCATCTGGCCAATTTTGATATAACATAATACTTCGAAAATTTGGACACTTATCAATAATTATATTAAAAGGATCATTATAACGATGTTCTGGATTATCTAACTGAGGTCTAGTATTTATATCAAAATTCATATTAAAATATTTAGAAGCGACAACATTAGATCCAATTTTTTTAGACATTGGTCCAGTATAAGGTATCCATTCATCAAATATTTCCTCGCATTCGTTGGTCTTTGAGATAAGACTAATTTTGCTATTAGTCATATCTGATAAATCACTATCATTATCACTATCGCTAGTTGGTTCTTTAATGACATTTCTGGAACCTCTCGCAATATAAATACCATTATTAAATGCAAATACATGTCTATCTTTTTTAATATCTTCAAATTCTGGTCCAATATATTTCTCTAAATATTTAACAGACGCCGAAACATTACTCTGACCATTAGTTAAATTTTTCCACATCTCATAATGTGTTTCTTTTTTAATAACCGTATAAATAAAAGTTTCTAAAGTCATCGATAATTTCCAAGAATGAGTATCATAACCACCAGATTTTGGACGACCACTTTTATCAAGAGATACTGGAGTTCTAACCTTTTCATAACATTGTCCATCATAACGTCTATAATTATTATTAAATAGTTTTTCTTTTAAAAATAATAATACATTTTGCCATGCTGTATTAGTTGATGGATCGTATGGTTGATAACGAGAAATATCTAACTCTGTTCCAAGACCGATTTCAGTTTCAGACATAGAATTTTGAAGATTAAATGCTGAACAAATTGCTTTATCTGCATCAACAATAGCCCGATAAATTTTATTAAAATGAATCTTAGTTTGTTCTACGACGTCGCTATCTAATTTTTCTTGATCTTTCATATCAAAAAACATTCTAAGATACATTAATTTTGCAAAATATCTTAATTTAGATTGTTCAAAAAGACCTGCTTGTAAATTATTAAGAGATAAATCAAAATTTTCAATCGCTAATTTTAAATATGCAAAAATATCAAGATTTACTGTAGTTTGAGGAGTTAGGACCCATTTATTATACAAAATATCGATCTGTTCTAATCGTTCTTCAATAGTTGCATTTTCAATTGATTCTCGGATATCGAAACCACTCATAGTTTGTTAGTTTATTTTTATTTAATTGCCAAAAACTAGGGTAATTAATTTTTCAAAATGGCTTTTTGTTTGATTATCAGATGCTTTATCATCTACAGATTCTTTTAACGCTTTTAACGCTTTAACATCTTCATCATTATTAAAAAATTTAAAAGATACAAATGTTGAGTTCCAATGATCAATACTATAATCTGGATTCAAATCTAAAATTTCTTGGATAATTTGCACAAAATCTTGATCATTTTGCAACGAAAAGTCAGCATCACAATTGTAGTCAAATATCCCGCTACTACTAAAATGATGATATTGTTTTCTCGTTATAAAAGGATGTTTTAAATTTATTAGCCATTTTCTAGACACTTTAGCAGGTGTATCATCACTTTCTAACAAATTAATAGATCTAAAGACGCTCTTATTAAATTCCTCAAATAATTTCAGACGACATTCTTCATAATTTTCTGATGTAATTAATTTACTATGAAAATCATTTAGAGCATCTTGTTTAATTCTAATATCCGCTTCTTTACATAATTTCAAATATTCCTCTCGATTTGGTGCTTTAGTTGGCGTGATTAATGACATCATTGGCATGATTAATGACATGGTTAAATATTTAACGTTTATTTCTTTAAGTCTTAATAATATTTTGACAAAATTTTAGAAATTTTCACTATCATAAAATTCGTTAATTAATTGTTGGCCTCTTATACAAAATTCTGTTTTATATAACAATAATATCGTTAGTATATTATCAATTAATAAAAATTTAGATATATTCTTAGGTTTATTTCTAAGACCTAACAAATCCCTATTTAATATTTCTAAAAATAAATAAAGTTCATATATTTCACGAGTTCTTAAAAAAGTTTCAAATGTTTCTAAATTACATGAAACTTGTGCAAATTTTGTTATAAATCTTTTGGAAATTTTATCAGCAGAAACTCTCGAATATATTGGTTTTATATGAGGTTTATCGTGGTGTTCATGTGGTAATTCAACTACTTCTACTAAATTATCATGAAATTTTATTTTTTTATTAGAACGTCTTCGGGAAATATTTGACATGTTTTGTTAAGTTTTGTTAAGTTTTGTTAAGTTTTGTTAAAGACACTTTAAAAGATATAAAGATTTCTTTTAACGATTAGTTAATATATTTTAATATTGGTAATAATAAATGGTTAATAGTCATAAGAGACATCTACGTTCAGAAATTATGGGAAGGCGTTATAAAAAATATGGATATCCTTTACATTTAAGCCCATTATTAAGCCACCATCAGATGAGTAGATTTTCTAAAAAGAAATCTAAAAAAAGTTTAAAAAAATTTAGATTTTCTTATAAAATTCAACCAGAATATACAGTAGCAAGAAATTTATTTAATAATGTGGCTTTGAATAATCGTGGTTGTTCTTAAAAATATATTAACTAATCGTTAAAAATATATTAACTAATCGTTAAAAATATATTAACTAATCGTTAAAAATATATTAACTAATCGTTAAAAATATATTAACTAATCGTTAAAAATATATTGATAATTATTAGATGTCTTCTAAAAAATCTTCTAAAAAATCTAAATCTTCTATTGAAAAAGTTTCTTATGCATTCGCTAATAAAATAGGTCAAAGAGTTTCTACGAGTTTTCTAGATCCTTATGATGCATATGCTAATAAATTTCCTTCTTCGCATTTTAGTAATAGAT
>Ga0302300_1002022_pt1 | contig 10906 bp, 8 predicted proteins | sample III_Palsa_E1_1_FD_198756 | JGI IMG/M metagenome (GOLD analysis project Ga0302300, IMG submission 198756) | Peat permafrost microbial communities from Stordalen Mire near Abisko, Sweden - III_Palsa_E1_1 | ecosystem: Environmental > Terrestrial > Soil > Palsa > Peat permafrost | place: Sweden... | reverse complement strand
CAACAAGAAGTATATACAAACTTTGTTGGTATAAACACATCTCCCTGAAAATTTTGTTGTTAGTAACAGATACGGTATAAGCTGTGTGTTGGTGACCAACATATTATCCAGGATTTTTTGTTGTTTACAACAAGAAGTACATACGAGCTCTGCTCGTGTGAACATATCTCCCTGAAAATTTTGTTGTTAGTAACAGATACGGTATAAGCTGTGTGTTATCACACAACACTAAATCCAGGATTTTTTGTTGTTTACAACAAGAAGTATATACAAACTTTGTTGGTATAAACATATCTCCCTGAAAATTTTGTTGTTAGTAACAGATACGGTATAAGCTGTGTGTTATCACACAACACTAAATCCAGGATTTTTTGTTGTTTACAACAAGAAGTATATTAATAAATAAAAAGTATACAACATTGTGGTGTATAGTTTATATTAGTCTTTAAAACATTAATCTTCGAACCTCTAACTATTACGGATGATATAATCTCAGTTATTGTATATTGCTAAATTAACACATTATTTCATACTCAAAATATGTTGTATATTGTACATAATTATTGTGGTTAGTTGTTTACACGAATTGCATGTAATTGTTCACCTTAATTTGTGTAATTGTTATTATGTTACAGTGTAATTACATAATATTATTGTGATCAATAATTATGTAACAATACAAAAATTAGCTAATACAACTAATAATTTACACACATATTATCTCATAATTTCCGTGGTGAGTTACCTAGCACAGCTTGTTGTTTATGAGCCTTAGGCTCACAACCGCTTACACGAATATTATGTAATTACACACAGATCATACAAGATAATAACTTGTAATTACCTAGTCTTGTTTTTCATGTTGAAGTAAAACTAATAAATAAGATAGGTGAGTAGAACAAGGTTCTATCCTCATAATCCTTATCTTTCTTCTCTCCTCGTCTCTCAACATAAACATAATATGTAGTAGTGATCTAATTACTACTTTCAATATACCTATCAACACAATATTATAACTACTAAACATGTACATTATATATTGTATTTATTATTACCAACAAAGAATTTTGGATTTAATATTGTTAATAACAAATACAGTATATATTGGATGAATTAATAAGTCATATATATATATATATAAGAGACCATATTTTCTGTACTTGAGTATACATAATTTATGTAATATTATTATAATGATAACACTATAAAATGTATCCATGATACATTTAAACATATTAATACATAACATATTACCCATATTAAGATTACTACTTATAACAAATTTTATATTTATTACTCGTATCATATTACTACAACATTAATAATTATTACTTATTTATATGAGAGTAGTAACATAATGACCGTGGTTAGTTGTTTACCGAAGATCAGCTGCGCTAAGCAACTAACCACAAATATTATGTGATAATACAAGAAATAATCTGTACAAATAACCATGTATTCATACTCGTATCATCCCATGATGGTTGTGGTTAGTTGTATACACAACTATTATGTTAGTATACTTTAATTTATGTGGTTATCATCATTGTATACCGAAGATTAGTCCTGCTCTGGTCTGGTCTGGTCTGGTCTGAAGTGGGAAATGAAGTGGGAAATGAAGTGTGAGATGAAGTGTGAGATGAAGTGTGAAATGAAGTGGGACATCAACTGATGGCTCTGGTCTCAAATGGGAAATCAACTGATATATCAGTTATGAAATAGCTCAACTATGAGATGATCTGCGCTATATGAGTATGATTACATGATATATGAGTATACAATTAACCACAACCATCATGGAATGATACAAGTATTATCATACAGTTAATTATTTAACCATACTTGTATTATAACATAGTATCTGTGGTTAATTGTTTACGCAGATATCATGCAATTACATAATAATCTACATAATTGTTGTTATAATACAAGTACACAATATCTGTGTAAACCGAAGGTATATCTGATAGAGAAAAAGCTGCGCCAAACAATCAACCACGGTAATCTTGTGATTGTATGAGAATTATCTGTATGTGTAATTAATTAAATACTCATATCATTACGGGATGACCGTGGTAAGTTGATTAGCGCAGCTTTTTCTCTATCAGATATACCTTCGGTTTACACGGATACCATGTAATATTATTGGTTGATACATTATTTGTATTGTAACTAGTATAATGTAAAAATATAGTAAAATGTTTATCTGCATACTATAATAATTACATGTAATCTGTATGAGCTAAACCAAAAACATACCACACCTAGATCCATCAATGTAAAATTAAATATAAGCAATATAACACTATACAATATAGTGTACTTAATGTATAATTTTACCATAAACAATATTGTATTCATTACAATATATAGTAGGATACTATCTTACTTTATAATTACAGGTAAAATTTGGTTTGCCACAGGCATTTCTCTTTAGAGTATAGCTTCGCTTTGACATATTTTTGGTTTGGTTTAAAAATACATCATACCAAGATTTACCTGTAAAATTACAGGTGAACAATATTATATAATATAGTGTATTCAATACTTCACTTTACTTTAAAACCTTGTAATCTTCACTACAATGTATAGTGGGATACTATCTTATTTTATAATTACAGGTATTTTTTGGTATGATATATTTTTAAACCAAACCAAAAATCTGTCAAAGCGAAGCTATACTCTAAAGAGAAATGCCTGTGGCAAACAAGATTATCACTGTAAAAATAAAGGTAATGAATACACAGTTATAACATGTAGTAGGTATAAAAAAATTATACTAAGATTGCATATTAGGTACATTATGATGTGCAGTACAGTATTTATTATTCTTTCTCTCCATACCATTTTTCACTCTCATCATCCTATCTCTCCGTCTTTAAATATTGTGTATAATATATACTTAACTATATATCTAAATATATGTTATTGTATGATGTTCTCATATATGTAAAAATGTAGTAATCAACAAAATGAGGTATATAAGAATTTTATATAAACATTGTTGTATACACAACTATGTATTTATTCATACAGTAATAGTTACGTAATCATTGTGATAAGTTGTTTCCGCTTGTCACTGCGTTTGACGAAGTCCAGCTTTGCTTTGGCATAGCCATTTCTCCTTCAGATATACCTTCGGTTTGTCGCTTGTCACGAATATTATGTAATTATACAAGAATTTACCTGTAATTACTTTATATTCTTTATACTTTCTCTCTTCCAATACTAGAACAATTACATAATATTCGTGACAAGCGACAAACCGAAGGTATATCTGAAGGAGAAATGGTTATGCCAAAGCAAAGCTAGCCTCTGGCAAACGTAGTGACAAGCGGAAACAACTAACCACGGTAATTATTTGATCATACTAGTATCTCTTATTGAAGTATATTAACAGATACTTTTACAATTAACATACAATAAAGTTACGACCAGAGAAATAATATGTTACATATTATTCACTTATTCAGTTATATTTACGGGATAATATATTTTTTGTAATAGTAAGATATATTATTATATTGTTTATATAACATACATAATATTTGTGGATGGTTAGATATACGAATATTTATGTATTGTGTAAAATCTGTATAGAGTACTGTTTTGTAGATATTAGATGTTTTGTTGTATCATATCGTTAACATAATTATTTAGTATACCTTCGGTTCGGTTTGTATACTAAACAAGTAAACATTTACAATATCACAGTAAAATAAAATAGTAACCGAGTTACTACTTTGTTATGTTAATAACAAATTACATGTTTAACATTTTGTTACGTATATCAAACTAACTGTAGGTAATTGCAACCCCTATATCTTTCTTAACAAAACAATGTTTGTTATGTTTTCGGTATATTTTTTATATAATACATAATAAGTTAAAATGGTAAAAATCATGTAAATACTTGTTAATTGTATGTGTATATTTTAAACACGAATGGTTATGTGTTGTTGTACTTGGACACAAATACCATATACATCTTTTTGTTTACTTACAATTTTATTGTAAGTGTGTAAAATATAATTCTCCTGTTAGTTTCTTTATTCACACATGTAATTATACACGTATCATTATAAAATAATTAACTAGATATACTTGTTTCATCACATGATTACTGTGGTCAGTTGGTTACACAAATCATATGTAACTATACTTTAATTTGTGTAATTACTCTTGTATTGCCATAGTAATTACATGATAGTTGTGTATTCAACTGACCACAAATATTATGTTGTTATACAAGTATATCTTACATGTTAATATATGTTTTACTATTATTTGAATGATATATATTACACAGTAATAATGTGTATAATAATTAACAAGCAAAAATTTGTACTTGTCAAAAACAATACCGTATTGTTTTTATAGTTATAACATAATATTAAAGTAATGTATGTTTTTCATGACCAAAGTATTCTTTTACAACATACATAATGACCGTGGTAAGTTGTTTCCGCTGTGCTTGTCACGGATATTAGCCGTAGGCCTGCTTCGCTTATGTAATTGTACACATATAACAAAAGGTAAAACTATGTTTCAACGAAGCTCTTCTCTCCGGAGGCATACCTGCGGTTCATACGAGAATAATTACATAAGCGAAGCAGGCCTACGGCTAATATTTGTGTGTCCAATTATCCACATATATTATGTTATATTACAGTATATTATTATACATATAATAAATATTATATGTATTGATTATATGTTTTAACATAAAAATGATGTTAATTGATCAGGGGAGAATTATATTATTATACTCGTACCAACTACATAATATTTGTGGTGAGTTGTTTAGCGCAGCTCACCTTCGGTTTACACAAATCATATGTATTTGACACTCTAATATACAAAATTAATACCTGGTATTTATTTAATATCCCTTAGTATCCTTATAATATTAAAGTACAAACTACATATGATTTGTGTAAACCGAAGGTGAGCTGCGCTAAACAACCCACCACAAATATTATGTAGTTACATGAGTACATGTCGTTAACACATGTTAACAATAACTTGTATAATTAATGTATATTAAATTTATATTACTAGGGGAAAACAATATGTTACATATTGTTTACTTACTTAAACATATTTACACAATGGTGTATTTTTTTACGAATTGGTAACTTGTGTAATACACACCTTTACATATGTATGATATCTTATCATAGCATCATCTAACTTTACTTTAGTAAAATGTTGTCATTGAAACACCCAATGATTGTTCAATGATTATATCATGATGATTGAGAATTACCATCATAATATGTATTTATGTTAATCATATAATACATTGTATGTTACACACAATATTTTCTATACATAATACGTGTTTATTGTTTGTTGGTTGTATAATACAATTATTACTATAAATAGTTATCCTTGTATATCTTATTTTTGTATGATTGTATACTAAAAGTATAAAATATATCTACATTACTAACCACTTATTTATTTGTATATAATCACATAATATACGTGGTGATTTGCTTCCGCTTGTCACTGCGTTTGGCGCAGCCTACCTTTGGTTTGACGAAGTCCAGCTTTGCTTTGGCGCAGCCATTTCTCTTTGAGTATACCTTTGGTTTGCCAGAGGCATTTCTCTTTAGAGTATAGCTTCGCTTTGGCATAGCCATTGCTCTCTCAGTATAGCGCAGCTGACCTTCTGTTTGCCAGAGGCATTTCTCTTTAGAGTATAGCTTCGCTTTGTCGCTTGTCACAGATATTATGTAATGAAATAGTGTATATATGTTACAATATGAATTTTATAATACGAAGTTATAAAATTTGCACTATAATATAATTATACATAATGTATATTGAATGGGTCAGTAGTGACAAAAGTTTACAGGCTGTTAGTAGTAATAGTTTATTAAAGACAATAATTATACCTACAATAAGGTCTCGTTATAAACTCTACCTCGATGTGGAATCATTAAAGTGTACATTTGATGGTGTCGTGGCAAAGAATATCAACAATAATAATATGGTGTCCGAAGGTCAGGTACGCGTTACTTGTTCCGGGACTTGGATCGGAAAGAATCTTGATCTTATGCCACACATTACTTTTTATTATTAAAATAATATGTAATTTCTCACACGGTAAACTTAACGGTAAATACTTTTTTAGTTATGGTGATGATGGTAGTGATCAAAATATACAACGTATCATATATACATATATGTATGATGACCACGTTGATTATAAATTTTTAACCATTGATAATGAAGGTGTTAGGGAATACCAATATGATATTAATGGTACATATAATGATCGTTATGATGATGAAGATAATGATATTTATTATAACGGTGAAATAAGTACCTATCGTGATGGTAGGTTAGTTGAAAAGATCGAATTTGGTTGTAGTTTAGACACTTTTAATCTAGATCATGACGATGATGCAAAGTATATACCGCATAATTATGATAAACTACTAAATTATGAATTATACTCCATTAAGATAGTTGACTATAATCTTGGTACATCAAAATATGTTGAATATCACACACACACCGACTAACAATTACGCTATAATTTGGGACCCAAATGTTGAACAAGATACATTTCAATACTACAAAAGGTATGATGCAGATGGAAAATTAACAATCATGTGGTACCAAAATGGTATAGATTCTATGTCTAATGTTATCAAATCTATACATCGAATGTATGAAAAATATAATACTATGTCTCATGATACAACTCATGATATAACTTATAATATGAATGATACAACTAATAACGTTGGAGTTCACAGTGGTTGTTATCTTGATTACTATCAAATTAATGGAGTACCTGAGTTGCCAAACGTTAATCTCATACCATTCAGAGGAGAGGAAAATAGACAGCTAATAATCATTGGTAAATATGTAGATATTGGGTATTATAAAAATGGTAATTTGAGTATTATATTTATATCCATAAAACCCAATAAGCCAATAATTTATAACTTCAATGAACAAGGACAGAGACATATCTATGCATAATATTATTTTAGTATTAATACTACTCACATACATCATTACAATATAATATTGTAATCATCAACTGTTAACAATTATATTATCATTTACAACAATAATTATGTTACAATGTACTTGTACTTATAATAATGTAATTATTATTGTAAATAACAGTATTATCATATAATATTCGTAGTTAGTTGTTTACCGAAGGTCAGCTGCGCTAAAGCGCAGCTCATCTCATAGTTGATGTCCCATTTGAGAGAAGGACCAACCTTCGGTTTACACTAATACTATGTAATAATATCAATATCTACATTAATTTATTGGATTAAATAATTACAATTAAATAATATTACATAATATACGTGTAAACAACTAACTACGAATGTTATGTAGCTCATACATAATATTATATGTTGAATATTAAAATAAATAAATAAATAAGTAATTCATTACATTATAATTAGAACGATAAATATACAATTACAAGTTTGACTTGTAATCATTAGTATAACCAAATAATAGTTAAAATATTATTTGACCTGAATGTGTTTAATATTAACCATATAAATATGGTTAATAATTTAATTAGTGTAATGTATAAACTAGATTAAATACTATTTATTGTAAATCTTCTTATCTCAATTCTATCTTATACTTCTCTTATTTTACAGAATTAGAGATTATGTGTATATGATTTCTAACTTTTACTTATGTAAATAAATTAATATTCCATGATCATTGTGGTAAATTGGATACACGAATATTATGGATCTGTACCCAATATGGTTAAAAGATCATCACGTATATACATTTTTGTGTTTATTACTTTTAACAATTAAACCATGTAATTACAAGTACAATTCCATAATATTTGTGTATCTAATTTACCACAATGATCATGGAATATTACTTGTATTTATTTACATCAACATAGTAATATGATATTTAATATGTTATATGTTATATGGATTATGTATGTGTTAGATATTTATCTAATTAGGTTACTATAACAAACATATTGTTTGTAGTTTTTATTATGCATGTTATTAGTTGGTATAATACCACTCTTGTTTGATAGATATTTATGTTTGTTACTTTATGTCTGTGTACTTTATATAATATTTTTATTTCATTGTGAAATAAAATACATGTTAATTATATTATTATTATTAGTATAATTACTCGACATTAGTAGTGAGCAAACAGCGAACAAATTTTCCCATATCATACAAGTCATGCTGATGCATGTGTCCATCTGCATGCCATGCACGATTCTCACCATGTTGTCTGCTATCCGTATAGTTACGTTGGTATTTAAGTTGTCCATCTTCATACCATTCTTCCCACAAACCAACCCACTCCCCCAGTTCATAATAATTTTGTTTTTCAAGTTGTCCATTAGCATACCACGTTTGTTGTATACCATGACAATTACCATCTTTGTAATTACGACGACTTTTGAGTTGTCCATTATTGTTGTTATCAACATTGTCTACATACCACGATTCACACAGACCAACAGGTCTTCCTTTTTCGTAGTAGGCTTGATATTTAAGTTGCCCATTATCATGCCATGTCTGATACATACCGTCCAGATGTTTATCTTTATATTCGCCATAACAACAAAGTTGTCCATTAGCATACCATGATTGATATATACCATCCTTCTTGTCATCCTTGCAGTAGAATTGATGTTTAAGTTGTCCAAATGTGTGATCTTGATTGGTATTATCATACCATTCTCTTTGAACACCATCTTGTTTCTTATCTTTGTAGTGGAATTGTTGTTTAAGTTGTCCTGTGCCCGGGTACCATATTCTTTTATGTGAGAGACCGACTCTTTCCCATTTAACTATATGATAAGTAACCAATAAGCTAACATGTTGTTTATCTTTATCAAAATAGTACACGTCATTACTGTAACCATGATGGTTATTAATCGTGATTGTGCTATTAGCATTTATTTTCAACCATGCGTTAAAAAATGCAGGATTACTCGTGTAACTGTCTGGAATAAACTCATATGGAGTATGGAGATAGATGGTTCTGGTATCTGGAAGTTGTTGGATGACAGGAAGAAATTCAGTCCATACTCCATAAGCTTGTTGTATTAAATACATGAAAAACTTCATGTCAATGAAGAAAGATTCCATATCAAAACACTCGACTAATACATTAACGTGTTTAATACGTTGTTTTTTGTTATATAGAAAATTCAGGTAAATATTAAAGATATGTTTATATTTATCTTTAACCTTAATATATACATCTATTGTATTACACATAGCTATCATATCATTGATCATATCGGATGACACAATAAGATTATTAGGTACACAAATATTACTATCATCATTAATAAACGTTACAGTCATAATTTTGTAATAGAAACATTACAAATATAATTTACATTATCATTATTATGAAAAAGTTTATATTCATGATAGTGATAAGTATATATATATTATTTTTTGCATATAAATAATATTATAATATGTTATTGCATAATTATTATTGCATTATTATTGTTACACAATTATTATTGTACTTAACCTCCATATATATATATAGTATTTTAAATTTAAACATATAATGAGAAGTATTTAACATAGTATAGTAATACTTAATATTATTAGGTTATTATATTTTTTATTACAACATGTAATAAATAGTTTTTTATCCCCTCTATCGTTTCTATTCTTCTTTTGTTCTCACCACATAAAATATTAGTACAATTACACAATATCCGCGTAAACCGAAGGTTGGTCCTTCTCTGGTCTGGTCTGGTCTGGTTTGAAGTGTGAGATGAAGTGTGAGATGAAGTGTGACATCAACTGATGGCTCTGGTCTCAAATGGGAAATCAACTGATATATCAGTTATGAAATAACTCAACTATGAGATGAGCTGCGACGAGTGCAGAGAAGCGCTAAAGCGGATCTAACTTTTGGTAAACAACTAACCACGACAATTTTGTGGTAATACGAGTACAAGTAGAAAAATAGTTGTGTTTTAACACAGGCTCTTGTTTCCAAGACATATCTTCGGTTTACCGCAGATTATCTACAATTTGTACGAGTATGAATTACATAATACTCGTGTAGGCAATTTCACCACTAATATTATGTAGTTTATCATGAGTATAATTATATAATCATTAATTAATACCATCACAATTACAGTGGTGGAAAGTATAACGGTTTACAAGAAGGTTGATATGCAAATGATAGTATAAAAGTTGGTCAACTTAAATATCGACACAATTATGTTAATGGTAATTGTGATGGTATACAAACAGGTTGGTATCCGGGTGGTAAAATTAAATACCAATATGATTGTAATAATAATAAGCAACTTGGTTCACAGAGAGCACAACATGAATTCGAAAAACGTAGGCAAGGCCGTACTGTTTTTAATGCAAACCCAAATGACTACGCATACAACGAATTTGAGAGATCTCATCTCAAACATTGAAAATAATAACATTATTAATAGTGTGTGTTTTATTTCCAGATGTGGAAAATAGAGAGATAGATAGATACACACACATATACTAAAAATAATATGCTAAACTTAAGTGTGTTACCATCATAACTATAATTACATTTCAAACTATCAACTAGTGTTCATAACAAACATGTTATCTCTGTATCTCATACACGTGTTATTGTTTGCGATCACACAATATTCGAGTAATCAACTAACTACGATAGTTGTGTAATGATCTGAAATTATTAACTTAACAATATAATATATAATCTTAACATTAAGTAATTACCGTGGATAGTTAGTTACTCGTATATTGTATAATTATATGTAATTTTTAACGTATATCTATATAATTACATAATATCTGTGTAACTAATAATTTACGAATGTCACATGTATTTAATGGTACTAAAATGTAAATACTTTACTTCACCT
>Ga0302300_1002021_pt1 | contig 10917 bp, 13 predicted proteins | sample III_Palsa_E1_1_FD_198756 | JGI IMG/M metagenome (GOLD analysis project Ga0302300, IMG submission 198756) | Peat permafrost microbial communities from Stordalen Mire near Abisko, Sweden - III_Palsa_E1_1 | ecosystem: Environmental > Terrestrial > Soil > Palsa > Peat permafrost | place: Sweden... | reverse complement strand
GATTTGCTGCCAATTTAATAAAATCTTTGCTATTATGTACTCAAAAACCCACCAAATTTAATTTTTATTTAGTGTATAAATAATTGTAAATCAAATTACTGTAAGATATAAGCAAAGTATAAGTTTTAAACAAAACAGCAGTATATTTCAGAATGATTAAAATTTAACCAAATATAATTTTGTTTGATAAATAATTAGTTATATAACAGTTATTTATGAGGTTTATATAATTAATAGTTATACCTGAAATAGGTTTCCTTAAAATCTTTGCGCATATCAATGAATCTGGTTGCAACTGCTTTTAAAAACACTTCATCCAGCAATTCAAACACACTGTTAACGCCATCTGTCAGGTCCATTTCGGGTATTTTATAAATTTGCTCCAGGCTGCCCTGCTCTATCTTAATTATAAACTTACTGTTCATACTCAGTATGGATATTTTAAATTCGGGGTGCGGAAGTTCTGCTATTATTCTCATATCTGATTATATTAACCCTGCTAAGGGATCTTTTCCATTTATCGTTCCAAAACTCGCTATTGGTTTAAACCTTGCAAAAAGTTCCTCGCTGTACCATTGCTCATCGCGTGTTTTTCTGATCACTTCGGCATGTTCTTTTGAGCCGTAGGCAAAAGCTTTTACATCATCAATGCTTTGCCATACGGAAAAGGTCGCCTGCCGGTAAACGGGTGCCTCGCCAATACCAAACGAGGTAATATACCCCGGTGCATCAGCCATTAAGCCCGCTACCACGTCAACATTGCTCCAAAAGTTCTTCAGTCTGCTCATTCTTATGGTAGCGCGGGTAAGTACGGCTACAGGCCCGGTAATTATCTTGGTTTCTGGCTGGCCAAAAGGCTCCTGGCCATCCCATTTACCATGGCTTTGCAGCGGAGTACATAATACCGTCCATTTTTCCTGCGCAAAAATATACCACCATTTACTCACATACGAGCTTTTATTGAATTTATCAAAGCTTTCGCGGCTATCCCATACCGCCAGCAGGCCCCATTGCTGCCAATCTGGTTGCAGATCGAACGTGCCATTGCGCCCGCTGCCCAATAATTTCCAGAAAGTACAGCCTTTTTGCAGCCACATGGGCAAGCGGTGTACGGCCATAGCCAATAAAGCAACCGGAATTAAAGCTTTGCGGTAGCGGACTATAGTTAAACTCACGATCATCGCTACTAAATAAAAGATTAAATATGAGATTTGTCTTATTTAATTGTAATACTTCATACTTACTTTTGCAACATGGCAGAAGATCTAACCATTATTCAATCAGCTGATAAACAGGCGCAATATCAATCGTTAATACCGCAGATAGAAGCATTGCTGTATGGCGAGCCCGATCTGGTTGCTAACCTGGCCAATATATGTGCCGCTTTAATGGAGCAATTCAAATGGTTTTGGGTGGGTTTTTACCTCGTAAAACAAAACGAGCTGGTACTGGGGCCTTTTCAGGGGCCGGTAGCTTGCACGCGGATAGGCAAAGGCAAGGGTGTTTGTGGGGCGGCCTGGCAAAATGCCGAAACGCTTATCGTGCCCGATGTTGATGAATTCCCCGGCCATATTGCTTGTAGTTCTTTGTCGCGGTCGGAAATTGTGATCCCTTTGTTTAAAAATGAAGAGGTGATAGCTGTGCTTGATGTGGACAGCGAACACCTGGCGCATTTTGATGTTATCGACGCACAATTCCTGCAACAAATTGTTAAGCTGGTAAATTTTTAAATGACTAAAATATTCCTGATAGCTGGCATGGGAGCCGATACCCGGATCTTCAATAACATAGAGCTACCGTCAGACTATGATGTTACGCCCGTTGACTGGATAGAGCCAAACCCAACCGATACTTTAACAACTTATGCTCAAAAGCTTATTATACAATATAATATAAAACCAAATTCTATAGTTATTGGAAATTCCTTAGGCGGAATGCTGGCTATTGAAATGGCCAGGTTGATCAAGCTAAAAAAAGTGATCCTTATATCAAGTATTAAAACCAGCGATGAGTTTCCGCGCTATTATAAGTTATTTCGGGCTTTACCAGTTTATAAATTAGTACCCGGCAAGGTATTTACATCTTTGGGTTTTATCATCAGGCCCATATTCGGCAGGCTGGTGAACGACGACGGCTGGCTTTTTGGCGACATGCTGGAAAAAACCTCGCCAACATTTTTGAAATGGGCCATGGGTGCCGCTCTATATTGGAAAAATGATGTTATCCTTTCAAACGTACATCATATTGTAGGTAGTAAGGATAAAATATTTTTAAGCAGGCACATCCAAAACGCTACCATTATTGATGGCGGCACGCACGTAATGATAATCGACAGGGCAAAAGAGATAAACAAATGGCTGAAACAAGTACTCAAAAAATAAAATTACCGGCGTCCTTTTTTTTAGATGATAACGTATTGGCCATAACCCGCCTCCTGCTGGGCAAGTATTTATTTACCTGTATTGATGGTGTAATTAGTGGAGGATATATTGTTGAAGCAGAGGCTTATAACGGTATTATTGATAAAGCATCGCATTCCTATGGCAATAGGATAACGCCCCGTACCAAAACTATGTTTATGCAGGGCGGGATAGCTTATGTATACCTGTGCTATGGTATTCATGAAATGTTTAACGTGGTTACCTCGGTCGAAGGTCAACCGCATGCCATCCTCATCCGCGCCATACAGCCTACCGATGGAATAGAAGCGATGCTTTACCGTCGCAACATGACCGTATTGAAGCCGAATATCACTTCAGGGCCGGGTTCTGTGGCTAAGGCTTTGGGTATATCACGTAATATAAATGCCATCAGCCTGCAAAGCGATACTTTATGGATAGAGGACAGGGGCCTGATTTTTCCGGATGAGGCCATAGCAGCCGTACCGCGTGTAGGTGTGGATTATGCGGGAGCAGATGCCTTATTGCCGTATCGCTTGTATGTAAAGGGCAATCCGTATGTAAGTAAACCTCATAAATAGAATCTAAGAAAGTAAGAGTCAAGAGCCAGGATTAGTATCGGTTAACTTAATTTCTATCTTGATTCTCGATTCTTGCCTCCTGATTCTCTATATTGGCTTGATGAATTATCAAAATACACTATCGTTTGCTCAGCAAATGGATGAGCAGGATCCGCTGAAGGATTTTCGCGAACAATTTTATATTCCGCAGCACGATGGGCAGGATGCGATTTACTTATGTGGCAATTCATTGGGCCTGCAGCCGGTATCGGCAGAAAAACAACTCACTCAAAAACTAAGCGAATGGAAAGATTTGGGTGTTGAAGGCTGGTTTAATGGTAATGATCCCTGGCTTAGCTATCACCATCAGCTTACCGGCACACTGGCAGCCATTGTGGGGGCAAAACAGGAGGAAGTTACCGTGATGAATTCACTTACAGTAAACCTTCATTTATTGATGGTAAGCTTTTATAAACCAGCAGGTAATAAATATAAAATACTGATGGAAGGCGGCGCTTTCCCATCCGATCAATACGCCATTGAGAGCCAGGTAAGGTTTCGTGGTTATGATCCTAAAGATGCCATTATTGAAGTTTTTCCGCGCGAGGGAGAACTCGTTTTGCGTACAGAGGACATTATCACAAACATAAATAACCACGCCGGTGAATTGGCTTTGGTATTGTTTAGCGGCATCAATTACTTCACCGGGCAATTTTTTGATATTGCTGCCATAACCAAAGCCGCGCATCAAGCCAGGGCCATCGCCGGATTTGATTTGGCCCATGCAGCCGGAAACGTACCTTTACAATTGCACGAATGGAATGTTGATTTTGCTTGCTGGTGCTCGTACAAGTACATGAACTCCGGGCCGGGTGGCATAAGCGGCATTTTTGTACACGAAAAACATTTTAATGATAGTTCGCTTAATCGCTTTGCCGGATGGTGGGGTTACCGGCAGGATAAACGCTTCCTGATGGCTCCGGGCTTCGACGCGGCGCAGGGCGCGGATGGCTGGCAGGTGAGCACACCGCCAATTATGCTTTTGGCCCTGCATAAAGCCGCTCTGGACATTTTTGAGCAGGCGGGTGGGGTAGATAGGCTCCGCGCAAAAAGCGAGCTCCTGACGGCTTATCTGGAGTTTGTTATTGGCAAACTCAATCAATCTTATAGCTCGGAAATATTCAAAATCATCACTCCGACGAATAAAGCGGAACGTGGCTGCCAGTTATCCATTGTTTGTAAGCAAAATGCCAGGGAAATATTCAACTACATAAGCCAACACGGCGTAATTGGCGACTGGCGCGAACCGAACGTGATACGACTAAGCCCCGTGCCGCTTTATAGTTCATTTACAGACGTTTTTGAAGCCGGACGCATTCTTGCTGCCGCCATTGGAGAAAATGCCTTGTAGCGCCTTATTTTATGCTTAAAATCGCTTTTAATTCGGTATACGCGCATCCTTTGCCCGAGGGACATCGTTTTCCGATGTTGAAATATGAGTTGATACCCGCTCAATTGCTGCATGAGGGACTAATTACCACTGAGAACCTGTTTTCGCCGGAACCTTTGGATGAGGAAGTGATATTATGGACACATGATGAAAACTACTGGCACCAATTACGCGATCTCACTTTGCCCGAAAGGGAGCAAAGGCGCATTGGTTTCCCGCTGTCGGCGCAATTGGTGGAACGCAGCAGGCGAATAGGCCAGGGCACCATTGACGGCTGTAGTTTTGCCTTTGAATATGGCGTGGCTTTTAATGCCGCAGGCGGCACTCATCATGCAGGCACCAATTGGGGCGAAGGTTTTTGTTTGCTAAACGATCAGGCCATGGCAGCTAATTACTTACTTCATAATAACTTGGCATCATCCATCTTAATAATTGATTTAGATGTTCACCAGGGCAACGGAACGGCACAGATATTTGAAAATGAACCGCGTGTATTCACATTTTCCATGCATGGCGCCAATAATTTCCCATTTCGAAAAGAGAAATCAAGCTTGGATGTACCATTGCCGGACGGTATTAACGGGGAAGCTTATTTAAAAATATTACGCGATACCTTGCCGGGATTGATCCGGCAGCAAAAGCCTGATATAATATTTTACCTGGCCGGGGTGGATGTATTGCAAACTGACAAACTGGGAAAAATGGCCCTAAGCCGCGAAGATTGCAAACTGCGCGACCGCTTTGTTTTTGAACAATGCATTAGCCACCAAGTACCGGTACAGGTGAGCATGGGAGGGGGCTACTCGCCGCAAATTAAGGATATTGTGGAGGCGCATTGCAATACCTACAGGGTGGCTAACGAACTTTACTTTTAAAAAGGATCACGAGGCAACCTTGTACTGATGCTTTTTGCTGATGTATTGAAAACGCAGAAACATAAGCGCGGAAGAGGTAACCAACCCCAGCAACAGGCCGTACCAAACGCCTTTTATACCCAGGTTTAAATATATTCCTAAATAATAGCCCATAGGTAGGCCAACTACCCAATAAGCGAAGAAGGTGAAGATAGTAGGGATATTAACATCGCCCATACCACGCAAAATTCCGAGGCCTACCACCTGTGTGCCATCAAATATCTGGAATATGGCAGCAATTATAAGTAACTGTGCTGCAACAGCTATAACTGCTTTATCTGTAGTATAAATATAGGGCAGTATGTGGTTGCCGAGGCTGAACAGCAAAGCTGTGCAACTCATAAATACAATCACAATATGATAATTTGAGATGGCTGATGCCCTTAATTCTTTATGATCGTTCACGCCAAAATAGTTGCCCGATTTGATGGTGGCCGCTGCCGCTATGCCGCTCGATACCATGTAGGTGAGCGATGCCAGGTTAATGGCAACCTGGTGTGCCGCCTGCTGAATTAAGCCTATGCTGCCAATTAATATGGCACCACCGCTAAACGCGCTCAGCTCAAAAGTATATTGTAAGGCGATAGGGGTACCAATGCGCATAATATCCAGGCTTTTTATATAGCTGATGTGCTTAAATGCAAAACTTTTGAGGTATTCCCTGAAATTTGCTGATTTGAAAACGTAAAAACCCATAACAACCGCCATTAAACAACGATCAACCAATGTACTGTAACCCACACCACGGATCCCCATAGGTTTAATACCGAACATTCCCTTCACCAAAATAATCCCCAGGCATATATTAAGCACATTACCGGCTACCGAGATGATCATGGCCTGTTTGGTAAAGCCCAAACCCTCGGCAAATTGTTTAAAGGTGTTGAATATGAGCACCGGGATAATTGATACACCCAGTAACATTAAATAGGGCTTAGCGTGTTCAACCACTGCTGGTGTTTGATGCAAATGGTGCAATACATATATCGACCCAAAAAACAGGAACAGGAAAAGTATGATACCGCTGATGATGTTTATTAATAAACTATTGGATAGCAAATGCCCGCATTCGGCATAATCTTTACGGCCGTTACTTTGGGCTATGAGCGGGGTTAAACCATAGGATATGCCCAAACCGATAATAAGCGGTATCACAAAAATGCTGTTCACTAATGATACTGCGGCTAAACTAACCGTTCCGGCAAAATGCCCAACAATAATACTGTCAGATGTTTGTACCAGCGTATGCCCCAACTGCGATATCATTACCGGCGTAGCCAGTTTAAGGTTGGTTTTGTAGTGAAATTTATATTTGTTGAAAAAGGCTTTCATTGGTGATAGATAATGTGCGAAGAATAACCTTTGTTTTCGCGGTGCTAATTTAGCTGCAGTTTTTACTAATCTCTAATCCCCCAACCTCTGATCACTAAATTCAAACAGCCGTATAATATTCTTCCTTTTCGGTGGTATGTATTCTTATTACGCCCGAAAGCACCAGGTCGACTAAAATGCCTTGCGCGCGTTTGCGGTTCAGGTTAATGAGCTTGCAATATTCCTTAACCGTTATGCGGCTGGTTTTCTCCAGGTATTCCAGCAGTGTTTTTTCGTTGGTGGAGTATTCTATCAACACGCCCTTTTCATTAGCCGATCGTTTAAGCACATCAACCACAATTTTACTGGCCAGCACGCTTTTATCCTTTACACGCACATAAACCCACCATTTGCCATCTTCGGCCAGGGCATAATGTGGTTTGGTATTGCTTTCGGGTATATCAACCACCAGCACCATTTTATCATCTACATAAATCTCTTCAAAAGTAGGGTCAAGTGCCGGGCGCGAAAAAAAATGCGCCGCCTTGGTTATCATATAACGCTCCTCATCTTCAGATTTTACCCCTTTAATGCTGCCATCGTCGGCCACGCCTATCAGCAGGCGGCCGCCTTTGTTATTGGCATAAGAAACCATTGTCCGGGCTATCTTCTCGCAGCTTGATATGGTTTTTTTAAAGTCGAGCGTTACACCTTCACCTTCAAAAATCAGCTTTTTGATGTTCATTTTTCGCTTTCTCCTAATCTGTTTTAAAAGGTGTATAAATCCCCATCCAGCTTTCGGGGCTGGTAATGGGTGTAAATCCAAACTGGCTGTATAAGCCATGCGCATCGGCAGTGGCGAGCAGCCAACGCCTTAAACCCTGCAGATTGGGGTGAGCCAGGATAGTTTGCAGCAACCATTTAGATAATCCAAAACCCCGGTGTTCATCCAATATAAAAACATCACACAAATAAGCGAAAGTAGCCTTATCGCTTATCACCCTGGCAAATCCTATTTGTTTGCCATCCTTGTAAACACCAAAGCACATGGAGTTTTCGATAGAGCTGCGCACTTTTTCGGCACTAATCCCTTTCGACCAATAAGATTCATTGTGCAAATAGCCATATATCATATCAAATTCAAGCAGGGCTTTATCTGTTGATATGGTAAACCCTTTTTTTAGGAAAGTTTCATCATTCATTACTACTTGCATCATCAATAAAATTTAAATTACGCATATATATTTCGTTCATTACCGAGGCCACATTCACGCCGTTCTTATCAAAAATCTGGATAGGGTGGGCCTTAGTATATTTGCCAACAGTATTTAATATTTCTTCGGCCTCGGCTATCGCATCCTCGCTGATAGTGATCTTAAATGTAAGATCGGTAAAAGCGGGTTTTAAGAATTTTATATCGGATGATTTGGCCCAGGCGCGTATTTTATAGCCTTTCCTGATAAATATCTGGTGAAAAAGCACGGCATAAAATGGGTCGGCGGCGGCAAAGATGGTGCCACCAAAAATGGAGTCGTTATAATTCCGGTTCCAGAAACTTTTCCTGACTTTTACTTCGACCCCTTTAAAGCCGGCATCGAATTTCACAACCCATATACGTTGAAGAAAAAGCGGGGGATAAAACCGAATTACCCATTTTAGTGAATTCTCTGACACAGGCATACGGGTAAATATCAGAAAAATTATAGCAAATGATACTATGGGCGATAGATTTTTTAATTAAAATATCCGTTACCAAACCAGCTTGTAACCAATGCCCCTGATGTTGATGAGCTGGATATTTGGGTCGGCCTGCAGGTGGCGGCGTAATTTGGTGATGAACACATCCAAACTGCGGGCATTGAAAATATTATCGCTGCCCCATATTTTTTGCAGCAGCATTTTGCGTGCTACCGACTCCATATTGGGCTGGCAAAGCTCATTAAGCACCGCGCTTTCGCGCGCCGTTAAATGAATGATATTGGTTTGATGCTGAATATTGTTTTTTGATGGATCGAACAGTAAATTACCTATGGATATCAGTTCTGTTTCAGGCTTGCCTGCTTTAATTTTAACGCGTTTATCGCGCAGCAATGATTTTATCCTAACAATCAACTCTTCAACGCTGAACGGCTTTTTTAAATAATCATTAGCACCAATTTCAAATCCGGCTACCACATCTTTAACCTGCGAGCGGGCGGTTATAAAAATAATAGGGGTAAGCGCATCGGTTTCCCTTATCTTTTTTGCAACCTCAAAACCATCAAGCTTTGGCATCATCACATCCAGCGCCAATATATCAGGCTTTTGTTTTACATACTGCTCCAACGCCTGCTGGCCATTGGCGCATAATATCACCTTGAAATTACGTTCCTCCAGGCTTTCGCGCACAATATGCGCCAATGCCGTTTCATCCTCGGCCAGTAACACCGTTATATTATCCATCGCTTAAAGGTATGGAAACAATAAACTCGCTGCCATTATTAATTTCACTTTTTACTTCAATATTGCCGCCGTGTGCTACAGCAATTTGTTTAGCGTAGCTTAACCCCAGGCCAGTGCCCTTAACGTTATGCACATTGCCTGTAGGCACCCGGTGAAATTTATCAAATACCTGCCCAATGTGTGCCGCCGGTATGCCAATGCCATTATCTTTAATTGAAAACAGGATGTTATTACCCTGTTTAAAACACGTTATAACAATGCTTACGGGCTCATTGCTGTATTTTACGGCATTATCCACAATATTGGCCAGCACGTTCCTAAAATGCAGCCTATCGGCATAAATGCTGCCTATATCGCTTTTATTATTATAGCTGATTGTGATTTTTTTATTCGTTTTCTCTTTTTCAGATGCAATAATGCCATCGATCAAGTCATCTATATCTATTTCTTCTTTGGTTAGCTCAATATCCTTATTTTCAAAAGCGGCAATATTAAGCACCTTGGTAACCAGGTCGTTTAAACGGGATAACTCGGTGCGCGATGTTTGCAGGTAACGCTGGGTTTTTTCCGGATCGTTCAAAGCATTAAATTTTTGCAGGGCCTCGATAGCTACCGTTATGGTGGCGATAGGGGTTTTTAGTTCATGCGTCATGTTATTGATGAAGTCATCCTTTAACTCAGCCAGTTTTTTTTGATGGATAACCAGTTTAACAATATATAAGAAGCAATATATAGTAAAGGCAATAAGTAATACCGATAAGCACAATATGATCAGCATGCCTTTAATTATAGCATATTGCGGTTTTTTGAATACCGCCCGCATAAAAAGTTGCTGGTTAGTTCCATGCAAAAAAACAAAACCATGGTACTGGTAATCATATTCGCTGGTTTCGCTGTAATGCATATTTAATTTTTGCGGGCTTGTAGCACTATCCGCTACGTGTAAGTGGAAAGGGGAGGGGGTGTGCATTTTATCCAACTCCGTCCGGAAGTAACGGCAAAGCTTTAAACTATCGGCCGCACGGTAATTTGGCGGCAATTCAAAAATTCCGAACATTTTAAACTCACTTTTTATAAATGTATTGCCTTTTTTATCCTTAGTAACAATTTGAGTTACGGCGAATACATTTGTACTAATATCATGTAGCATGAATGAATTTCGAATACTATCTAACAGATTCGGTACATAAAACGATGTTTCTATTAATATTTCGGGCAAGGTTGCATTTTTATGAGCAATTTTTGCCTGGTAAAAAGCCAGTTTGGATGGCGTAGTACTAAATGTAAATGGCCGCCCCATATTAACGTGTACATCAGCTATTAATATTTTTAATTCGTCAATTTTTTTTGAGGTTTTGGATGGCGGATTTAATTCTTCGATACGATTTTTTAGCGCAGCATCCATTTTTGGATTATTAATAAAAATTGAATTTTCATCATGGTAAATTGTGTCAACTTTTATTTTAATGCTGGCGGTATCAGACAGGCGCTTAACCATCACAATGCGTATCGAATCAAAATAATCCTTTTTACAATCGTTCATAGCCCGCTGCATAGCCAGATCGATATTGGTATCAAATTTTTCCTTATTTACATGGTACGCCGTAAACGACCAGTAACCCTGGAAAACAATAATACCCAGCAACGATAGGCTTATCAATAAAAACAGGATGTTCAGTTTCTTTTTCATGAATATTTTGATTGATAATTAAATATATAAGGGTTTGTAGCTTTACCTATTGTATGTTAACATACATTAACATACAATAGGATAAATTAATAATGTATGTGTATTTGTTACTTAAAACAAATACCTGTTTAAATTAAACCCAAACAATTAC
>Ga0302300_1002019_pt1 | contig 10925 bp, 9 predicted proteins | sample III_Palsa_E1_1_FD_198756 | JGI IMG/M metagenome (GOLD analysis project Ga0302300, IMG submission 198756) | Peat permafrost microbial communities from Stordalen Mire near Abisko, Sweden - III_Palsa_E1_1 | ecosystem: Environmental > Terrestrial > Soil > Palsa > Peat permafrost | place: Sweden... | reverse complement strand
TGCAATTCCGATCTGGCTAACTACGGTTGTTCCTGATGCTACTGCAAAAGTATCGGTTGAACCAGATACAGGCGCAACTAAATCACCATAACCTATAATCCATAATTTTGCAACACCGCCCGAAATGCCTCTGCCACATTGTTTAGTATATGCTGTTACGCTTGTACAAGACATATTATATTTTCTCCTTTATTTCGATTAATTACAGGGGCTGAATGTTTACAGCCCCGGCATAATCATCTTTATTTTATTAATTCTGTATTAAACAGTAGCTACACCAATTTCATTGATGTACACAGGTACAACACCTAAAGCAAAATGGAAGTCCATATATATACTTTGGGTTTCTATTGAATACTGCATAGTTGCACGATCTTCTTCACCTAAAAGGTCGGTACCCATTTGGAATGAGCGCAAACGACCTACAAATGCGTTACGTGTACCTATTAGACCATCAACCGGAACCAATTTGATTGATGTACCGAATAAGATTTTATCTTCTGATGGATGGTATAAGTTCTTTTGTGCTAATGCAACGGTATATTCATTGTACACATCGGTACCTATGAAAATAACTGCATCAGATTGTTCGGTAATTTTTGACGGGGTACCTAAAAATGCACCTTGTAATCTTTCAACTACTGTAGCACCTGTAGCAATTGTACCGCCAGTTAAAACGATATAAGCACCCGCTTTAATTTGTTTAACGAAACCGTCAAATCTGCCTAAAGTGGTTGAACCCGATTGTGCAACAACATCACCTTGCCAAATAACTTTCTCTGATTCCTGTGCGATTTTCAAAGCACGAGCAGACATAATTTCATTTGCAAATAGGGCTTCGGTATAAGTTTGACCTTTAGTAAGGTATTGAACCATCCAAGTGTTCTCCAAAGGCTTGTTACATAAATTCTGTTCATCCTTAATAGGGTGTACAGTTAAAACTGCCTGTGAAAAGTTAGCGTTACCCGTTGGGTTACGACCGCAACCTGTGTTAGCTTGTAAACTAACATCTGTGCTTAATAATTGTAGTGCATATTGACCTTTTACACCTAAAGTTACGCTACCTGCGTCTTTTAAAATGGTAGCGGTTTGATTGCCAAATACGGTATCAACCAAAAGCTGTTTTGATGTTTGGTCTACGTATTGTGGTAATGCGGAAATATTAAATGCCATTTTCTTCTTCTCTTTATCTTTCGTTTATTATCCCTTTCGGGTCATTTTATTTCTTCATCAATCCGGCTAAAGCTTCTAACTTTTTAGCCTTATCTTCTTTTGCCAGTACTGATTTGTCCACCCTAGAAAATTCTGCGGGGGTATCAGATAGCACTTCAAAAGCTGCTTCAATTGATTTGAAATTTTCAGCAATTGCTGACATATCTTGTTTTGAAGCTTTACCTGTTAAAGCATCCTTAATTGCTGAAATCATTGTATCCATTTCGGTAATCTTATCGGCTAATGCCTGTAATGCTACGGTATTGGAATTTGCTACTGGTGCTTCAAAATTTTCATCTGCTTCAGCCTGGGCTGCTGCCATATCTTCATCTGAATCATTAGTATCTGCTTTTATTTTTGCCTTTTTTGTAAAATCTTCATCTGTATCATCAGTGGCATCCTCCATTATTTCATCAATTACCCCGCCTTTTGTAGCGAATGATTGACCGTTTGATAATGTATAATTACCGTCTGGTGCAGGTACGGAGCCTGTAGAACTAGATACTGACACTTTGGTACCTTTAGCATATTCGCCTTCAACTGATACATCTTGTGAACCATCCTTAACTTTTACTGCTTCAAACTTTTGTTCGTTTTGGTAGAAAAGTAAGCCGATAGCTTTAGTTGCATTTTTGATAGTTTCTATAGCTTCTTTTTTTGTCATTTTTGATTTATTATCTCTTATGCTGGTAATAGGTTATTCGTTAGAATAAAATTCTATTACCTGTTAATCACTCTGTCAAGTGCAGCATTAAATTCATTGATTGCTTGCGATAGGTTGATATCATCAATTGTTAGCGTACCGTCACTTACTTGATCTGTGGGGAATAGTTCAAAAATCCCTTCAACGGAAAAACCTTTAATTTGACCTTGTTTAATGGATTGCCATATGGCAGGGTTGTTGACCTTTACTCCTACTATCCAACTGCCATCTGGAGCTTCAATTCCTGTAGGTGCATTGATATTTTTGGAATTATCAACTATGTATGATTGAAATACAAAGGAATCAGCGGGAATAATGGTATGTTCAATATTGGTATTATTGAATAACCCTTTTTGTGCAAACACTTGCGCTATTTGCCTGATGGTATCTTTTGAAAATACTGCGTAAAAATCACCTTTATCACCGTTACGGTAGATAGGCTTATCCGGCAACATTGCTGCACCTAATAATTCCTGTCTTTCATCATTAACTGCGAAGTTTTGAGTTTGATTAAAAGCAATAAAATCACTTTCAATTGCAGGATGTTCTACCAGAGCGATAGCCGACACAAAGCTTTCATTAGCTTCATCTATTTTTAATTCTATTACAGGTAATTTCATTTACCCGGTAATAGGCTAAATATTAAAATTTCTTATATTCGCTTATACCTAAATAAAATCTTATGAACGAAACAAAGGAATTTATAGAGAGAAAAGGAGAAATCATAAAAGAAGCAAAAGAAATACGGATTAAGGCTTTAGCAAGAAAAGATTCCCAATACACATTAGCTTACCGTTATAAATTACTCAATCGATATTTTGGCTCCGCTTCAACATTACTTTCTGCAATTGTCGGAACCGCTATTTTTGGGGCGTTTAAAAAAGAAGACGTTTCCGATGGTGATTATAACACAATAAAACTCATTGTAGGAATAGTCTCTATCGCTGCCACCGGAAGTACTGCGCTTTTGACGTTTGGCAAATTTTCTCAAAAAGCAGAATTATGCAAGAAATCATCTAACGCTTATGAAGCAGTTTCAGGGGATATCAACACATATCTTCATAAATACAATGTTGGCAATCCCTCGAAATTTCAATTCGATGAAGCGATTAAAGATTTGGATTCTATCAAAAAGTCTTTTCAAAAAGTCAATGATTCTGCATCAACCGTGTTTTCAGATAAGCTTTACGAAAAGATGCTATTAAGATATTATGAGGACTTAGATAGTTGACCTTCTATTTAAATACGCTGCCCTGTCCTGTGCGCTTGTAATATCCTTTTCAACTACATAAGCTTTAATAGGTTGTTGCTTTGTGGTATCTGGTTGATTTAATACATTGACGTTTTGAATACCTTGCTGTGCCTGATTTAATACCGTGCTATTTATAGTAGGTGCCTGATAAGATGGTGTAACACCGACTGATGAACCGGCACCCGGTACCTTTACCGATAGTATAGTTTTAATATTGGCTAAACCTGATGCTACGGCAACTCCGGCAGCTAATGCACCTCTTAATGGCGATGATATATCAGGTACAGGCAAAAATTGAGATTCGTAAGCCTTTTGTGCAGATAAATAAGTACTGATCGTAGCACTGGCCACCGCCAGGGCCTTACCCGCTACCGTGTTTTTCCCTGCTATATCGGCTGCTGCTGCTAAACCATCTGATACTTCTTGATAAGTAGCTAATTTGGCATCCTTTTCAGCTTGCGCTAACGCTATTCGAGCTTTTGCACCTTCATCATCTGATTCCTTTGAAGCCTTATTGTAATCAGCATTAATTTTCTCTAACTGTTCGGCATTACCTTGCGCCAAAAACTGTTCTTGTTGATATTGGGCTTTAAGCGCCACTAATTTTGCCTGCCTGATAGCTTCTTCCTTATTGTAAGTATCTTGTGCAGTATCGCCTCCTTGACCTTTTTGTACGCTTGCGCTATTGGCTGTTTCAGCATTGGTTACGCCCACATTGGCATCGTTTGCTGCATTGCTTAGTTGTTCTTCTTTATCAACTCTTTGTGTTTGATATAAACTACTGGCAAAAATCTGGTTAGCTTCATCAGGGTTTGCATTTTTCATTGCATCCTGTGCTTCTTTTAATATTTGCTTACGCTTTTTATCAAATTCTGATAAGGTGTCATCATCGGTTTTTTGTAAATAAGCTGATATCTCATCTGCGTACTTTTTGTTGATTCGGCTTTTAGTAATACCTAATGCCTCTTCTAACGTACTGGCATCCTGACCATACTTTTGAGCAATGGCAATTAATTTCTGATATTTAAAATCGGCATCAGCTAATTCAATATCTCTCTGGCTACGTTTGCCTTCATTGATAACTTTGCCCGCTTCATCTTCACCAGATTTAAGCTTATCTAATTCTGATTTCTTTGCCGCTGCTGCTTTTTCGGCTGCTTCTTTTCTAAGTTTTTCGGCAGCATCCAAACGTTTCTTAATCTCTGCGTTTTGAAGCACAGTAATTTCAGATTCACCATCCAATAATTTCTTTTGGTAATCTTCTGAATCCTTATCTAATAGTGAATTTTTAAGTTGCTGATTTTTTACTTCTAAAGCTGTGGTATTTTCACCTAACGCTTTGCGCTCTTTTATAATGCGTTCGTTAGCATCAACTTCATTTTGAACTCTTACTTTTCGCTCTTCTTCGGCTTGTGATGCTGCTTTATCGGCAGCACCCTCTTTAAAGTTTGCAATAACATTAACATCATTGGCGATTTGCTTTAAACCATCTTGAAAATCTGCGGCTGCTGCCTTGAAATCACCCTTTAAAACATCAATTAAAATCTTAATACCTGTGACGGCTTCGTCAATTGGGGCTTTTAAGAATTTAAGCACCGCTAAACCAACACCAGAAACTATTTGTGATAAATCCTTAAATGTGTCTCCGGCAGTCTTTAATGCAGGGAACATATTTTCCACTGACGTTTTGACCTTATCCCAATTGGCAATTAAGTAAGCTACTGCTGTAATAATTAAACCGATACCAATAGACCATAAAGCGGCTTTAAGCCCGATAGAAGCAACGGTTGCACCTTCTTCGGCTACTGCTACGGCACCCTGTGTTGTAGCCTGTGCTATATTGGCTTCGCTCGCTGCTGCCGATAGTTCCGTACCCGCTGCCAATGCAGCATCATATTGACCTTGTGCTGTTGATAATGCCTCTAACGCTGCCGTTTTTTCTACAGTTGTTTCAATCCCGGTTTGTTGAGCTTCCGACAATGAATTTTCAATATCTGTACCTTCCGTTTTAACAGCATTTAATTCAGTTTGCGCTGCGGTAGCGGCTTCATCTGATGCTACTTCTTCTGTTGAATCTGTGGCCGATGTTGCGGTTGAACCAACACCGGGTACCTGTGGGCTTATATCAACAACTTTTTTGGCTGCCGTTGCGGTAAGACCTAACACATTTATGAATGACTGGTATCCCGCAACGACTTCGTGAATTGAAGAAATAGCGTGAGATAAGGCCAAAATCCCTTGCAAACGAAGCATTACTTCTTCTGCCTTTTCGCCTTTTATACCGAATAAAGCCATTGCCCCGGCTGCGCCAGTCATACCAACGGCTGCACCTTTAGCTATGTTAGCAATCCCGGCTAATTTATTGGAAGGATCATAAGCTTCAATTTGGGTTTTAAAGTCCGCTGCTGCTTCTTTTAATCTGCCTAATTCTTTCGCTCCATCCCTAAATGCCTGTGAATTTCTGCCAGATTGTTGTTCAACCTTTTGAAGTTCTGCGGTTAATTGCCTTATTTGGATTTTATAGGATTGTACATTGGTGGTACCTAAATCCTGTTTACTTACCGCACTGATTTTTTGCCCTAAAGCCGTTATACCTTGTTCGGCCTCTTCTGTATTTAAACCAACATTTATTAATATTTTATCTTCGCTATCGTCAGCCATAAGTACCAGTATTTAGCAGGTAATAGGTTGAACGGCATTAATATTCATTACAAAAGACTGCCTAATGTAGTGGTACAACTGTACGTTGCTGTAATAACACCGCTAACGGTTTGATAAGATGTAAATTTAGTTGCGTACCATCCATCAGGCACCAATATTACACCATCAGCATCCTTAACAATAGTTCCAATACGTGGGTAAGGATCAGAAATTTGATAATTTATAAGATTTGGCGGAAACTGGTTTGCGGACTGGCAAGTAACGTATTGATTTGCACCGCCAATAAAATAGGCATCATAGGTGGTTGCTGATATAGAAGACGTTAAACCAGTTGCTATAATAGTGGTTGATTCATTGGTTTCATAGATGGTGGTACCATCAGAGTAATAGCCATTATAACCTCTTACAGTTTGCCCTGATAAAGTATAAAACAAGGTTGAACCAGTTGATAAATTACCAGAATCAGTATAGTAGGTGGAAGTTGTTGCCGTATTGGCATAGGCCGGGATAAAACCATAGCCTAGAGTAAATGTAGTGCCAGTATTTACACAAAGAGCGTAAGTACTAATATATGTTTGCCCATATGCCATCATTTCCGCAATCGCCATATTGTCGGCATCGGTTTGTGATGCTAAAGAGTTATATTTTCCATAGGGAACAGCATACAAAAATGATTCACCGGTATAACCTGTCGGACAGCCTGTTTTCGTAAAATACATAGACTCTGTATCGTTGTAGAATCCACCAAATGCTGTATTTGAATCCCTAATATAGGCTGTTTGAAGCATAACGGTAGCCGGTTCAGTTTTATTGGAATATTCGACTGATAGCAACTTAAAATAATTGTGGCCCAACACCGTATCTAAGTATATAGGTTTGGTGAAATCCAAGTTTTGAATATCAAGTTCATTTAAATATGCCGAAACCTGTACCACTCTGGTATTACTATCGGTTAATTCTGTAATATAATCGGCATAATATCTATCATATAAGGTTTTCTTCCCTGAACCATAAGATGATAATATTCCACCATTTGTATAAAAAACCTGCAACGGTGTACCAAATGTCAAATCCGCAAATTCACCATCAGAGGATATAGTAAATTCGTTAACTTCTGCGTACTGACTAAATGTATAAGCAGAAACGTTGAGCGCATCAATAGAAGAAAAATAATAAGTTTGGGTTGACGCACTCAGTGAGATCGTACCAATTTCATAGGCCGGGCAATCAACTAAACCATTATAAAATAATATTCGTGGAACTGTAACTTTTACTTTCTTTAAGTTATTGGTATCCAATTCCCATAGGTATGGTACATTTCTGTTAGCATAATTTGCTACAGGCGTTGATCCAAATATTAAATCTAAAGACTTATCGCTGCCATTGGTCGTGCCTGTTAATATTAAGTTACCGTAAGTATCACCAAATCTTTCTTTATATAAAAGACTAAAATAATCTGTATCATCTGTAAAATTAAAGGTATATAAATCGAAGAGGTCTGATACAGGTGTTTGTGTAATAGAACTGTTATCAATCTTATTACTCCAATCGATAGAATTTTCAATTATGTTAACAGGGGTAAAATTTGAATAAAAATCGTTATATGGTATAAAAATGATGTTTTTAGGATTATTTAAATCCGGGTAAACATATAAGTTAAACATATTTATATACGACTTTATAAAATCAGTTTGGGAAATTGTCTGTGTGTTCTGGCCTACCAATATAGCGGCATCCCCAATCTTTACCGTTACCTGTGAAGTTGATGAATCACTACCAAATTGGGCTTGTGCGGTTAGAATAGTTACGTTAAATACTTCGGCTTGCGCACTATCTATGTATATGGCAAAAGCCATTTCTGAACCCTCTTCAAAATCATTTGTTAGCGTTAGGTTTAGTGTATCTGGTGGATATGTTGTTACCACTGGATGTGTTGTTACCACGATTTCAGAAGTTGAACTGTAGGTTTTGGTTACTTCTGCAATGCTGTTAAACTGCCCTAAGTCGGTTGAACGGTATAAACATTGGAATCTGTAAGTAGCGGAACCATTAATAAACTGTGCAGCTTGAAATGTAACAGATGCTGTAACTGTAGTACTGATCTTATTATTAAAGACAATCTTTTCCCCGCCTATGACACTGGTTGAAATTATGGTTTGACCAGTACCACCTGTGGTAGTCGTATCAAAACCAACTAAGTTATTATATTCAGTTCTATTGTTAGTTGAGTCGTAATGTGTTTGTTTACTGCCGTTATATGTTTGCGGGTTGCTTGTTTTTGTAACTCCAAATATAATATATGGCTGTAGGGTATAGCTAAAATCACTATCGTTATTTGGAACAATACACTTATTAAATTCCTCAATAAAGGCGGTACTGCCCGTTACCGTATAGGTGTATGTATCAGTAAGCCCTGACTGGTTAAAAATTGCATTAAAATATTCTCTAACAAAAAAAGCCGGGCGAAAATTACGGTAATCCATTAGATTATCGAAGGCCGTGTCATCTGTTATGCCTTCACCATAATCAATACACGGATATACATATCCTTCACCTATATTACCCGCAATAGTATTACCACCATTTACATATGTATTTGACCAGCTGTTAACGATATTTTCAATATCATAAGTATGGTTAAATTGCGAAAAGTCTAAATCTGAAATGAGACTATTTTGTATCTGTTGAAACAACCCAATTGCGTAACCTTCAATATCGCAATCATAATTAATATTACCCTGTGCATCCCGGCTTGTAGAAATAAAATTAAGTTGTCCTTCAAGGATTAAGGTTGAATTTTCATAGACTTGACAATCAATAGCCTTAGTTATGTCAAAATTGAAAAGAATTGGCAGGGAAATAGATTCGTCAACATACCTGTTGAAATTTGAAACATTGCCAAAAATGATATTATTATTTTTAGTTCCCTTGAATGATATAGTTTTGGTTATAGCATCCTTTCGTGTTGTTATGTCCGCAATATCAGCAACTTGAAAGGTTGTAGAAAAATCAATTCCTTCACAGTCTAATTCTGCATAATTACCAGTTGAACCAGTAGTTGAATCTATTAAAACTATTTTATAATAATCATTCTGTATCATACCCCTTTTTATTAGGTAATGGGAAAGAGCTGATTATATTTTTTACTTTTGAGGACTAAAAACTGTAAGAATGGCAACATCTAAAGAAGAAAGCACACTTGAAAAAGTAGAAAGAGAATTACAAGCATATATTGATAAGAAATCAAAATTCGAAATTGATAAGCAAAGCGAATTAAATGACCTATCTAAAGAATGGGCTATTAGGAAAAGTGAAATTGATAAAAAGTATGATACCGCTGAATTAACGGAAGATATTAAAAGACATACCTATTTCTTGAAGCTGTTGAAGGGTGAAATTGCTATCCCAGATGATTTAAACGCTAAAAAAAACAAATCAAAAACATCGACAACTGCTAAGGCACCTAAAGCGCCCGCAAAATTTACTGTACCACGTACTTATGATGAAGCTAAGAGCGATAATCAGAAAATTTACTTTGCGATATCTGAATTAGGTTCGGGTACTATACCGGAAATATTGGTTAAGGCAAATAGCTATGGTGCTTCATTTGACACTAAACAAACCAGTAATGCAGTTAACAATCTTAAAAACAAGTTTCAGGTTGTGATCAAAGATGGAAAAGTGGGTAAGGCATTAAAGTATAAGGTTGCCTAATTACTTTTCTGGTGGTATTGCGGGATTATCGGATTTTTCCTTTTGCATTTTTTCCCAATCCAAAAATCCCCTATTTAATTTTAGGCAATGAGGTATCAGTTTACGGTAGATAAATTTTTACCTTTTTGCTTTAAATCAAATATATAGTACCCTAAACTAATTACAAGTTTAGGATACAAGGAAAGTAAAAATTTAAAAACTCAAAAATGTACAGAATTCCTAGATAATTCGAGAGTCTTTATTTTTTATGATTTACAGAATCGAGTATTTTAGCTTTGACAATACTATCTTTTCGTTTAATATCTTTATCTTTGATTAGTTCATCTCTAGTTTTTATAAAACCTTTATTATTTAATGCTAAAAGAGTAATATCCTTACTTTGATAGACATCTGTATAATCTTCTTTGGTATCATAAAAAAACACAAAACTTTTAGTTCTTCCAATGTAATAATAGTTTTGGTCTGATATGATTTTTTTACCTCCAATTTCAATATATGTTCCGAATGTTGCTAAGAACTTAGTTTCAGTAACTTCTTTTAAACTGAAGTTTATTGTCCAAGATAAAATCGTAATCCCTGCAATAACGATTTTGATATATCTTGAATTTATTGGTTTAGAGTAGTTTGTTTGATATATTAATGGGAAATAAATTACTGAAAATATAAGTAGTAATCCTGTAGCAAGATATGTCGCTAAAAAAAAATGCCATTCCTGACTTACAGAAAATATTCTTTCCGAAGTAAATTTATTGTAGAATAGTATGAAGATTAAAGCATATATGACTAAAATAATTGTTGTAATAATATTAGCTAATTTTAACGTAAACGTTATTTCAGTATTAGATTTATTATAATCGTTGATTTTAAGAATTCTGATTCTCAGATAAATAAATATTTCAATAAAAATCTGAGTAGATAATATTATTAAAACACATTTAATAAGGTTTGTAACTGTAGCTAGTAAAATCTCATTAACATCTATATAGTTTAGAATATCTAAGTGGAAGAAATAAAGATATCAAGGTTAAAACTGGTAGATAAGTGATAAATAAATTACTATAATCTGTTTTTGATGCTGTCTCTGGTACTTTCATTTAGCGATATGTTCTCTCTCTATTCTATTTGATAAATTCGATACTTTTAAAAGTAAGAATACCCAATGATTAGTCGGGCATTAAATATTGTTTACAAATTTCTATAACTATGGTATTTTTAGTCTTATGAAAAACAAATCTAAAAAGAAGATTTTGTCTAAGAAGTTGAAATTAATAGACAAAAAAATAGAAGCATACAGGCAATCAATTGAGAAAGCCCTGAATCAACCAAAATTCAAGGGGATAAAATAGTTATCTATATCCCTTTTCTTTTAATACATTGAAATAG
>Ga0302300_1002017_pt1 | contig 10937 bp, 9 predicted proteins | sample III_Palsa_E1_1_FD_198756 | JGI IMG/M metagenome (GOLD analysis project Ga0302300, IMG submission 198756) | Peat permafrost microbial communities from Stordalen Mire near Abisko, Sweden - III_Palsa_E1_1 | ecosystem: Environmental > Terrestrial > Soil > Palsa > Peat permafrost | place: Sweden... | reverse complement strand
TGCCGTTTAAAAGCCTCCGAATACCTTATTGAAGATTTGTACTTTCTCTTGATTTTTGTCGATTCATTCTTTTTGATCTTTCCCATTTGTTTTAGCTTTTAGTGTAAAGCTATTTCAGGACGAGACATTTTTGAAGATGTGCCAATTGGCATTTGAAGGGATAATCTTATACATTAAAATAAAAAAATTAGTTTGGAAAGAAAAAAATTAGCTCTAAATTTTAACTGAGGCAGCAAAATAATAGTAGCACAAAACAGGTGAAGTGTTTGGGAAAATTGTAGTAAAAAGCGCTGGTCACAGACGCGCGCCAGCAGAGTTCTTACTTTTTAGCTTTCCTATTTTATATCCCATAAAAAACAAACTAAGCAGAAGAAAAATCTGAATTACTAGTAATGTATTAACTATTCCATCATAAGGAGTTGTTTTGTTTGTGGTTATTGCTTCAGGTATAGCGCTAAGTGGTGGATATATTGTGAAACTAATTGAAAAAACCTGAAGCTGAGAAACAATCATTTGTAATAATAAAAGACATACAATTAGTGTAAGATTTGAAAGCGCCAGAATGATGTATCTAATGATAGTTTCTTTATCTATAATTATCAGCGCTGTATAAGACAGATAAAGAAGCGTTGACAAGATTGAGATAAATAACCAAACTGGCGGTATTAGAAAATACGTGTCGTAAACCTGAAAATCTAATTTGAATTTATTAAAACTATCTATCCAAAATAATAAAACAAATGAAATAAAGGATAAGATAAGTACTATTATTACTGGTTGAAATTCTTTAAATCTCATTTTTTCCAATTTACTATTTTAAGTTTCTGAGTTACGCTTCGAACAGTGGAATAGGCACGCGTCACAGACGCGCGCCAGCGAGGGACGCCATGAATAGCAGTACTGATTGCTACTACTTCTTATCCGGCTTGGGCAGTTCGGCTAAAATACGCTCGGCTATCTTGGGCATATTATCCGCTACTATTTGCATTACGTTGTTGGAGTTGGAGTTGTAATGCGTCTTAAATTTATTTCCTGCAATTTGTTTTCCTGTGGAGTCGTATATGGAGAAGTGGGTGGTGAACGTCCGTTCAAAATTCTGAGCCGCCCTGTCCAGGCAATGTTCATAATTTGTTTTTACTTCAAACTGGCTAATGAATATATAGTAATCTATACCGTATTTAGTATTAAAGAAGCTAAAAAACTCCTGCGGGTTTTTTATTTTAACTCCAAAGTATTTTCCATGGTCTTTAGGCAGGTCGTACTTAGAGTCGCTAGGGTCATTGCCTGCTAATTTATCCTTTTGTGTTTCCAGCCAGCTTTTGTTGGCAGAAGACGCAGATGCATTTGCCTGTAGGTCGTCGTCTTTCAGGTTTGGGTTATTTATTACTTCCTGGTAGTTATAGGTTACCGAACTGTAAATTCTGTTTAAGTCAGAAAGCGTATCCTTTGCTTTAGTTCCCAACAGGTATATATTTTCGTAACCCGGAGCTTCCAGCATGGCGTTTAGCCTTCTGCGGAATACCTGCCTTACTTTAGTGCGGGGCATGTTAGACCGCGCCGCAATTTCGTCGTCGGCGTCCGAAAAATAAAGGTAAGGGTCAAAAGGCACTATTAGCACCTGCTGCATGTTGGGGTCGTAGTTCGGGGAAATGTTTTCCTGTGGAGGAGCAGGCTTTTCTACAACCGGATTTACCGGAGGAGGAGCAATAGTAGCGCTTTCCTTTTTTGTTTCTGTTGGTTCCAGCGTTTTTGCAGGCGCGGAAGTTGAGGTATTATTATTAGAGGTAGTTGCTGTAGGCGGTTTTTGTCCGTTCTTGTACCCTATTATTAGTTCCTGGCCCGCCTTCAGTTCCATGTTGTTGTACTTCAGCAAATCCTGCATGGAAATATTGTACTTTTTAGAAAGCCCGTACAGTGTTTCTCCAGGTTGCACTTTATGAACGATTAGGTTGTCGTCGGTCTTTTTTTGTTGTTTTACCAGCGTAGGCTCATAGGGAATGTTTATTACCTGGCCCACTTTTAAGCCGCTTTCCAGTTCAGGGTTAAGTTCCAGGATGTCGGAAACAGAGACTCCGTATCGGGTAGAGATTCCATATATGGTTTCCCCCGGTTCTACCATATAACGAACGTGCAGTTTCTGGTTAATTTTTGTAACCCCTATCGAATCCATTGGGGTGTTGGCATAAGCAAACGAAGCAATAAGAAATACAATAGCAAAGAGTTTCATAGCTTAGGTGTTACTATCTATCTAAGTAATTTGTAAATGTCGTTTCCAAAAGCAAATATCATAAGCGAAAGCAGTATTACCATTCCTATTTTCTGGGCTATTTCCAAAAATTTATCGGATGGCTTTCTGCCTGATATCATTTCATAACTTAAAAACAGCACATGCCCTCCGTCCAGAGCCGGTATAGGTAGTATATTCATAAACGCCAGCACCATAGAAAGCATGCCTGTAAGCAGCCAGAACTTGTGCCATATCCATTGCCCGCCAAACTCCTGCATAATGCCTATTGGCCCGCTTAACGAATCGCTAGGGGAAACTTCTCTTTTAAATATTTTGCCAAAGCCCCTAATGGTATTTGTTATAATAGAAAAAGCTTCCGTAGTACCCTCTACTACCGCCTCTCCTAAGGAGAAGTATTGTGTTTGTGAAGGAAGTAAATCAAGGGGGGCAAAACCAATCTTGCCTTTGTCGTCTACGTTTGCATTTAATAGTAAAGTCTCGTCGCCGCGTTTAACTTTTAGCGCTACTGTTTTTCCCTTATGCTCTGCAAGGGCCTGTTGAATCTGGTGAAAGTATTCTATAGGAGTATTATCAACGCCTACTATCTTGTCTCCTTTTTTAAGGCCTGCTTTTTCCGCATTAGAACCTCCTACAACTCTGCCAACCTCAAAAGGGAAAATAGGTTCAATAAAATCGCCTTTCTTCCTGGAAAGCTTTCCCAAAAGATCTTTAGGGATCTGTATATCAAAAGTCTTTCCGTCGCGTTCGACCGTATAGTAACTATTGTCTGATAGTAACACGTCCGGACTCATCACTTCCGGAAACCTGGAGTAACTTTTGCCGTTTACTTTTAATATTTTGTCGCCGGTTTTTAACCCGATTTCTTTCCCCAGGTCGCGGGCCACTATCCCTCTTTTATTTACTTCATCGGCAGAAACGTATTCCTCCCCATAGAAGTAAGTTAACGCTATAAATATAACAACGCCTACAACAATGTTTACAGTTATGCCGCCCAACATTACGATAAGCCGTTGCCAGGCTGGTTTGGCACGGAACTCCCAAGGTTCTGCCGGTTTAGATAGCGCGTCGGTATCCAGCGATTCGTCAATCATTCCGGAAATTTTAACAAAGCCTCCCAAAGGAATAGCTCCCAGAGAGTATTCCGTTTCGCCTTTTTTAAACCCGAAAACTTTTGGTGGAAAACCGATGGAGTATTTTTCAACCCTCATTCCAAAATATTTAGCGCTAAGCATGTGTCCCAACTCGTGCACTCCAACTAAAATAGATAAAGCCAGAAGAAGCTGGCCAAGCATTATTAATATTTCCATTAAACTATCTAAAAATTTTATTACTCATTATATTTTTAACTTGAGGCTTTTTGCCATCCTGCGCGTCTCGATGTCAGTATTCACATAGTCCTCGTAAGAAGGTGAAGCAATATACTGTACTTTTTCGATACAATTTTCTATTATTTCAGGAATTTCTATAAAACGTATATTTTCCTTTAAAAATTCATTTACAGCTATTTCATTTGCCGCATTTAAAATACAGGGTGCATTCCCTCCTTTTCGCATCACATAATAAGCCAGTTCCAGATTTCTGAATGTTTTAACATCCGGCTTCTCGAACGTAAGCGAAGGATAGTCTGTAAAATTAAAACGTTTGAAATCTGATTTTATACGTTGTGGATAACTTAATGCATACTGAATGGGTAATTTCATATCCGGCAAGCCCATTTGCGCTTTTATGGAACCATCGTGAAACTGAACCAGCGAGTGGATGATGGACTGAGGATGGATGACTACTTCTATTTCTGAAGGCTCCAATCCAAAAAGCCATTGCGCTTCTATTACCTCTAAGCCTTTATTCATTAACGAAGCAGAATCTATAGTAATTTTTGCCCCCATAGACCAGTTGGGATGCTTTAGGGCCTGCTCCCTGGTAACTGTCTTAAGGAACTCCATGTCCCTGCCCCTGAAGGGCCCGCCGGAAGCGGTGAGGATGATCTTTTCTATAGGGTTGTTCAACTCCCCGGCAAGGCACTGGAATATGGCTGAATGTTCTGAATCTACAGGGATAATTCCCACCTGGTTTTCCAAAGCTAATTTAGTTACCAGCTCGCCTGCTACTACCAGCGTTTCTTTGTTAGCCAATGCGATGGATTTACCGGCGCAAATGGCCCTGATGGTAGGCTGCAAACCAGAGTAGCCAACCAGCGCTGTTAATACCATGTCTATGGATTCCATTTCTACTATGGAAGCAATAGAATTTATTCCTGAGAAGACTTTTATATCTGCTGGTAATAAAGCCGCGGCTACTCTATCGTAAAGGGCCTCGTTGCCTATTACTACTGCATTGGGTAAAAACTCCAGCGCTTGTTTTATAAGCAGGTCGGCATTGTCTTGCGCGGTGAGTACCTCGACCTCAAAAAGATTTCTATTCTTGCGAATGACGTCCAGCGCTTGCGTACCTATAGAACCGGTTGAACCAAGTAGGGCAACATGCTTCTTACGAATTTCTGTATCTGGTTTTACACTCATGGTTGCCTTATATAGCCGGTTTAGATTTTATAGTTGGTTAAAGCGTCCGCTACTACCCTATCGTTTGCAAGTCGGGGCGCTTTGTTTTGCCCTCCCAGTTTACCAAGCGATTTCATATAATTGATGAAGGCGTCTTTTTGCATTACTGTAATCTTAAGTCTTTGCAAAATACTACCCACAATTAAGTCTTTGTAATAAGTATTCAACTTCACCAGCGCCTCGTCCAAATCATAGGCAAAAGCCTGCATATCGTTAGGGCGGTTGGCAAATTCAATAAACCACTCGTGGTAGGGCAAACTGCCGTCTGGGGCAGTTACCTGCGGTGCAACGGTAAACTCTGTTACTTCCGTTTCAGGATGTTTTTGCATGGCCTCTTTAAGCGCCTTTTCCACTTCCTCTCCTATCACGTGCTCCCCGAAAGCGGAAATAAAATGTTTTATCCTACCTGTTACTACCAGACGGTAAGGAGCTTTAGATACAAACTTAACAGTATCGCCTATAGAGTATCCCCAAAGCCCTGCGTTGGTATTTAATATCAGCGCATAGTTTACTCCCAATTCTACCTGGCCTATGGAAAGACGTGTAGGATTTGGAGAAAAATATTCATCCGTAGGGATAAATTCATAAAATATACCACTGTTCAATAGTAACAGCAAACCCTCCTCCTTCTGCGAATCCTGAAAAGCGATAAAACCCTCTGATGCCGGATAAGTTTCAATGGAGTCCACCTTCTTCCCTATACTTTCGTACAATTTAGCCTTGTAAGGTTCAAAGTTTACCCCTCCGTACACGAACAATGAGAAATCAGGAAAAACATCTTTTATCTTTTTACCTGTTCTTGCAATAATGCGGTCAAAATACATTTGCACCCAGGGCGGTATGCCGGAGATAAGCGTCATCCGGGCATCGATAGTTTCATCTATAATTTTTTCCAGCTTTGCTTCCCAGTCCTCCATACAGTTTACCTCATAACTGGGTTTCTGATTGGTTCGCAAATAACCCGGCACATGGTGATTTACTATGCCTGATAGTCTACCCACATAAATACCATGTTTTTTTACCATTTCGGGGCTACCCGATAAAAAAATAAGGCTGCCGTCCAAAAAATCAGATTTACCAGTTTCGTAAACATAATTCAATAAAGCGTCTCTTGCTCCGTTAATATGATAAGGGATAGAGTCTTTACTTATGGGTATGTATTTTATACCCGAGGTAGTGCCGGACGTTTTGGCAAAATAAAGCGGTTTCCCTTTCCAAAGCACATTTTCTTCCCCTTCAACCACCCGGTTGACGTAGGAGGAAAGTTGCTCGTAATCGCGAATGGGGACATGCTTTTTAAAATCGTCGTAGCTTTTTATAGAGGCAAACTGATGGTCTTTGCCAAAGCTGGAGGTTGCAGCCTCTTTAAGCAGGTAGTTTAAAACTTTTTGCTGGGTTTTAGAAGGGTTTAATGCCCATTTCTTTTGCCGGTTCACTACCCACGAGGCAATGGGCTTACTCAAAAACGCTCTTATTCCCATATATGTCAGAAAACAAATTTAATAAATTTACCGGGCTTTTTTCATGTAAAAAAGTCATAAAAACTGACAGGTTAAACTTTAGTGCATAATTTTTGTTAACATTTTAATAAACCAAACTTTAAATTTTTTATGAAATCAAGTGTCAAAGTATTTGTTGTCGCCTTAGTGGCAGGAGTATTGGGAGCATACATTTTCAGCTTCTTTTCTAAAAAGGAAATATACGTTACTAACCAGCAGGCCCCTGCTTATGAGCTTGCCAATATGCAGAATAAATCTTCCGCGGGTAGCGAAGATTTTGTGTTGGCTTCTGCATTAAGCAGCCCCTGTGTGGTTTACATTAAATCGGTAGGGACAAACTCTTATGACCAGCCCAACTGGTTTGGCTGGTATTTTAATAACCAGGAACAGCAGGTTACCAGTTCAGGATCGGGGGTTATCTATTCCGAGGATGGGTACATCATCACTAATTACCATGTTATTGAACAGGCAGATAAAATTGAAGTGATTGATGGTAAAAAAACATACACCGCCCAGGTAGTAGGCGCAGACCCTTCTACAGACCTGGCCGTACTAAAGGTTGACGCAAAAGGGTTGCACGCCATAAAAGTAGGAACGTCTAAAGACTTAAAGGTAGGCGAATGGGTGCTGGCGGTAGGAAATCCGTTTAACCTTACTTCAACAGTTACCGCCGGGATAGTAAGCGCCAAAGCCCGAAACATACACGTAGTAAACAGCCAATTCCCTATAGAGTCTTTTATACAAACAGATGCAGCCATTAACCCCGGCAATAGCGGTGGAGCGTTGGTAAATACCAGGGGCGAACTGGTTGGTATAAACACTGCTATACTATCTAAAACAGGTTCTTACTCCGGTTATGGTTTTGCCGTGCCAGTAGACATTGTAAGCAAAGTGGTAAAAGATATTGTTAAGTACGGCGAAGTACAGAAGGCTTTCTTGGGCGCTGAGGTGAACGAGATTACTTCGGACGTGGCAGCAAAATTAAAACTACAAGACCTTAACGGAGTACTGGTAAGTTACATTCAGAAAGAAGGCGCCGCTGAAAAAATGGGATTGGAGAAAGGCGACATCATCACTAAAGTAAATGATCTTGATATAAATAGTAAAAGTAGTTTTGATGAATACCTGAGCTATTATAATCCGGGAGATAAAATAAAAATAGTTTACAAAAGAGGGGATAAAACAATGGAAGGTAATTTGACGCTTACCAACAGAGAAGGAACTACAGAGATTATTAAGCATGAGACCTACCGCTCCGAAAATCTGGGGGCAGATTTTGAAGCTGTCTCTAAAGTTGAACGAGATAAACTTGGCCTTGAAGGCGGAGTGCGAATCACAAACATCAGAAACGGATTAATAAGAAGATTGGGCATAAGCGAGGGGTTTGTAATCACTTCTATTAACAGAGTGCCTATTAATACCGCTGCCGAGCTTGCAGACATTTTGGAAAAAATAAGAGGCAAAGTGGTTATAGAAGGAATTACATCTAATGGTATGCGGGGTTACTACTCCTACTATTTCTAAAAAAATAAAGCCTGGCGTTTTTACGTCAGGCCCTATTTTCCTAGCCGGAAAATTACCTATAAAATTAAATCGATTTGAGCTTTATTTTCTTGGTAAGCTCTTGTATTGTTGCGTTAAACTTTCTGTCTGTATCCATTTGGTCGCTTACCGCCGTTAGCGCATGTATTACTGTGCTGTGGTCTCTGCTGCCAAAATGAAAGCCGATGGACTTTAATGAAAGGTTGGTGTATTCTTTGGCAAAATACATAGCCACCTGTCTGGCTACTACTATTTCTCTTTTTCTTGTTTTAGCTTTTAAAGAGTCAATAGTAACGCCAAAATGGTCGGCTACAAATTTTTGTATGTAATCAATACCAACCTCCGATTCAATATCCTGAACAATGCTTTGCAATGTCTGCTTAGCCAGTTCCAGGTCTATTTCTTTTTTGTTCAGCGAAGACTGAGCGATAAGAGAAATCAGTACGCCTTCCAGTTCCCTTATGTTGGTGTCAATACTAAAAGCAAGGTACTCAATAACCGCTTCAGAAATTTTGATGCTATCTTGCTTCAGTTTTTTCTGAATGATCGCCAACCTCGTTTCAAAGTCAGGTTGCTGAAGGTCGGCTGTAAGTCCCCACTTGAAGCGGGAAAGTAAGCGCTCCTGCAAGCCTTTTAGCTCTTTCGGCGAGCGGTCGCTCGTCATGATAAGCTGTTTGCCTGACTGATGCAGGTGATTAAATATCTGGAAAAATATATCCTGGGTTTTTTCTTTACCTGAGAAAAACTGAATGTCGTCTATTATCAACACATCTACTTGTAGGTAAAAATGATTAAAGTCTTGGAGCTTGTTATTGGTTATTGCTTCAATAAACTGGTTAGAGAATTTTTCTGATGATACGTACAACACAAATTTCTCTGGAAGGTTTTTCTTGATGTGATTGCCTATAGCCTGCACCAGATGAGTCTTGCCAAGCCCTACGCCTCCGTATATCATTAGAGGATTAAAGGAAGTAATGCCAGGCTTTTCCGAAACTGCAAATCCCGCAGAGCGAGCCAGCCTGTTGCAGTCCCCTTCAATAAACGTTTCGAAAGTATAATTAGGATTGAGTTGCGAATGGATGGTGTTGTACCTATCCAGGCTTTTCAAATCAAAAGGGCTTGTATAGGAAGTCGAATTCCCATTAACGCCATTTGTGTGTTTGTTCCATCCATTGCCTGCTACCTGGCCTGTATGGACATTGCCAGGCTTAGAAGAAATCGTTTGGGCTTTGCTTTCTTCTTTTTTATCCAGAATGATAGAATATTCTAATCTTCCGGTTGGCCCAAGTTCCGAGTCGATTGCCTGCTTCAATAGAAGCACGTAATTCTCTTCCAACCATTCATAAAAGAACTGACTAGGCACTTGAATCGTTAAAACACTATTATGAAGCGATAAAGGAACTATCGGTTCAAACCATGTTTTAAAACTTTGCTCTCCGACGCTCTGCTTAATGAGCTGAAGACAGTTGTTCCATGCTGCTACACAGTCTTTTACTATTATCATAGATTACTATAAGGTTACCAGGTTAGAAACTAAGAACTTTAAAAATGCTCCCTCGTTTTTTTCGAAGGGCAACAAAATTGCCAAAAAAAAAATTAACAAAAAACATAACATTACCCTTGACTTTTTACATTGCCCCTGAGTTTTAAAATTAACCCCTTTTGATTCAAAAAATCTTTAAAAATTATAACGGTTTCTCAAAAAAGTTAAAGTAAAATAGTGGTAAGCACACTAAAAAAATTAACATGTTTAAACATATTACGCAAATGCTAATTCTGACTTAATCGTATAAATTATAATTTTTTTGTTAGTTTTATCTATTATTTGATTATGAATGCACTAAAAGAGCTTTCTTTTGACGAATTTGACCCAATTTCTAAGGCTATTTGGTTGCAGAAATTACAGAAAGAACTTAAAGAATCAGGCAAAGAATTTGCAAAAACCGATATAGAACCTTTCTATACTTCCGAAGACATTTCTACACAAGAAAATTTTGCCCGTAATCAACTCCTAACTTCTGCTACAACTCCCTGGTTAATCGATGAGGAAATCTTATATAGCCCGGATATAACTGCAAAAATTAAAAACGCCATAAAGTCGGGTGCAGACGGCATAAGCTTATCCTTAGCGCAATCACTTTCTTACAAAGAAGTTGAAAATCTGCAAGAAATCGGGCCTTCTCTTAAGTTTCTAAACTTTTGTTTAGAAGAAGATATAGAAATTCCCAATGAGTTATTTGAGGGAGGATGCAATGGCGCTTTAAGAATTACTATTAAAAAAAACTGGCTTTCTGATAATACTCTGGAAAGATTATATGGTTTATTACAAAGAAATTTTATCAATTATCGTCTTCTTTCTATTTCTTCCAGCTTAAATAATAAAGATTCTGATATAGTAACAGAACTTTCAAGTACCCTGGCATTAGCCATTGAATACATACACTACTTTACAGAGAAGGGGATACCTCTTATCCCGGCTTTAAGGAATATAGAGTTTACATTTACTACAGGAAAAGATTTTCTTATGGAAATCTCTAAGTTAAGGGCTTTTCGATTACTCTGGAACAGAGTTATGGAAGCCTATAAAATTAATCCTTTGGAGATTAACACTCCCTTACACTGTGTCGCATTTCCTGAACCAACACCCTCTCCCGAAAATGTGATTGAACTTACCACAAAGGCTATGTCCTCGGTATTGGGCGGTTGCAATTCGCTTACCATTAAACCATTTGACAACAAGCAAACTGATTTTTCAGAACGGATCTCAAGAAACATAGCTCTACTATTAAAAGAAGAGTCTTACCTGGATAAAGTCAGCGACCCATTGGGGGGGGCATATTATATAGAAAAAACCACTTCTGTGCTTACAGAAAAGGCATGGGCCCTGCTGAGGGATATAGAAAACAAGGGAGGATATTTAAAAAACTTATGAGGCCTGTTCTTTCTGACCTGTTTGATGAAAATGTTATAGCTAATGCTAAAAGCGCTACTACTACTATATGGACTGCTGCTGAAGGTATAGCGCTAAAAAATTTATTTACTTCTGATGATGTAATCGGCTATCCTCATCTTAATTTTGCCGCAGGTTTC
>Ga0302300_1002016_pt1 | contig 10939 bp, 10 predicted proteins | sample III_Palsa_E1_1_FD_198756 | JGI IMG/M metagenome (GOLD analysis project Ga0302300, IMG submission 198756) | Peat permafrost microbial communities from Stordalen Mire near Abisko, Sweden - III_Palsa_E1_1 | ecosystem: Environmental > Terrestrial > Soil > Palsa > Peat permafrost | place: Sweden... | reverse complement strand
GAAGCGGTCAAGGCATATCGTCAAGCGGTTGCGCTGAATCCCACTTGGCCGGAAGCGTACAACGATCTAAGCATTGCCCTTCTGGCCACGGGTGATTTCGATGGCGCGCAAGCCGCGGCGCAGGAGTCGCTCCGGCAGCAGCCTGGTTTTCATCTCGCCCGGGAGAGCCTTGCGGAAGCTCTATATTCCAAGGGCTTAATAGACCAGGCCATCAGCATATACGCTCAACTGATATCCGAGCGCCCCGAAGACGACCGGGCTCTGAACCATTATGCCAATCTTTTGCGGCTTGTCGGCCGGACGGAGGAGTCGCTGGCCGGTTTTCGTCGCGCTGTCGAAGTGAATCCCTCCAATGTCCGTGCGGCCAGCAATTACCTGTTCGCTTTGCAATTTCATTGTGAGGATCCGATGGTGCTGCTCGAAGAGAATCGTCAGTGGGACACACGATATGCCGCCCCACTCAAAGCCGAGATTCGTCCGTTTGCAAATGATCGCAGTCCCAATCGCCGCCTGCGCATCGGCTACGTATCGGCCGACTTTCGCAAAAGTGTCAATGCGCATTTCACCATCACTCTGCTATCGCACCAAGATCGTGAGCAATTCGAGATTTACGGTTATTCCGGAGCCCCGGAATCCGATGCGGTGACTGCGCGTCACCAGGCCCAGGCCGATGTCTGGCGTCCAATTGCTTCCCTGTCCGACGAGGCCGTTGCGGAACAGATTCGCGCCGACGGCATTGATATCCTGATGGATCTGACCATGCACATGAAATACTCCCGGTTGTTGGCTTTTGCGCGCAAGCCTGCCCCGGTTCAAGCGACATGGCTGGCTTATCCCGGCACCACCGGCCTCTCGAGGATGGACTACCGTGTGACCGATCCGTACCTCGACCCGCCGGGGTACGACGATCGATACACCGAGAAATCAGTTCGTCTGCCCGAAACCTATTGGTGTTACGAGCCGCAGGCTATTTCCGAAGATGTCCACGAAGTGTTCCCCAAGCCTGGGGAATTGCCGGCCGGCAAAAACGGTTTTTTCACGTTCGGTTGCCTCAATGGTTTTCACAAGATCAACGCCGCCGCCATCCAGCGTTGGGGTCGGCTCATGAAGAGTGTCGAGCGATCACGCCTGCATCTACATGCCCCTCGCAGCCGGTGCAGGGAAGATGTGCTGGCTCAACTCCAGCTCGTGGGCATCACGCCTGATCGGGTGGAATTCATCAAAGCGCAATACCGGCCGGCTTACTTGGCCGAGTATCAGCGCATCGATTTGTGCCTGGACCCGCTTCCATACAACGGGGGCACTACCAGCCTCGATGCGTTTTGGATGGGTGTTCCCGTGCTGACGCAGATTGGTCGCACCGTCGTCGGTCGCATGGGCTTAAGCCAACTGACCAATCTGCAATTATCCGATTTCGCCGCCGATAACGATGAGCAATTCATGTCCCTCGGCCACCGCTGGGCCGGAGATTTATCCGGTTTAGCCGAAATCCGCCGCAACCTGCGGGAGCGCATGGCATCTTCGCCCCTCATGGATGCCAAAAAGTTTGCCGGACGGATGGAGTCGGCCTTCAGACAAATGTGGAACCAATGGATCGAAACATCATCGTAAGCACTGTCCACATCTCATCCTATGAAAACCTTGTATAGACACGAATGACCCGGAGCCGTCGATAGTCGCCAATTTCGCAAAATGTTGAAAGCGTATTGGAATATGATAATCTCGAAAACTGTCGGGAGCTGTAAAAATAGATCGTGCGGCGATTAGCTTGGGCAAAGCTTCGCTGCTGATGGCGAAATCCACATCGATTTGCAGCCATTTGGGCTTGAATGAAGAAGCCCAAAACACGGCTCGGACTCTTCGTCCGGCTGGGAGACAAAATTTATGGCCAGTGGAACTGTGAAGTGGTTCGATTCCAAAAAAGGTTTTGGCTTTCTGCTGAACGCCGACGGGAAAGACGTCTTCGTTCATTTCAGCAGCATCGAGGGGGACGGCTTCCGTGCCCTCAAAGATGGCGAACCAGTCGAATTTGAACAGATCGAAGGTCCCAAGGGTTTGTCCGCCAAGTCGGTTCGACGCGTGGAAGCCCCCGTCAAAACCGCCGCAAAGTAAACGGCCCAGCGAAGGGAAATGAAGAGCACGTCGCCACGGCCAATGTATAGCAATCTTTTAATAAATGTTACATTTCATGTAACATAAGGGTAACACTCCCCGCGCAAATTCTTCTACACTTGCCCGCATGACCATCGGCTCATTCGGCGGGGGGCTTCTTGCCGGCATTGCGGGAGGATTGACGGCCACCAGCTTTGGTGCGCTGCTCTTGTACCGTCGCCTGCTGCGCTCCGAACGCCGTGCCCGCCAGGCCGAGCGATTGGCCGAACTCGGCACCCTCACCGGGGGGCTTGCTCACGAACTGAAAAATCCACTCTCCACGATCCAATTGAATCTTCAACTTTTGCAGGAAGATCTGCCCGTTGACAATCCCGGCAATGCGCGGCTGGTGAATCGGCTGCAACTGGTGCATCGGGAAACCAGCCGATTGCGGGATATTCTTGACGATTTCCTAAAATACGCCGGCCGCATGGAAGTGGAACGCCATCCGGTCGATTTGAATTTGCTGGTGGAGGAAATGGTCGATTTTTTCACGCCGCAAGCGCAGCTCAACAGGGTGCAAATGCGCTGGCGACCCGCCGCCGAGCCGGTGATTGTTCCGGTCGACGCCAAATTGATTAAGCAAGCGGTGCTGAATCTGGTGCTCAATGCGGTGCAAGCCATGCCTGAAAAGTCGGAGCAGAATAACGAACTGATTCTCGCCGCCTATCGGCAGGATCAGGAGGCGATTATCGAGGTGATCGACACTGCCGGCGGCATGCCGCCGGAGCAGGTGCAGCGCATTTTTGATGCGTATTACTCAACGAAAAAATCGGGCACCGGCCTGGGTTTGGCGATGGCCCGGCGCATTGTCGAAGAGCACGGCGGCCGGATCACGATCACAAGCGAAGTCGGCAAGGGATCGGATTTTCAGATTCATTTGCCAATCTGATGAATTTGTCAGTGGTCCGTAGTCAGTGGTCAGTTGCTCGGAGGAGGACCCGACAGCATTTCTTCAGCAACTGACACTATCTGCTTCACACCCATCCCTGCGGCAGAAACCAGGAATGCGGCTTGCCTATCTGCGTGCGCAGACTGCGGCACACCAAGGTCGGCATCCACATGCTCAAACGAAATATCAATCGGGGCAGCGGGAGCATTGGCATTATCCTTTCGACAATCGAGCCTCAAAAATCGTAGCCGCGTGTAGCCGGTTCCATACACTGGGCAGCGGATGAAAAATATTCTGGCGTCGCCGCAGTTCCTCGGTGCGGGCGAGATTGCGATCAGCCAATTCCGACAGGGCGGCCCGCATCGTTTCCAACGTTCCGCCGCTGCGCAGGAAAAATCGATCCGCCTGATATTCAAGCCGCCGTCCCAGATACGCCAGAATTGGCTCGCCAAGGGCCATCCATACGCTCAGGCACAGGGCCATCCACGCGATCGCCGGCGGCAAACCCATCGATTGGGGACTGAATCGCTGCATGACGAGATTGCCCATGCACAGGCCCAGAACAAGCCATGCCCATGCGGATAGTGTGGCCAGCATCACGTGGTGATGCCGTCGATGTCCCATTTCGTGCAGCAGCACAAAACGGACCATCTCATCGCTGGCGGCAGTCAACGTCGAACGGCTGATCAATAGCACCTGCCGATTGCCAAGGCCGACAAGTCCGCCGCTGTAATCGCGCAACTGTGCGGCGTTAAAAATGACAATCGGCGGCAGTGACATTCCGGCGAGTTGTTCCAGTCGCCGCTGCAATGCGGCATCGGCTCGTTCCCAATGAAACAAACCGCGCGGCAACAAGCTCGCGGCGAAATAGCTGCTCAATAACAACAGCCCCGCCAGCAGCAGCGCGGTCCACAGCACCCATGATCGCTGAGCGAGGGATTGAATCAGCAGCAGCAGGGATGAGCCGATGAGAAACTGTAACCCGTGATGCAGCGAACCGATCAGCCAATCGCGTGTCCAGGCGCGGATGCCTTGCTTGGCCAGGCCGAATTGCCGTTCCTCGAGATAGCCGAAATAGAGTTCCAGCGGATAATTGAGAATGAGATAAACGATAAAAAATATCGCCACATAAATCGGTCCCAGAGCAGCGTGCGGCAACCGGCACGCTGCCAAACGTTCATACATCCACCAAGCCGCGTGGCTGGCGATGAATGCGGCGGCGAAAAGCAGATTCCAGATGATGCTGATTTGCGCCGCCCAGACCCGCCGCGGTTGGTAGGCCGCCGCAAGATCATTTACTGGCAGCGCAGAGGCATTGGTTGGCAATGTTGCCGGCGGTGGCACGGAGTTCATTTTAAGTGATTTGTCATCCAACCGGATATCAAATGCTGCCGTGCGCCAGGCTATTGCCGGGAAAAACGCAGCCGCAGCAATTCGCCCGTGCCCGCATCGAAGGTCACCAGCGTGTTGTTGGCTACATCGACCGTTAATTGCCGCGGATCAAGTGTTTGCAGCGGCATACTTTCCGGAGCAATCAAATGGCTGCGATAGAAATAGTTGGATTTATGGTCCAGCGGCGAATAAACCAACACGGCCGGGAATTCGGCGATTCGTTTGGATGAATCGCCCAGCTCCTGCTGGTCGACGGAAGAAGCAAATGCGAAGCGCGGCGAATCTCCGAACACCATGAACAGGCGGCCTTCGATTTCCGCCGGTGGCGTGGCGGCTTGCGGAAGTCCTTCCAGCGACAGAACTGCCGACACACTCCCGTCGGGGTCAATTCGCCAGAGAGTGGCGTGATCCGGTTCGACAAAGTAAAGCACGCCGTGCATTCCCGCCGACAATTGCTCTGCCTCGCCGTTCAACCGCCAGTTGCGAGCTTCACTCGGCGGTTGCGGCTGCAAACGATGGATCGTCATTTCCGTGTCGGCATGGCTCTCTAGTTTCAACAAGGCATAGCCGTCGGTGTGCCGAACCCACAACCATAGATCGGTGGCGGAACTTAACAATGATCCGCGGGCCAACGCCAGAGAAACCCCCAAGCCGCTTTCCTGCATGAGCCGCTGCGTATCGGCGACGATTCGCAGCCCGTGGCTAGCCGGAATGTACTGGGCGACAAAATAGACCGGCGCTGGTCCATGGCTTCCGATGAACAAAAGGTACAGCGCATCATCCGGCCCGATGGCCAGTGAATGGATCGCGCCGGTAGCTCCATGCAATCCGAGCTTGTCCAGCAAATTCCCGACGCTCAATGCTTCCAATGTTTGCGGCACGCCGCCGACACCGATGAGAAAAACCAAATCGCCGCCGGCTGCGGGGGGATCGCTCTCCTGCAGCCAATAGAGGTTGCCTTTGGAATCCACACTGAAATGCGTCAGCAGCCGGGGAAGCAGCGGTGTGATCGGCCTAATCTCCACGGATTTTGGCGCCTCATCGGCCGATGGAGTGGTGTCACTGGGCGCGGGATTCCGGTCGCAGCCGCAGACAAGCAAGAATGTCATCAAACCGATAATCCGACGCATGGGCCGCCTTAAGTTCCCTTCCAATGCCACAATTCCGCCCGGCCGCTGGGAGAACGATAGGACAGTTCATAGTGCGTGTGTATATATTCCAGGGTTTGAAGCGAGCCGAGGTCCAATTTGTTTTGCGGAAAAGCCGACAATCCCCAGATCAGCACGTTGTCCACGCGGCCGCCGACTTTTTGATAATGAGCGATGTCCACCCTTTGCGGAACATCCATCAAGCCCAGCTTGTCCGGCGACAGGTGATTCCTTGGATTGAATTGTGGCAGGAAACGGACCGGGAAATAATCCAGCATGGCTTCGTAGTTACGCAGATCAATAATGTCACGATCGATGGCGATGTACTGATCGACGCTGAAAAACGGCGTGATGCGCAATCCCTGCCAATCGGCGATGAGCGGCGTGCCACGCGGAGAATAAATTAACGGCAAAAGCGTCTGGCCTCTGGGGGTGTGATCCCCGGCTTCAACATAGTCGGCGATCTGCTGATCGTAGGCGCGCATCGGACCAACGTGGACGGCGGTGAATCCGACGGTCAGCAACATTGCTCCGCAAATGAGCGATGTTCGGGCCCATTGGCCAAACCGCTGTCCGGCCAGAAAGAGTAAAAAAGTCAGACAGATGTAGTAAACCAGCCTTTGCGGGATGAACAACTCGCGCTGGGCATCATTGCCTTGCAAGAAATAAAGTCCGACCAGAGCGATTGGGATCAAAATCAAGCCATCACGCATTCCCCATTTTTGCTGCCGCAGCTTGTTGCTCAGCACGTAAAACAGGGTGCCGGCTAAAAGTATTGCGGTAAATCGAGCGAGCCATTTTTCCCAGTGCGCACGGAAGGAGATCAAAAATCCTAGTTTAAGCAGCTCTTTCCAATATGGCAGATCATGAATAGCCAGCTTCATTCCATGCGGGTTGCCTTCAAAGCCATGGTGTTGGAACCAATAGGCTAGGGCTACGGCGGGGAGCAATGCGAAACCGCTCAAAATGCCTCGGGAGTAAAAATCGCGCACCAAGTGCCCTCGAAGCCCCGCATGTATATGCGGGGTTTCTTTCCGCACATTCGACCAACGAATCACCGTAAACCAACAAGCCAAAATAAAAATCGTCAAAGCGAATATCACCACGGAAATCAAATGTCCGGCGTACAAAAGCAATCCAAACAGCGCCAGCACCAGCATACGCCGAAGATTCATCCGCTCCCTTCCCCGCAGCCAATAGCCCAGGGCGAAGAAAAAAACCACCACGCTGGCGCTGAAATTGTAAAACCCCTGATGCGTAATCCAGTTGAGGGACAGCGGAACGGCTAAAAGCGCCAGGAATCCCGCCGATTTCCGAACGCCGCGGACAGCGTATCGCACCGACAGCGGCAGCAGAATCAAATATCCGCTCATGAACAGCTTCTCGGCGATGATCGGCCGCACCACCAGCATCAGCAGGGCGAGCACGAAATGCCCGAGCCAATTGGGTACCGGCAGGGGATTGAGCATGTAATACGGCCGATACACCGCCGCATCGCCTCGTATCCAATGCAACACGATGTCGGCGTTGGCCAGATGCGCCGCCCCGTCCGTGGTTGGCAAATAATGCACCATCCAAAAGGGAAGGATTGCAACGGTCAGCATTATGGCCAGCAGGCTGTTTTCGATTCGATACGTCAGGATCCCGGGGCGTTTCATGTCGATCTTTATCGGCCATCTTGCCGTGCATGCAAAGGTCGTACAATCATGCGAACGTGAATCGGCTCTGGAAAATCACGCTTCTGCTGCTCATCGGCATGGTCGGCAGCGCGCTATTGAGTATCGCCATCCACAAAAAAGTGCTTGAGCCTGCATTGGCGCGGGAGCAGGCGTTTGATGCCATTGCCGGCGGGCATCTTCAGGCTGATGCAGCGGGAAGTGTCGATTTGCCGGCGGAATGGCGGGCGGCGTCGGTGGATGGCAAAGCTTACGTCACCGGTTCGCCGGGGCATACGATTTGGGTGCTGTTTGTCGCCGAAAAATCGAAAACGACTCGTGTGCGAGGATATCTTTATTGCAATAAACCAGCCGAGGCGCGGGTGAGCGGGGCAGTGCAACTCAATTATCCAACTACGGCCGGCAGGCAGATCGAGGCCACGGTGATGCGGATTTTGAATCCCAATTGTTTTGAAGTGGTCAATACGCAGGATCATCCGCCGGCCGCGACCGAACCATGGTGAGCGCGATGCGACGGGTTATCATCCGCAGTCGGCGTGGCATCCCTTTGGCAAAAATCGCTTGATTCTTATGACGGCCTGATCATGCGCTGCGCCCCCGGTACCCACGAGGCGGCGATGAATCTGCTGCGCAAGCACGTGGCCGCACCGCTGCCGATGCTTGATCTGGCCTCTGGCAGCGGTGCATTTCTTGCCCGGTTGCGCGATCAGGGTTTTACCGATCTCGATGCCGTGGAAATCGACCAGCAATCATTTGCCTTTCCGGGCCTCAAGCCTCGGCATGTCGATCTCAACTCCGATTTTGCTGCACAAATCGAGCGGCGCTATGGCCTGATCAGCGCGCTGGAAATTCTCGAGCATCTGGATTCTCCGCGGCATTTCCTGCGGCAAATTCACGCTTTGCTGCAGCCCAGTGGTTATCTGCTGCTCTCGACGCCAAACATCGCCAACTGGGCGGGCCGGCTGCGTTTTTTGCTGTGGGGTGAGCACAGGCAGTTTCAGGAACATGACTATCACTATCAGCGGCACATTTCTCCGACCACCGACATTCAAATGAAATTAATGTTCAAAGAGATTGGCCTGCGGCTGATTGAGTCGGTCGTGGCCGGCAGCTTTTTCGGGCCGGTCAAACGGCTGGTGCTGTGGCCGGTGCTCGGCTTGGCGAGACTCTTTTGGGGGCCGATGGGCGGCGCGGATGTGCGCATTTATCTTCTGCAGCAAACCGAGCCCGATCGCAACTCTCCTGGAGCCGATTCGTTGTATTTCAAGAAGACGCCGCAGTAACCGGTCACGTCAGGCCGGATGGGCTGGCAGCTTTGCCGCCAATTGTTCCAGCAAGGCGGTCATGCGTGTCAATTCGATCGTGTCGAACGGCCGGGTGGAAAAATCGAGAATTAAAAATGAACCATGCAGCAGGATCGCCAGATCGGGCGGCAACAGGGCGGGAATCTTGCTGAGCGCCAATCGCCGGGCCGCGGCCGAATCGGTTCCAAGAGCCGCGAATCGTTCCGGCGGCAACATTGACGTAAACCGTTTCATTACAAACAGATCCAGCATGGCAGACGCCTGTTTGACGGGCTGCAAGGCGGCGGTCGGCCAAACTCCGGTGATGTTCCTTACCGCGGCGTGCCATCGGACGAGATGTTCCGAATCATCGGAATCGTTCTGCAGCCAGCGCATTTCCACAAAAGTCATCGTCTTGCCGGAAAGAGCCAGCACGGGCACCAGCGAAGCGTTGTGCAGTTCTGCGAGTGGCACCGGCAATTCGGCTCCATTGCGGCCGCGCAACGTCATGTGGTTTTCGTCCGCCCATTGGCTCAGGTCCGACCAATGGTGATAGACCGTCCAACGCCGCACCAGCATCCAGAACATGCCCATCGAAGCGGCAAAAAGAGCGAGAAGCAACAGAAAAATGGACCACGAGAATCCGCGTCCCATTCCGCCCGCCACGGCATCGAAGCAAAGCCAGCGCATGGCGGCATTGTAACCCTCCGCAAGGGCGGCATCACGAGCGAAATATGGCCGAAGAATTTGCGGAATGTCACGAAATCGGCGGCCAACGCATTTGCCTTGTATGCGCCACGCCGGTATTTTGACGCCGACCCGAAGGGCATGACGGGATAAGCTTGCGTCGAATGGGTTGTGGACGCAACGCCGCGGGTGTTGAAGTTATCATCTCCCCGGCCCCGGCTGTATTTCGATGCCCGCATTCATGGATGAGCGCCGACCTGATGTGCGACAAGGCGATAAAGGAGTGTCAGCGTGATCTTTGATTCGCTGCTGGGCATGTTCAGCGTCGATATGGGCATCGACCTGGGGACGTGCAATACCTTGGTTTGCGTCAAAGGCGAGGGGATCGTACTCAACGAACCGAGCGTGGTCGCCGTCAAGAAGGGGACCAACCGCGTGCTGCAAAACGGCAACGCGGTGGGCCTGGTGGCCAAGGAGATGCTCGGCAAAACGCCGGCCACCATTACCGCCATTCGCCCGCTCAAGGACGGCGTCATCAGTGATTTTGAAATCACCGAGGCGATGCTTAGTTATTTCATCCGCCGGGTGCATGGCCGCAAGCATTTCATCGGGCCACGGGTGGTGATCGCCATTCCGTCAGGAATTACCGCTGTGGAAAAACGCGCCGTGCTCGATTCGGCGGAGCGCGCCGGGGCACGGCGGGTGTTTCTGGTGGAAGAGCCGATGGCCGCGGCGATTGGGGCGGGACTGCCGGTCACAGAGCCGACGGCCAGCATGATCGTCGACATCGGTGGCGGCACGACGGAGGTCGCCATCATTTCCCTGGCCGACATTTCCGCCTGCGAATCGGTGCGTGTGGCTGGGGATGATTTCGATGAAGCGATCATCAACCACATGAAAAAGACTTACAACATGCAGATCGGCGAGCAGATGGCCGAGCGCATCAAAATCGAAATCGGCTCGGCGGCGCCGCAGGGGGATAATGAGCCGACCATGGAAGTGCGTGGCCGGGATATGATCAGCGGATTGCCGCGCAAAACCCTGGTGACCTCGGCGGAAATTCGTGAAGCCCTGCAGGAGCCGATCACGCAGATTGTCGAAGCGGTGACCCGGACGCTGGAACTGGCCGAGCCGGAGCTGGCGGCGGATTTGGTGGACAACGGAATCACCATGGCCGGCGGCAGCAGTTTGCTGCGCGGCTTGACCACGGTGATCAGCAATGCCACGGGATTAGACGTTCGGCTGGCCGAGGATCCGCTCACCTGCGTGGCCCGTGGCACCGCGGTGTATCTGGAAAATCTGGAGCTTTGGAAAGACACCATGGAGAGCGATCACGACGATAAGTGATTTGCGGTTCCGTGGCCTATCGCCCTTTGATCCATGCGCTTTAGCCCGATGCTGCTGATGTTCATAGCCGTCGCGTTGTTCAGCGCGCTGGTCATGCCTCCGGACTTAGCCAACGCCATCCGCAAAGTCGATCTGCTGTTTGCCCCGGTCGCCGGGCCGGTGCATAAATTGGTTGAGTCGGTGGATGATCATTGGTCGAGCAATTCCACGGGCAGGCCGGTGGATGATCGCACCGTCAAACAATTGGTGAACGAAAATGAGGCCTTGAAGATCAGACTGGCGACGTTGACCGCGCAATATGAGGAAATCCGCCAGCAGCTTGGTGAGGTTGGTCCAATTCCGGCGGACATTCGCAGCCTGTGC
>Ga0302300_1002010_pt1 | contig 10972 bp, 7 predicted proteins | sample III_Palsa_E1_1_FD_198756 | JGI IMG/M metagenome (GOLD analysis project Ga0302300, IMG submission 198756) | Peat permafrost microbial communities from Stordalen Mire near Abisko, Sweden - III_Palsa_E1_1 | ecosystem: Environmental > Terrestrial > Soil > Palsa > Peat permafrost | place: Sweden... | reverse complement strand
CAATACTTATTAATTACAATACTTATTAATTACAATACTTATTAATTACAATACTTATTAATTACAATACTTATTAATTACAATACTTATTAATTACAATACTTATTAATTACAATACTTATTAATTGTATTTGTTTGATATATATAATACTATATTATATTGATATAAACTTTATTTGATAAAACAAATAATGTGTATGATGTATATATGTGGGTTAACAAGACAATCTTGTTAAGTATTAGTAACCATAATGGTATATTAGCAAGGAACATTAATATTATGTTAGGTAGAAATGTTAACCATATTGGCTGTTTCAATAGTATCCCGACTAATAACCTCTCTAGTAGTATCAGCGAATGATACATCGATACCACGTCTACGAGGTAAGGATGGTAAAGATGGTAATGATACGTTATTGGTAGCCAATGCAAATACATCTCGTTTACCAATGACACTGTCATTTAAGCATGGATTATCTCGTTCTATCCTTCGAGATAGTCTATCTTTTTCTTCTCGTGACCCTAGTGCTGCTTGTCTTTTGTCAAGAAGCTTCCTCACACATCTGCGATAATAAGGCTCCTCTCGTTTCAACCGTCTTCTATCGCGTTTTTCTCTATCCTTGATATCACGTTTATCATAAAAACCATTTGCGGTATCAAATTCACCATCACAAAAATTATCACGCAAAAGTAAAATGTTAAGTTTTAATGACATAGTATTAATGGCGCCTTGGATACTTGACAGATATTGTGATATGCTACCATCAAACAAGGGTGGTACTTCTTGTTCACAACAACTTGATGATGATGATGAACAACGAGACGATGATGAAGATGAGGATGATGAACAGTCCTTGACAATCTTCTCTCTTATCGTTAGAGTATTAAAATTACCACCAAAACCATTAGAAAAGCCACAACTACTACATCCTTTACAAGTTACATCACAACATGCATCTTTGTCCTTTCTACTCCTCCTCCCCCCATCATCATTGTTATTGCTAAATTTATTTTTATTTTTACTTTTACCCTTATTTGAATCTTGACTATAGTCATCATTATCACCACCTTTGGAACATGGGCCAAAACCTCTTTCATTATCGAATGTATTATTGAATGCATTATTAAATGTGTTGTTGGTGCCAGTGGCACAACCACGTGTGTTGGCACGATGATATTGAGGTAAAAATGGGGGTACGAGACCGTCAACTTCAGTACCATGATAAGAAGATACGGACGATGAGGATGGACAACATGGATCTTGACATATTTCAAGTACTGGTTCTTTTGCCCATCGCTTTTTGGTAAGAAAACGACGTCTGTTAGTGGCTGATCTGAATGGTTGTGGTTTACCAAGAATACGTTGTACTGCCGCTAAAGCAGGATAGAAATTAGCAGGTGAGATTAGAACTACTTGTTCACAATCTGTACTTACGTACGCACCACAATTAATTTTGAGACCTGAAGCTGAAGGTCGAATACAATGAGGAGATACAATTCCATTCTTATCATTACCACTATTTTTATTATCAAAATTACAGTTGTTATTAATAATAACTTCTCTCAATGATCCGGATACCAATATTGTGGGTGAAAATAGGAATACCACATTTTTGTTACCCATAGTAATGTTACCATTATCATAAAAGAAAGTTTTGTATAAGGATGATGTGAAGTGATGTGTTCCAGCCAGATTATTACCTGACAGTTTAACAAATGTTAATAAGAAATTCTTTTGGGCTAACAAACTATAACTATGACCAAAAGCGGTACTTCCATTTTGGGAATTAAATAGTATAATCTGGAGTATAGCGAAGAACAAAATTTGTGATTGGAGTTTCACTGGTAAGTTATCAAACATTACATTTGTGTAAGGAAACAATGTTGTTTCATAAAACGCTTGAATTGTACTTGTGAATTCAACAGTTGTACTTGTTAATAAGAATAAGTTAGCAAAGCCACCGACTAAATTTACGATTGATGTTGGTGATGTATCACTGATGAAGGAATTTAATGATGTGAAAAACGTACGTAGTGCCCGCACCTCATCATGATTGTAAACACAGTGACTGAGAATTTCGATATACTGAGGTGCCAACTTGATAATAGCTGCCATATTTTCAGGTGTTGAAGCGCGACCGTTAAAACTTGATAGTGTTGCACCCATTATTGTATTATACACACAAACACTTAATGTATATTTTTTTATGCCAATATTTTTATTTTGTTTATTTTGTTTTGTTTGTCCCGTTTTATTTTATCCCGTTTTATTTTATCCTGTTTTATTTTATCCCGTTTTATTTTATTTTGTTTTGTTTTGTCGATAATATCCATAAATATTTTTCACCCGTAAATATTGTTTATCGTTACTATCACAATTATATTATATATCCAACCACTATGAAAAATGGTAAAAATGTACATACATTTCGTGGTTGGACTTTATATTACTAATATACCCATTGATAATACAATATTAATATTGTATTATATAACATATATATATATATATATATATGCGACCGACACTATAAAATGTCAAAAAGTGCCGGATGCATATTTGGATGTGGATACAAAAAGGTGGAGAATGATGAGAAGAGAAGTTATTACATGTAACGGGTGAAGATAAAGAAATGATGAATGAGAAGGAGAAGGAGAGGAGGGAGGGAGGGGAAAGGAATAGTGAGATAGAGAGAATGACTGATGGATGATATGTTATTAGAAGTTTAACAAAATGGTGAGTGAGTGAGAAATTATTATACTAAATATTTTTTTGTTATTTTATAATTTATTATTGTTGGATGTGGAGAAGATAAAAATAGATGGAATAAAGGGGTTTTAGGAAGTTAGAGGGATAGAGGAATAGAATCATTAGAGGAAGAGGAAGAGGAAGAAGAGGAAGAGGAGGAAGAGAAGAAAGAGAATGAGTGGATGAGGGAGTTAAAAAAGAGTGGGGTTGATACACATGTAAGTTGTACCATCAGGATTTAACAGTTTATATTGACATTTATTATTGTTAGTGGGTGTTGCAGTCCAAATAACAGCTTCATCAACATTATCTGATACATACCAGCCATAAATATGATGACATAAGTAGGATGGTGTAATACATGAGTTAAGTTCTTCTATTAATGGATTGTGATCTTTAGTTTCTATTTGTGGATACCAGACTAATACGATTTGGTCGGTATTACTACTATCTTTAGATGTTACAATCCATGATACTGGGTAATTATTATTATTATTCTTTGAAGATGAAGATGAAGGTGAAGGTGAAGGTGAAGGTGAAGGTGTATTAGTTAATGACAAATTGGAGTTAAAATTAGGATTAGAGGAGGAGAAAGAGGATGATGAGGCAAAATTGGTGAAAGAAGCAAAATTACATAGTACCGAAGTACGACCACAAATGTCGGTGGCAAATTTTGTGCTAGGTTCATGCACAACTAGAGGGATAATGATGGCATTACTGCACGATGAGAATGAGGATGACAGTAGTAGCAAACGGTTATCGAGTGACACATGACAAATTTGCCTCTGATCATTACTAAGATACATTTCTATTTTGTTACAAATGTAAAAATATACAATATTAAAAATAAAATACAAATTGTTTGTATTTAATATACCATATGTTGTGATGTATATAAAAGGTTTCCCAGAAACCTTTAGTTACGCGCAATTTAATAACATTATTAATGAATATATGTCTCCTCTTCCTCCTCCTCCTCCTCTCTTTTTTCCTCCTCTTTATACATAGAGAGTGTATGACATTTACTGTTTGTCAATTTGAGTGAAACCAAGTTTGGCTTTGACCACAAAAGTCTGTCCTCGTGGAGTTTGGACTTTGATGTTTTGAATTACATCTGTAAGTGGGTAATATTCATCACCAATGATGATACCATTCTTAATTTGTCTGATTTCAACTCCACAATAGTCCATGCGATTGTTAGAGCCAACTTGAGTACTTTGCCACACACCATTATTTCCAATGTTGTTAGCGTAAACATCACCAACATTAACATTACAATAATCATTGTCATCATTGATATTACTATCATCATCATCATCATCATCATCACTATCACTAGTATCATTATCATTATCGGTGTTAATATTAACAGACATGTTATTACCAATTTGACCGAAATTTACACCATTCACAATGTTGACTGAACTTTGGTCGAAACTGATAGTAGTATGTTTTTCCTTCTTTCCCTTTGATTCCTTCACTTCCTTCACTTCAGGTAAGCTTGAACTTTGTGATGTCACGACATCACCGTCCACATTTTCAACATATTGGGAAACATTATTAATGACCCTACCATTCCTAGATATGATAGTATTAGAGGTTGGTGTGGTTAAAGTCACATTGGTTTTAGTGCCGTCAGAATATGTAGTCATAACTCTACCATTACCACCAACAACACAATTAGTCATATCAACACCGACAAAGTTAAACTTTGACCCACCATTATTACCCCTACTTCCACTTCCACTTCCACTTCCACTTCCACAATAAACATATGAAGATCCAGATGAAGATGGTTTAGTAGACTGCTTATGGGTTGTGTTCACTCCATAATCATTACCATTAAGCATGTTGTTAATAGTACAATTCTTACCATGATTGTTACCATTTAACATACCGTTGAATACACAATCATTACCATAATTGTCACCATTTAGCATACCGTTGAACACGCAATTATTGCCATGATTGTTACCATTTACCATAACACTGAACACCTTGCCATGCTGGTTGTTGTTTCCGTTGAACATTGTTATGATAATACCACTTTTACTACTATTACTACTTAATTATGATAATTATCATTTATCTAATATTGCCTCTACCACTGTCATTCTTGGTAATCCATTTCTTATATCTTTTACATGTGTTACCCTCCCCTATCCCTCTTTCCCCTCCTTTCCCCTATCCCTCTCATCTTCTTACATTTTATCTTCCATGATGTAATTTGTAATATTTTAATTACATCATTGTAATGTCAATATACATATATCTAATAATATCTATTACCACAATATTGTCAATGAGATTATATTGTCAATAATATAACATATTTATGTTTTCACAACAGATTAACATTATACTATTGTTAATTGACATTCCCATAAAATATATTATATAATAATAATATATATAATAATTAGTTAAATGATCCAAGATTATGTATATTGCGATAGACATATATATATATATACATTACAAGTGATTGTACTTTCCATTGAGACACACATCTATAGTTAAGAAATATTAAATCTTCCAAGAAGATTTATGTTTGTAGTAGTTGTATTACATTTTAAATGCATAAAATTAGAGAGAGGATGGGAGAGAGAGGATGAGATGATATGTATGTGAGAGAGAGGTTATTGCAACGTGGTATTACCTACGGTAGAAGATACCTTCCCAATAGGTAATCCAATGTTCATTGGTCATACCTGTCCCTAATTTCCTAAGACCACCACCTACTAAGACACTAACAATAGAACCAGCACCAATCTTCAGTGCCGATACTATACTCATGTTAAGTAGTGGAGAGAAGATAACATTAGTGTCATTGGTATTTAACTCCTTAACGATCAGGTGAAGACCATATTGGGCAGTTGAGATGGCACCACCTGTCACGAGATACACCACCAGTAGACCAGCTCCAGCAGACAGGAAGGCTCCAGTTTGGCCCACACTGTGACCAACACCTGTGTTTATCAGCCTGACAACGGTTGTGTCATTACTCTTCATAAGATTAGGAATAGTTTTACCCTCGTTAGTATTTTCAATAACCAGATCGGAGCTCATGTTTTGTTTTTAAACCTACATATGTTAATATATCAATTTATTCAAATATTTGGTGTAAAAACTCACATCGGTAAATGATGTTCCCATGTTTTTGACACTTATAAATACGTACCAACACAGTTCAACATTATGTTTATGTGAGATTGTATGCATAACAAATATGTTATAATTGTTATTTGTTCTTCTTATTTTTTATCTCTCTCCTTCCCTATCTTTCTCTCTTTCTCTCTTTCTCTCTTTCTCTCTTTCTCTCTTTCTCTTTTTTTATTTTATTCTTTCTACTAGTGAGTCTTTTTGTACTGACCTATATATTATCCAATACTTGTAAATGTATAGAGTATAAGTCTTATTATAAGAAAAAGTGGTTATAGATGGAATAGAGAAAGAGAAGGAAAAGAGAGAGAGGAAGAGAGGTTTAACCTTTTAGAGTTAAATAACTAAATATGTGTATGTTAGAGTTATTAACTCACAAAATTTAAACTAAAAAGGTGTTCAAACTAAAACATAGGAGTAAAGATATTCTTTATTACAATATATACATACATATATATGGTGTATAAGATTATTGTTTATTTAACTAATAATTACATAATAGTTTTAATGATAGAATTTGTTATATTTTACTTTAATGTCTAGTTAGGTTAGACATATTTTTTGTAAAAAGTGTACAATATATATTTAGTCCTAATATTTTATGGTCTAACCATCTATAATATATATATTTATTTAATTTTTATTAGATAGAAGTGTGTTATTTCTAAACTTACAATCTTAATATCTCTGAGAGAGATTATCTAATATAGATTATCTCAGAGAGATTAAAGATAATCTCTCTGAGAGAGATTAACCTTAAAATTGTATCTTCAACCTATCTAAGAGATTATCTAAAAGAAGTTACCTTTAACATCTTTTAGATAGGTTAAATTTAATCTCGTATCTTTAACCTGTCTGAGAGAGATTATATAAAAGAGATTACCTTTAATATCTTTTAAGCAGGTTAAAGATATAAGGTTAGATTTAACTTATCTAAGAGATATAACCTCTAACCTTAGATTTCTAATTTGTCTAAGGTAGGTCAACTTTAACTTTTTTACATCTAACCCATCTAAGAGAGGTTAAAGATTACAAGATTAAACAAAGATATCTTAGAAAGGTTAAAAATACAATATTAAAGATAACCTATCTGAGAAAGATCATTTAAGGGAAATTAATATTTTAAGGATAGAAATAACCTATTTAAGAGAAGTTAACCATAATCTTGTATCTCTAACTTCTCTTAAATAGGTTAAGGGTAAATTCTCTTAGATAGATTAAAGATAATCTCTCTGAGATATGTTATCTCAGAGAGATTAAAGATACAAGATTAAGGTTAACCTCTTTTAGATAGATTAGAGATAATTTCTTTGAGATAACCTCTTTAAAATTATCTTTCTTAGATAAATTAGAATTAATACTGTATCTTTAATCTCTCTTGAATAGGTTAGAATAAAAACATTTTAAATAGGTTAACATTTACAGGTTAAAGTAACTATAAGGAGTATACTTGTATCTACCCAGGTGTAACTTAAATTTAGTTTAAGTTTAAAGATTTAGTTGTGTATAGCTAAAATAGTATTACCTATCTACACTTTAAAATTGTTGGGATACAAAAAAATTTAAGTTACACCTAAGTAGATACAAGTATAGTCCTTATAGTTACTTTAACCTGTAAATGTTAATCTCCAAAATTTTTTTGTATCCCAACAATTTTAAAGTATAGATATGTAATACTATTTTAGCTATACACAACTAAATCTTTAAACTTAAACTAAATTTAATTTACACCTAATTACATGCGAGTATACTCCTTATAGTTACTTTAATCTTAATTTCTCTAACCTATCTAAAAAAGATTACGTTAAAGAGGTCATCTCTAATTTTGCATTTTTAGCCTCTCTAAGGTATTTTTGTTTTAACTTTGTTTTCCTAACATATCTAAGAGAGGTTAACTCCAACATTGCAATCCTAATCTGTCTAAGAGATACAAGGCTAAAACAAAGATATCTTAGAGATGTTAAAGATACAAGATTAGAGATAATCTCTCTTAAATAAATTAAAAATATAGAGTTAAAACGAAGATACATTGGAGAGGTTAAAGTTTAAAGGTTTAAGTAATCTCTCTCAGAGAGGTTAAAAATACAAGGTTAAGATTACGAGATTGGAAATAACCTCTCTAAGGTATCTTTGTTTTAACCTCTTATCTTTAACCTCTCTTAGACAGGTTAAAACAAAGTTACTTTAGATGGTTAAGAATATCTTAGTTAAACAAAGATATCTTATAGGTGTTAAAAATACAGGATTAAAGTTAATCTATCTCAAATAGGTTAAAGATAAAGTCATCTTGAGGATGTTAGAGATATAAGATTAAAATCAGCCCATCTCAGAGAGGTTAAAGATAAGGGGTTAAAGATAAGAGGTTAAAATAAAGGTACCTTAGAGAGGTTAAAATTTAAAGATTAAACATAACATCTCTTGGAGAGGTCAAAACAAAAATACCTTAGAGAGGTTTAGAATACAAAGTTAAAAGTAACCTATCTTAGATAGGTTAAAGATAAGAGGTTATGACAAGTGTACTTTAGAGAGGTTAAGAATACAAGGTTAGGGGTAACCTCTCTCTCAGAGAGGTTAAAGATAAGAGGTTAAAACAAAAATACATTAGAGAGGTTAAGATTTTAAAGTTAGATGTAACACTATCCAAGAGAGGTTAGAGATACAAAATTAAACAAAGACATCTCAGAGATATTAAAACTTTACACGAGGAAGTTAAAAATATAGTACTAAACAAGAAACTACTTAAAGAAGTTAAACAAAGGTATATCAGAAATAAGAAGAATTAAGATTAGTATCTATTTTTTAGATAGACTTTATTTTCTTCTTCTTCTCTTCACCTCCCATTCCTCTCTCCTTTTGTCTCCTCCTTATCTTTGATACTTTTTGTTCTTTGCTTACATTTTTTACTGTACTTTATTTTTATATCTCATAGATATAAAACTTGTGTGTCTACTTAATAATATTAATAATAATAATCTACTACACTTTATTTCCAACATTCTTTTTCTTCCTTCTTTCTCTCTTGTATACGTGTTGATAATCACACATGATTAGTTCATTGTATTAATACACATTATTGTCTTACTAATGTTTTATTACTATTATATTCTCTGTCACCCACTTCATCCATACAATTACTATTTATTTGTGTGTACAATGTTGATGTTGATGATGATGTTGATGATGTTGTTACTCAACAACACAAGGGATGTTAAGTTCCTTAGCTTGGTTCCACAATGACATCATAGCCTGATAACCGATGCAACCAGTACCAGCAGGTGCATGACGATCAACACAACAACCAAGTTCCTGTTCAGAGTCATTGAAGTGGATAAGTTTGACATGTTGACGAAGCTCACCTAAACACCATATGGGACAGAAACCAGCAGCAAACACGTGACATGAATCTAGGCAGATACCAATCTTGGCTTCTGGCACCAACTCCTTGATCTCCTCAATTAAAGCCTTGAGCACTAATGGGTTACTACATAATTCGGTACCCTGTCCAGCTGCTGTTTCTATTAACAGCCAAGGTCTATCCTTGGCTTCAAATCGTTTATTGAGTTCAGTTAAACACCGAATAATTTGTTTCTTCATGGTATCCATGGCTACAACTCGTGACATGGTTAGTTGTTTACCAACATGCACAACACAACCCAACATACGATACTTGGCACATGCTAACAGTTGTCTTGTCAAAGATACAACTGTTTCATCAGTATCACGACATAAGTTAATAGTATAAGGTGTATGTACCCAAGTACGGTAACAAGGTTGTTCATTTGAGATATTGAGTGCCTCCTTACAATTAGTTGTAGTGGGTGAACACAGGAAGATTTGAACGTGAGCTGGATCTTCAGGATAAGGACCATTTTTTGAGCAGTGAACACCCAAATTTGGATACCATGGGAATGGTTTCCTATCTACCGTACTTGTGTACTTTTGTGACCAGATCTTCTCCTGTCGTAAACACGACAATACAGTTTCCTTTGATACACTCCTGTCATTAATTAAACATCTACACTCACCTTGAGCCAAATAACAGATTACTGCCTCATCCTTATCAAGCAATACTGCCTGGCAAAAGCAAATTAAAATGTCTGTTGGGTCCAACTTACTCCTAACAATAAAGCTGTAAACTGCTGTATCATCAACATGATCTGCAATCCAGTTGTAACTTGTATCCTTTTTGTCCTTCTTTTCTCGATCATCATCTTGATCTCCTTGATCATCATCTCCTTCATCTTCTTGATCATCATCACTGTCACTAGTCTTTCTCCTTGCTGCTACTTTTGTGGTTGATGTACATGATGGCAAAATTGGAATGACAGTGGGATTGAGGGTAAAATTGGGTTTCATCCCCAATTCCTGGGCCAATTTAGCTGCAAGTTCTGTTGTCTTCTTCTTATTAACCATTTTCTGTGTCACAAATGCCATAATAAACGATTGTTTATCTGATGGTCGTTTGTTTGCAACTGGTTGTATTTCGTCCAAGTTTACTAGCGTGTTCATAATGTTATGTGTACCAAAAAATACCTGTTCAGCCATGTGGATTTATTGTTAATACTTTAACACCCTGACTATCAGTTTTATTTTATAACAACGAGTACAACACAGTGTTTGTAGTTTTACTGTTACAATTATCAATATTATACATAATCACAACCCCATATTTTCTATGTTTTTATTTCTACCTATCAACTACTAAATCTATGTAATAGTTTTACAAATATAGGCATATTGTAACAGTTAATATCCAATACTAGTAATTATCAATTGTAATGTTTTTATTTACTGTTGGTAACTAAAATGTTATAAACACTTTACTATAAAGTGTTTAAACATGTATGTTGAGTATAATACACATACATAATATTTAATATATATATATACATTGTGTCTGAACACATAAATCTCATTGTTTATTTAATTTATTGTGTTTACATTAACAATTACCAAATTAAACTTGTCATGATATAAAACATTATTAATTATGTGTCATGACAGAAAAGTTGGAGGTGAACAAAAAAAATTGTTAATGTAAACATGATTAGTATGTGTTTA
>Ga0302300_1002007_pt1 | contig 10979 bp, 5 predicted proteins | sample III_Palsa_E1_1_FD_198756 | JGI IMG/M metagenome (GOLD analysis project Ga0302300, IMG submission 198756) | Peat permafrost microbial communities from Stordalen Mire near Abisko, Sweden - III_Palsa_E1_1 | ecosystem: Environmental > Terrestrial > Soil > Palsa > Peat permafrost | place: Sweden... | reverse complement strand
TAGATAGATGAGGGAATTCGGCTTTAACTTTTCTCGCCCAATCTGCCATGTATGCAGGATCATTATAAGGGTAGGTATCCAAACGGAACCCATCAACTCCGGCATATTCCACCCACCATATATGGTTTTGGGTAAGATAATTCTGCACGTAAGGGTTATTCTCATTCATATCCGCCATGCTATGATCAAACCAACCATCCAGCATGATCTTCTTATCAATCGCAGAACCATGAGGATCCATCACAGCAGCATCCCTAAAGTTTGAGTTAGTATACTTTGGCCACTGATGCACCCAGCTTTTCATGGGCATATCTTTAATAAAATAATCATTTATTCCGGAGTGATTATGCACCAGATCCTTGATCACTTTTAAACCCATGGCGTGGCATTTATCTACAAAAGCTTTATACAATGCATTTGTACCAAAACGGGGGTCAACATAATAATGATCAGTCACCGCATAACCATGGTAGGATGCATGTGGCATATCATTAGTAATTTCAGGGGTTAGCCATACGGTGGTAACACCCAGATCTTTCAAATAATCCAAATGGTTCATCACACCTTGTATATCACCGCCGTGGCGGGCATACATTTGGTTGCGGTCGACTTTCATCTCTGCCATTCCCGGCACAGCATCATTAGAAGGATCGCCGTTTGAGAAGCGATCAGGCATGATCAAATAAATCAAATCTTTATCGGTAACACCCTGCGCCCTATTAGGGGATTGGTCACGTTGTTTTAATTCATATTTATATTCAAGATTCGCTGCGCCCGGTTTTATGAAAGAGATGGTAAACGTGCCCGGTTTAGCGGTTGCCAATATATCCAGATCTAAAAATAAGTAGTTTGGATTTTCAACTTTATGCACCTGCATAAGTTTTACGCCGGGATAATTAAGTTTTACCGTACGCTCCGCTATTTTATCACCATGTACTATTAACTGTAGTTTAGGATTTTTCATGCCAACCCACCAAAACATGGGTTCAACACGTTCGAGTGCCGGTATTTGTGCAAATACATTTGCTGACAGGAACATCAAAAAAACAAAAAAAGCTAACTTAATTTTCATGGTAACAAATTCTATAAATTTAAGAGTAGTTTACTAGCAACAAGCAGGCCTTCAATGGACATGCTATTGTTTAATGTTATTAACTAAATAGTTATAAGGTGACTCGAGTAGGTGGCTTTACTTTTTACCCCGATTGTTAAATATTAACAATCGGAGTAATCGGCAAATTTACAATTGCCATTGCGGCAAATTCACTTAATGTGCTACTATTGGTTAAATCCAATAGTAAGTGCATTAACATTAAATGTTATTGTATAGGCTCCTGCAGTTGCCGGAGCATTGAAGTTATTTGGCCCATTATAAGCTACCGTAGCACTTGGAACAAGAGTAACTGGGTCATTAGTAGCATACTTATTGTTAAAATTTTTCGCCGGTAATATTAAAAATTGATTGTTACCTGCTCCGGCTGGAAAAGTAAAAGTTCCTGTGTATACACCATTTGATGTATTAGATACTAAACTATCAGGCGATGTCGCATTCCACCCTTGAAAAGCACCTACTATATAGATGTATGATGCTAAAGAATATGGTGTAACAGTAAGTGAAAGTACATTTGAATAACTAGCAACTTCGGGACTAAGTGCATACTGAACACGTACATTTACAGTTGATGTAACACCACCGGGTACAATTTGTAATAATGCTGTGTTTAAAGTCGAGGTACCAAGTCCTAGTATAAGTGAACCTGAATTGAATGCTATACTAGCCGGATGTTTCCAGTTATCACCCACAGAATCAATTTGCAACGCATTGGCTACAGACGCTTTAAAGCTATTTTGTGATGCAGTTGCGTTAAATGTAATTACCGCAGTTGAATCAGCGGCATTGGCTTTAACCAATACTACTGTTGTTGCTGATTCTTTTAATGCTCCTGGTGTGCCGCCATTGCTTACAACTTTAGGGTCATTCTTGGTACACGAGGCAAGCATTAGCATCCCTATACTGCTAAATGCTAAAAAACTTAATATTAACTTCTTCATTTTTTTCATATTTTAAATTAAACATGGTTATTTATAAGTAATTAACTTATAATACTCACTTTATTAATATCCCGGGTTTTGTTTAAGGTTGGGGTTAGCAGCCAGGTCTGTCGATGGTATCGGAAATAAATTCCGATAAGAAGCGACCCCTGTTCCATTGGCAACCCCGCCTTTAAATGGCCATACGTATGCTGAGCTTGTAAACAAACCATAACGGATCAAATCTGTACGGCGGAAACCTTCCCAAAACAACTCGCGGGCACGTTCGTCCAACACAAATTGCAGCGTAAGTTCCGCTTGTGGAATGTCACCGGCAATGCCTCCGTATGCACGTTCACGAATTAAATCAACGTATTTTAATGCCGTTGCCTGGTCGGTTCCTGCGGCATTGTTTAATGCTGCCTCTGCATATATCAAATACATTTCGGACAAACGGAACACCGGTAAATCAACGTCGCTATAGGTATTGCTTGAACCTTGCGCACCTGTACTGGTAACGTTTCTAAATTTATTCACTGCTATACCATCTGTAAATGTTAACACATTATTAATAGTTAGACTTTGGCCAGGATACCAGAATTGTGCACGTGAATCTGCGTTGCCGTTACTTGGGAACTGTGAACCATCAGTAGTTTTCGGTGCAGGGAATAAACTGATAATGTTGCTGGTGGTTCTTGATCCATCATAGCCACCGCTAACACCAAAAAGTTCAGGTGGCATTGAACCGCCAACAGGGGCGTGTGTTAAATATTGTGAACCGCCATAAGTTTCTGCTTTGGTACCATTATAATTTATAGTTAAAATAAACTCACTTATTTTACCGCCACCAGGTATTGTATTCAATGAATCATCAGCCAGCATCAGGTTTTGGAAATTTGGTATCAATCCATAACCAGACGCTCCAATAACCTTTGAAGCATAAGTTGCAGCATCTGCATAATCCGCTGTGCCGGTATATACACCAGCATTAAGATATACGCGAGCCAACAATGCCCAAACAGCACCCTCATCAGCGCGGCCGTATTGATTTAGATTTGGTTTAACCATCAATGGGTCAATTGCCTTTAACTCACCTATAATGTAAGCATAAAGGTCTTTCCTCGAGATCTGCGGAGGGATGGTTGAACCAATTGGGGTAGCATCAGTTGCAAACGGCGGATTACCAAAAACATCCATCATTACCCAGTACTGATAAGCACGCAAAAAACGGGCCTCGGCAGCATAATATGCAATGTTAGTTGCATCAGCGCCTGTAATTCCATGCTTTGCAACCATAGCAGGTGTTGCCTGCTGTAAAAAATTGTTACATAGTGTTATTTGGTATAATGAGCGATAATATAAGCCTTGTGAAACAGCGTTTGTTGCATCCCATGACATTGAATGTAGTGGTTGTACGCCCGGGTCAGTATAGGTTATAACGGCCTCATCAGTCGGTAATTCTTCACAATTCCAGAATTCGCGAAAAAAGTCAGATGTGCCTTCGTCAACACCTTGTATATCCGGTTGCCCGGCAGGGCCTTCATTTCCGGTTAGCGCAAAAGCGCCATAAACTTTCGCCATCGCCTGGGTATAACCCAAAGGTGTGCTAAATACCTGCTGCGAAGTAACCTCATTGTTAGGCGTAAGGATAAGATTTTTTTTGCACGATGTTATGCTAAAGGCTACTACGCCTGCAAATAACATCATATTTATTGTATGTCTTTTCATTTTAATTTATATTGAAATCAACTAAATTTTATAAAGTAAGGTTTAAACCTAAGGTATAAGTCCTTGGTCGCGGATATTCATTATTATCGATACCTGTTGTTGATTCAGGATCTACACCTGTATACTTGGTAATGATAAACACATTTTGAACGTTACCGGTAATTTTAAGGTCGCCGGTACTTTTAAATACTTTACCAAAGTTATAACCAATGTGCATATTATCCATCCTGAAGAAAGAGGCATTTTGTATATAGTAATCAGATAAATATTGTGCTGTTGTAAAACCAGATTTTAAAACATTGTTTGAACCATTTTCAATTATACCTAGTCCGTTTATGAAATTTTGTCCATAACCTGTACTTGACGCAATATTATTGTAAACATAGTTACCAAAGTTAGCACGGGCAGAGAAACCGAAACTCCAGATTTTATACCTGAATTCTGAATTGAATCCAAAATATTCTTGTGGATCAGGGCTATGGTTTGACACAAGGTCGCTGCTGTTAATTACACCGTCGCCATTTTGGTCAACATACACCCCTTCAAGTGGTTTACCATTTGTACCATAAACTTGTTGATAGGTATAGAATGAGTTTTTAGTATACCCTACTTGGTCTATCTGTATAGTTGTGCCAACGCCACCAGAAATTCCCCCTACTGGTAAACCCGGGAAATTTGGATTAGGGACCTCGGTTAAGTTGGTGATTTTATTTCTGTTGATAGTCATGTTAACATTGGCGCTCCATGATATATCTTTAGTAGTTATCAATTGGCCGGTTATATTAAATTCAACCCCTTTATCCTGCATACTGCCTACGTTTGCAATAATTGTATTTGCAAAATTACTTAATGCAGGTTCATTAATAGTGGCAAGCAAGTCGGTTGTGGTACGATAGTAAAAATCAATACTACCTGAAATACGGCCATTTAAGAAACCATAATCAATACCAAAATTGCTGGTTGCTGTTTTTTCCCAGGTTCTGCCAGGGTAAAATGCTCCCGGCCTGTAGCCTTCGTAATAAGTATTACCTAACAGGTATTGTGCTGTACTATTACTTAGTGAATAGTCAGATAAATACTCATAATCACCTATTCCGTCCTGATTACCTGTTTTACCATATCCAACCCGGAATTTAAGTTCAGTTAACACAGTGTTTCCTTTCAGGAAATCTTCATTGCTGGCAACCCATGCGGCTGCTACTGCAGGGAAGTTACCTGTACGAATACCCGGTGCAAACCTGGTTGACACGTCACTACGGAACGAACCGGTTAACAAATACTTATCGTCATAGCTATAATTTACACGTGCGTAAAGTGACGTTAAATCATATTGCCCAATACCGGTAGCATAAGTTGGTATGGTCAAGGGGTTTATTATATTGTTAGCAAAATAGGTTGGATAGTTATAAGTGGTTGTTGAAAAGTTTTGATCTGAATAACCTGCAACCGCGTCAACATGGCTTTTTGCTGATTTAAAATCATGTGCATAGCTTAAATGCCCATCCATAGTGCTATTGCCTACAGTAGCTTTATATTTTGTGTTAGATCCAAAATATGTTGTTCCGTTTACAATTGTACCAGGTTGTTGTGAACCTGCAGTAGGAGGATAATCTGTATATCCCGAACCATTTGAGCCATCATAGCCATAACTTACATTAACATGCAGATCTGGAAAAAAATGAACTTTGTAGTCTAAGGCTAAACTACCAATACCCCTGTAAACAGTGCTTCTGTTTTGCATTTCTTCCAACATGCCAAGTGGGTTTAAAGGTGCAAGACTTTTTAGAGCTTCAGGATTAGTTGATGTTGGCGCTAAAATCTCATAATATCCACCATAATTACTGTTGCCTGAGTAAACAGGATCTGTAGGATTAAAGTTGTTTGCATCGCCGATAGCGCTTGAAGTTGTTGTAGTAGCAAATCTTTGTGTTTGTCTTGAGCCTAAAAAGTTGAAGTCAACTTTTAAATGATCACTAAAAAAGCTTGGGCTTAAATTGATGCCTGTTGTATAACGGTCTAAGTCACTTGTTTTTAAAATACCATTTTGATCTGTATAACCAACAGAAACCCGATATGGTAAAATCCCGGTTGTGCCGGATATACTTAAGTTATTATCATTACTAACTGCGGTTTGATAAATTTCTTTTTGCCAGTCGGTATTAGCTGTACCCAATTGCGCAATATCGGCAGCGGTACCATTTGCTTCTACATAGCTGCGGAATTGGTCTGCGGTAAGTACCGGCGCTTCCTTGGTTATTTTACTAACCGATAACTGAGTACTAAAGTTAATTACCGGCTTACCGGCTTTCCCTTTTTTGGTGGTAATAATGATTACACCATTTGATGCCCTGTTACCATAAATAGCAGCGGCTGACGCATCCTTTAATATAGAGAAAGTCGCGATATCATTAGGGTTAATCAAATCCAATGGACTTGCTGCGCCACTTATCGCATCGTTACTTAAAGGAACTCCATCAATTACAATTAATGGTTGGTTACTTCCATTTACTGAGGCACCGCCACGAATTAATATCTGGCTGCCTGATCCCGGAGAACCGTCATTTGAAATGATAGAAACACCGGCAACTTTACCCTGTATTAATTGCTCAGGGGTAGTTACATCTCCGGTATTAAAATCCTTAGCTGTAACTGTTGCGATTGATCCGGTTAAATCCTTTTTCTTTTCGGTACCATAACCAATTACCACAACCTCATTTAAATCATTGGTTATAGGCAATAAATTAAAGTTTACGGTAACGTTCCCGGAAACATTTACAATTTTATCAAAAGTTTGATAACCGACAAATGTTACGCGTAATGTTACTGTGCCTGAAACTCCTGTTAAGCGGAAATTACCGTTAACGTCTGTTCCGGCGCCTTTTTGAGTTCCTTTTACCGTAACGGTAGCGCCCGGTAACGGTTGATTTGCTTCATCAACAACTTTCCCTGTAATTACACCTGTTTGTGCAAATACGATTGATGCTGAAAAAACAAATAACAAAAGGAATACATACTTGATTAAGTAAGTGTTTTTCATTAATTTTTGGTTTTTAGTTTAAAACTGGTTAAATTTTAGTACGAAGTACTGTTGTAAAATTAAATTTAACCCATATAGCAACAAACTTTAGAAACAACAAGTTATTAACATTTATTCAAAACTCCTCCAAATAAAACACTGTATAATAAATGTGATATTTACGCTTATGCAAGCAATTGATTATTAATTAGTTAAACTAATAATTTCTATAATAATTGATATTTATTTTTTTAAAGAAAAGTGAATTACTTTTCGGGAATGTTCCCGATTGTTGAAAAAAATGTTAATAACTTTTTGGGGCATCGGCGAAAATTCTGCCCAAAAAGTCAAAAAAGCACAAACTTTTTACAAATATCGCAATTGTAGCTTCTCACGATTTAGCAAATAAGTTTACAAAGTAGAACTGCGAGGGATAATTTTGGATGCTAATACTATCTGATCTGTAACGGGCTCGTCCTGGGTAAGCATTTTGAATAATAGCGTTGCCGCCTGTATGCCTAATTCATAAGCAGGCTGCGTTATAGTAGTAAGGGCGGGGTTTAATAAAGGCGCTATCTCCAGGCTGGAAAAACTGATAACCTTTACCTGGTTAGGTATACTGATACCCAAATCGTGGCAAACATAATAGGTAGCAAAGGCCAAACGCTCAACAGACGCGAAAATACCATCAATTGTAAGTGTTTTAAACGCATTTGTAAGTATGGCGTAGTTCAGATTTATATCGTTACTGCAATCAACTATTAATTCATCTACAAAAGGCAAGTTTGCGTGCCTAAGCGCATCCAGATACCCCTGCATACGGAGTTTGCCAATTGACAACTGTTTATTTGTAACCAAAAAGGCAATATTTTTACACCCGGCCTGAACCAAATGCATAGTAGCTTCAAAGCTGCTGGCATAATCATCAGTTACCACTTTGGCTGTGTTTATATCATCGTAAACCCTATCAAAAAACACCAGCGGAATTTGCTGTTGCTCCAGCTTCTTCATATAACTGTGATCATTGGCCTCGCCTGATACCGACATGATAATACCGTCAGCGCGACCGTTGTACAGATCATTTACATAAGCTACTTCACTTTCAAAGTTATCGGCCGTTAAATAAATCAGCAAATGATATCCTTTTTCGCGGGCTACTGTCTCAATACCATCTATAGCTTGCGAGAAGAAGTTATTGGCAATTTCAGGAACTATAATGGCGATGTTTTTACTTTTTTGGGCTCTTAAATTACTGGCGTGATGGTTAGGCTGATAATTAAGTTCTTTAGCGACTTTAAGTATACGCTCCTTTGTCTCCAGGTTAATATCATTATGCCCGGTAAAAGCCCTGGACACGGTAGATTTAGACAAGTTGAGATGACGCGCCAGCTCCTTTATATTAATATTTCCATTATTAGCCATTTCTACAACCTGATTATCAAGCGTAATTGCAACTGATTAAGTAGCAATTAGCTGCCCCAAATTTATTTTAACTAGTGATCCTAACTTATAAAAATCTTTTTATAAGTGCTAATGTAAACTTAATTTCAAGAAATAAAATAATTCGGGTATTTAAATAATTCGCGCATAATACATGTATAATTGACACTAATTAAAGTATTTCTTTAACATTTTTGCATTTTGCGCCCGCTAATTAAATAAGCAATGTATCGCTGATATTTTTATATTAGCTAAGAATTTAAAAAACAGGCAGCAATCCTCCAAAATGGCTATACAAAAATTATCGATAATTATTCCTGCATATAATGAAGCACGTACTATACATTTAATACTCGACAAAGTAAAATCTGTAGAGTTGCTTAATAACATCAGTAAGGAATTAATCATTGTTAATGATTGTTCTACAGATGATACTGAACAGGCTATAGAAAGTTATATTTCAGAGAACCCGGAGCTGTCTGTCCAATATTTCAAGCATGACCATAACCAGGGCAAAGGCGCTGCCATACACACAGGGATTCAAAAGGCCACCGGTGAATACCTCATTATACAGGATGCTGACTTAGAATATGACCCCGAGGAGTATAATGACTTATTAAAGCCAGTTGTAAGAGGTTTTGCCGATGTTGTTTTTGGATCGAGGTTTATGGGTGGCAACCCGCATAGGGTATTATTCTTTTGGCATACTATAGGCAATAAGTTTTTAACCACGCTATCAAATATGTACAGCAACCTTAACCTAACGGATATGGAAACCTGCTACAAGTTATTTGATACCAAAATGATCCAGTCCATTAATCTTGAAGAACACAGATTTGGCTTTGAACCCGAAGTAACCGCCAAAATATCCCGGATACCTAATGTACGGATCTACGAAGTTGGCATCTCCTACTACGGACGCACCTATGCCGAAGGCAAAAAAATAGGTTGGAAGGACGGTTTCCGGGCGATATACTGCATCCTTAAATACGGCCTTTTCAAGGCAAAGTAACTGTACCGTTTCACGATACAAGTGATACACTTGGTACATTTGGTACACTTTTGACCCAAAAAAGCTGCTTTTTACACCTAAAAAGGCAGTTATTAGAATGAAAAAAGACGAAAATCCAAGTAATTTTTGCTCAAAAACAGTCAAAAATCACCCAAAAACACCTCATATTAGCTCATTTTTGACTGAATTTTGCACGTTTTTATTGAAAAAAACAAGGTAAAATACACTATTCACTCCTCAAACTGATCACCGGGTTAGCAAGCGCCGCTCCAATGGTTTTGATCGCGATGGTAAAAAAGGCAATGACCACTCCGGCAGATAAGGATACCACGAAAGTCAACCACCCGATTTCCGTCCGGTAAAAGAAACCGGTCAACCAATATCTGCTCATATAAAACCAGGCTAAGGGTAGCGCGATTGCATTCGCTATAAGCACCAGTTTAAAATATTGCTTGTAAAAAAGCATCACGATATTGCTTACACTGGCGCCGATCACTTTGCGTATCCCTATTTCTCTTGCGCGCTGATTTAAGCTGTACGTAATCAACCCCAATAAGCCTAGGGCTGAAATCAATATCGCGATCACCGCACAGGTACCCATCATTTGCTGCTCACGCTGATCCTGCAAATAATCCCATTTAAAGCTGTCATTCAAAAAATCATAGCTAAAAGGTGCATCAGGGTTTAATGTTTTCCATACCTGCTGACTGTACTTAATCGCCGCAGCCATATTATTCCCTCTAACCTTAGCTATCACTGTGCTGAAACGGATGGGATTTGCAGGCATGATCATACAAGGCCCGATAGCGCTATGCAGCGAGAAAAAGTGATAATCCTTCATCACACCCATAATCTTGTAATTATAAACCACACCGTTATAAAACCGCGACAAATAATTACCCGGCGCTGTGTAAGGATTAAGCCCCAATGCTTTGGCAGCCTCTTCGTTTATGATCACCTGTCTCCCAATATCGTTTGCCTCCAAATCGAGCGCCGTGTTTTTATTGGTAAAACTTACTGGCGTAAAATCAGTACCTGATATCAATTTTATGCCAACCGTTTTTAAATAATGTTCATCAACCAAATTAAGGTAAACGTCGCGTTTATCATTGACCGTTTTTCCCTGCGGGTACATATTCATATCGCCCGAAATAAGTCCGCTTGCGGCTGCGCTTACTTGCTGAAAATTGGGGTTATTAGCCAACTGATCCCGGTAATACGCAATGTTGTTCCTCGCCTGGTCGGTACTTAAATTAATTACTAACTGCTGCTCCTGGTCAAAGCCCGGCTTGGCATTTATAATAAAGTTTAACTGTTTCCATATCACCAGCGTGGCAAATATCAGGCAGGTAGAAATAATAAATTGCAGAGATACCAATATGGTACGGATATTCACCAGGCTTAGTGAATCGCTTGCTTTTCCCTTCAACACTTTTACCGGGTTAAACGCCGATAGGTACCATGCCGGATAAAGCCCCGCCAGCAAGCCGGTAGTTAAGGTTACCAGCAGCATCCATAAAATAAGCGTACTGTTCTCCGGCGCGAAAAAGGATAACTCCTGCCCCGTCATCATATTAAAAACAGGCAGCAACATAAATCCAAGTAAAATGGCCACAACCAGTGCCATCAAACTAATCGCAACCGTTTCAATCAAAAACTGGTAACGGATGGCCGATTTATCTGCACCCATCACCCTTCGCACGCCAACCTCCCGTGCACGGTCAATAGCCTGCGCGGTTGATAAATTCATAT
>Ga0302300_1002003_pt1 | contig 10996 bp, 8 predicted proteins | sample III_Palsa_E1_1_FD_198756 | JGI IMG/M metagenome (GOLD analysis project Ga0302300, IMG submission 198756) | Peat permafrost microbial communities from Stordalen Mire near Abisko, Sweden - III_Palsa_E1_1 | ecosystem: Environmental > Terrestrial > Soil > Palsa > Peat permafrost | place: Sweden... | reverse complement strand
ATAACACATACATACCTATGGTACTGTTTTAATGGTAAAGTTTTTCTAGTTAGAATATAAACACATACATACATTTAAAACATAGTGTTGTATTGTCTAATTTTATTTGTTGTAAACATAACAATAACATAACTGAGAATTACATTACTACTAGTACATTGTACATTTTTACAATTTTATTTAATAACAGTTATAATACACAACAGTTATGTATTTTAAATATTTTGGTGTTAATGCTATTGTAAAGTAGTATGATCAATATATACAATATAATGTAACACTCTATTAATAAAACACTACTATTTTCTAGTCTTTGTTTACATTGAACTTATTACAGTTACAAAGATAGATATATCCAGACAAGAAGATTACTAAACAATAAACTAGTACAATGTTGTATGTAGTTATAAATACTATTAAGTAATGTGTTGTGAGAGGAATGAGTGAGGAGGGAAGGGATAGTGTTAAATGCAAATAGTATATTATTTGGTGTTTTAACCCATAAACTGTTAAACCTCACAACTACCACTTATGTTAATAATTACAATGTGGTATATGTTAACTAACCATAAATCTTTTATCACGATGATAAGAAAACATACACAATATTAAACCAGTATTTTTACATTGTATGATATGGAAGTATCTTTGTTTAATCTTGGTTTAGTGAACATAAGTATGTATACACAACAGATTTACTCTATTAACAAATATACCTAGAAAATGTTGGGATGTATTTGGTTTAAACCAAATACACATATAGTACAGAACTAGTTATTAAAATAAAGATGTAAGTAGTTTTTGGTATGTAATAAGTATAGAATTATTCTGTACTAAAATAAGATTGTGACACTCTTGTGGTAGGTAAGTGTATTGATTACATTTTAATTTTAGGGTTGAACATGTTTTGTTTAATTTTTACAAAAATATGTTACCTTTGACTAGCCACTAAAAATAAAGGTATGAGCAACCTTTAATACTAGTGAGTGTAGATTAGTTTTATATTAAATTACAATTATAACACTTGTAGTATAAAGCCTAATCAGTGTGTTTCATTTTAATGACTAGTCAGAGGTAATGTATTTTTGTAAAAATTAGACAAAGCATGTTTGGAATGAATAATACTACCTTTGATGAATACCAATAGCAATGAGTATAGAACAGTTTTATATTAAATTAAATCTGTGCACTTATTATTACAGATGTATACTAAAGTTGTTTTCATGTTTACTAGTTGGAATACCCCAACATGTTTTTACCAAAAATATGTCGAAATGACTAGACATTATAAAGTTACTAAAATATACATACATACTATACAAATATTAACATCATTGTTAACCAAAATTATGTTATTACAAATATATTATAACATATACAAGTATAAAATTATTATTTACCAAAAATTGGGTTACTATATATTTGTATAGTATATATGTATATTTTAATATCTTTGTAGTTTCCGGTCATTTCGACATATTTTTGGTAAAAACATGTTGGATTTTTCACGCTAGTCATTAAAATAAAGTATAACATATAATGTTTGTGTTACAACCATAATTTAGTATGCAATATTTCTATACTCATTACATTTTACTTTTAATCTAGACAAACTTTTAGTACAAACATAATGTTTTGATGTCTCTTGTTTACCTACGATTAACCAAATATCTTTGAAGTGTCTTACCTAAACAAGACTCCATAAGGTATCTTTATTCTAACTTATCATTTTACACAAAGAAGATTAATGTTAACTTTGTTGTTTTAGATTCTGTCGGGTAGGTTAAAAGATAATGATTAAACAACAGATACCTTAGGAGTGTATTGTTTGACAACATTAAGGTTAACCTCTTCTAAACAGAATTTACAATTATAATGTTAAACATACAAGATTTGGATTCACCTACCTAACAAAGATTAAAAGTATAGTTAAGTAACTTAATTAAACAAAGACAAATTATTTATGTTAACATTTTGAGGATAACAGAAGTTAATGTCTCTGAGATACCTACTTGTTTTAATTCTACTTAACCAAACGATTTGGTTAAACAAAATAGTATTTGACTACTATTAACATGATATGTCTTATAGTTGTAAGATAAATAAAATTCATAGGTGTTACATTAGACAACTGTAGTGTGTTTATACATTTTAGTGTAAACAAAATATGTTTTTAAACACACTACACTAATAAAAAATTTACAATACGATATTGTAAACATCAACATGTTAACGCATACTATTACAATCAAGTAACAACTTACTATCACACATACTACCACTATTAATAATATCAGCAATGTTATAATTTTGAGTGAACATACGTTCATGTACAAATACAATTACTATTATAGTTTTATTGTGTAATTGTACCTTGGATATAGAAAATACGATAGAATATGTAATGTTTGATCTTACATAATTTTACTTTTTTTGTTTGAAGTAACAAAGTTAACTACATTACAACTTATTTGTTAAATGCATAGTGATAGTATTAATCTTATTTTCTTATTATCACATACAAATAACAAAACATTATGTTCACTAAACATTAAAACAATGTCTTGTTTTCTTGTTATCTTATTTACATGTGTTATGCTTTGAATGTTGAAGAGTAGAGAATATAAGAAGAAACATATTTACATATTTATACATGAAAAGATAATATTACATGTTACAAATACTTATACAACGTTGGTAACAACATACTTCTAACAACATTAACCGTTTGACGAGTCAAAAGCGTGTTTGAAACATAAATGTGTCATACTAAAGTACCTTCTCTTTTAAGTGCTCTTCGGTTTGGTTTATCCTTACCTATCTCTTCGTCTTTATATAATATTAATAAAATTTACATGATAATACTACTCATATTGTATTAGTAGATATACACAATGTTGATGGTAGATTGTATTCACCGATATTGTGTAATTATACGCAATTACAATTTCTTTAACATGTTTAAGTATCTAACTTTACATTTATGGACTATAACATTTCGATATTACAAAATGTTATCCTATTACTCTACTCTTTGTTATTGTTATGTATATATGTAATTACTCTAACAACAAAATTGTTGGTCCTCATCGTATGAGTGTTATGTTAATAATAAAATTACTAACTATAATATATTTTACCTTCCATTATTTTTTCTGATGTGATATATGTCTAATTATTACTTATTAGCAATATCAAGGTTTAACAGACTAATCATATTTACATTGTATTGTTTGATAAGAAGGTATTGTTGGTACTATACAATTACATGTTAATACTTTGTGATATACAATTCCACCTATACACAACAAAATTTAAACATTATCATTAAAATAATTTTGTATTGTTGACTAGTATTACATCCCTCATCCAACTACAACACACATATGTGTATATTGCAATAGTAATAAATATTAAACACAAATTAATTAGTTGCGTAATTTGTTGTTGGTTGAAATTACAACATAATTAATGGTGGGAAGAGAGAGAAACAAAAGAATAAACATATAAAAATTATGTATTCCTCATATGAAATTTCTGTTAACAACTAAGGACAATTCCATGTCATCCGTGCAAACAACAATCCACAAATACTATCATGCCTTATGAACATTATTGTTTATAGTAACACAAAATATAAACATTCTTACCAAAGTATGTTCACCTGAAATATTTGCTATCTGTCTCTTCTAATACCATCCATGGACATAAATCTTTAGTATAGAATGGATGAAGGGGAGATGGGGAAAGGGAGGGAAAAGGGAGATTAATAATATACTCTTATAATTTGTTGTTTTTACAATTTACACTTACACAATAAAATTCTTGATTAGTATTTCCAACTACACTAGTATATAAAATATTTAACATAAACATAATTTACTATTGGTTGTGCAATAATTATATAAATAACATACATTGTTATTGTATGTGTTGGTTCCTGTTAATTTTATTTATAGATGGACATATATACCTCCTATCTTATGCTGTATATAATTACTTCAAAGAGTATTGTAAATTACTTGGTATACACAAAATTTAAACATATATTGTTTATTACGGATAGTATGAGTATTGTGCACATATGATTGGTTTACTCACTCCCTCATCCCTTCTCTATCCTCCCTTGTCACATATGAAATTAACAACCTCTTCACTACATATTGTCGTGAAATTTATTTTACCACAGCAAACAAAATGTATGTTGTTTAGAACTGTCAAAGTAATTCGTTATATTAGGAAGTTTGTAATATCCAGATAATATACAAATACAAATTGTATATTATGTATAATACAACATTTACTTTACATTATTTTTAATATTTACATATACATAATCTACTTCTTATTTTTATCATATAAACATATTAACACACTTATTATTTAAAATATTAGAGTACATCTAAAGTGTGTAATGTTTAAATATCATACAAACTAAACGTTGGTATATACCAATGATAATGTGTGAGTACCATTGAAGATTATCTACCACATGTCATAACAAGGTACTTTAGAGGTGTACCATGTACTAAATTATGATATCACACACATCACAACATTGACACATTGTCACATTGTCACATTGTTATAAAACATAATATTATTACACACTGTAATAATTAACTCTTATTTGTATACATATATTACACTTAGTATATACAACATTCTACTCTTGCATAACTTCAAAAATACACATATTAAGTATCTGTTATAACTTTAAAACATTACATATACTTAACATACTTAACATACTTAACATACTTAACATACTTAACATACTTAACATACTTAACATACTTAACATACTTAACATACTTAACATACTTAACATTTTGTTTGCAATAATAAGAAAGAAATACAAGATGTTATCCGTGTTGACGGACACTTGTCATGTGTTATCAACTGTTGTTTCTATATTTTAGTATGATAAGGATTGTTGACAGTATATTAATCTACTATCTTTCACAAAGTATGTTTAGATTGTAAATATTACAGTAATAGAAAATAACACAACAAGCAACTTATGTACTGTTTGAGGTATTGTAATTAAAAATATATTAACAAGAATTTGTACATGCGTGAAAAGATATGAATTTTGTTCGAACTGGTAATCTCTACTTCTTATAACCAACGATAGCACATTTTGAAGATACTTTATAAGTGTTTAATACAAAAATATTTTACCTCTCCACCCATCATATAATACATAATTGTTATGTACCTCTCTCTCTCCCTTCTTTTTTGTTTTGCTGTTACCGTTTAAAGTAAATTATCAATCATTCCTGTTATACACGATGTTGTTTATCCTAATATAAACTAGTACAATGATACATAACAACTTAACATTTAATAGATGTTTGTCATTAAAACACATTAAACAATGCAACAATAGTTTATTTACAATTGTACTGTAATAAATAATGTTAATACATATAAGTATATTATTGTTAAATTATAAATTGGTCATTACATTACCATAATATATTTAACTACCTTATTACACAAACACTGTTCATAAAAAGTATTGTGTTAATTTACTTGTGTTAATTTACTTGTGTTAATTTACTTGTGTTAATTTACTTGTGTTAATTTACTTGTGTTAATTTACTTGTGTTAATTTACTTGTGTTAATTTACTTGTGTTAATTTACATGTGTATATGTAAGGATGTATATGTGTGTAAAGTAAGTTTACAATGCAAAATGTTGGGTGTGCGGGTCGTCGACTATGATAAAAAGTGAATATTTTTGGCCCATAACGCAAAAACAAAACACTTTCACCGTTTTCAACAAGTTTGAAAAGCGTTCTAAACTATCACATACTATCGTAGTAGCAGAGTTAAAAGTAACAACAAACATAAACATAAGTAAGGTAAAATGTCGATGATTAATGGTCAAGTTGTGGGTCTGATGTACTATTGGTATCCAGTAATTCTGATTGACCAGTGTAACAGCATGATTGAGAGTTTTGCCATTTACGACAACAAGATGCAAAAGAAGGAACAACCTGTGGATTGGAAAGAGATGACCAGAGCGGTGTCCCTGACCAGTACGATTGCTAATAATGGTGGTTATAAAATTGTATCCAAACAGGAATTGGACCAGCTGATGTCAGAATTTAGCACTGAGGCCGACAGTATGGCTACTGAAGGACACCTTCTAGGTTTTGTTGGTACTTATGACGCCCTGACAATTAAAATTCAAGGTGAACCTGAGGCCACATATTACCCATCACAGCCAAAATTCGAAAGACCATATGAAGCTAATTGGTTGCAACTGCCCAACAGTCGTCTGTGTATTAAGATGTGTATGGCCCCATCCGACAGGGAAAAGTTTTACAGCTTCCGAATGTACCTCAGACTGGCCAAAACCGTTAATGGTCCCAGGAACAAGTATCTTGACAACAGCGACTTCGAAGACAGCGATGACGACTAAACTACGGTATCACATCATCACGTGTATAATCCTTTACTTAGTTACTAAGTAAACAACAAATTAAATATACATTTATTGTAATAATAAGTATCTATCTGTTTTAACAACCTAAAGTTAACAATGTAGTTATATTACATAATTAATACATAATGTTAAATATTACCCCATCTATTTGTTGACTGTACAGCTTCAGTATGATACTATAATTATAATTGTTATAGTGAAGTTATAACATGATGTTAACAATAATCTTTATGTTTTGTTTCTTGCATAACTAGTCATTAAACCTTATGTTATAAACTGACCATTATATGAATGGTACGTTATGTACACAAACATATACAACAACATGAGTCAAACTAACAAGACTGGCAACTATCAGGGTCCTGAAGAGATTAAGAATAAGGCTACTGGCATGTTTGGTTCTTACGATAGTGTTTCAGTTGGCGGATATACTGCTGCAGATGAGTTCTCATGCGGTAGGTGTGGTTTTAAGTGTAAAATTAAGGACATCAAGACCGTCATGGATCACTCAATGTCCTGTCGCAAGGACAAGTAATGATAATAATAAGAATACAAAATACCAACTTAAGATATCAAAACAACAAATACTGTTACATCTTGGAGATGTAAAAAATATATAATACATATACTTATTACTGCAATGTTTGTACACGTTTAGAATTACTACAGTACGTGTTTGTTGATAACAAACACGACTTTCACACATTAATGTATAAAGATAATATGTAATTATTATTATCTATAAAAATAAGTAATTTACATCTTGGAGATGTAAAACATAATAATACAACAATAATTTGTGTATCTACTATACATTATTAGTTGTAAGTACCACTTTTACATCTCCCAGATGTAAAACATAATATTATGTATGTATTTACAATAATATTTTATGTTATTATCATGGATACAATAATAGTACTAATAATATAAAATAGTATTGTTTATAATTGAACTTTTACATTTGGTTATTAATATGTTGAGGTTGATAAACAATATATCTGGATGCAGTTTGATGGTTGGAGACAAAGTAATTCCGGTGACTGGAAAAAGAATAACCAACAGTAAGTTGTTTAGTGATTTACTTGATTGTTATGTTGACATGAACACAATTCCATTTCCTGACCAGTTTAGTGATATCATAGGTATTTACATTCGTTATCTAAAATGTAACACTACCACAATTTACAAACTACAACAACTACAACAAAGTTTAAAACTTTACCACTTCATTCAAGATGACGAGTTTCTTAAGTACTGTATAATAAGCTTGTTTAAAACATGGTCAAACAAAAGAAAAAGTATGGTTGATAAACTTCACCCAGATTTACAACGGGACATTTATTTACATTTTCTTCTTGTTTTCATCCCACAGTCATTCACTTACAATGAGAATTTCTTTAATACCTGGATTGCACTCAATGATCGTAAGAAGATACAAATAAAACAACAAACGTATAGTTCATATCTACATGATTGTAACAACACTAGGGAACTGCTATCATATAAATCTAAAGATAACACCACATTTCAATATCACGGACCATTGTACCGTTGGATATGTGTTGGTGATAATAAGTATCAGCTCACTCACAGAGCAACATATGAACATGGTTCACTTAATGGACCCGTTATTAGTTGGTATTCGGATGGTTGTTTGATGTCTATAGCAACATTCGTCGAAGGTTCCCTGCACGGCGCACGCTACGCATACTTTAATGATCGTGGTACTATTTATGAGCAGAATTGGAAACATGGATATAAACACATCATAGAAAAATCTTGGTATTTGCGAGATGATCCATATGTACTCAATACAACCACTGCAACATTAAACATAGTAAGTATTATTGGTCAACTCAGAAGTGAGGATAACTATGAATGTGGTGAAAAGTGTGGTACGTATCGTGGTTATTACTCATCAGGACAAATGGAATGCGAATATAACTTTCGTGAGGGAATACGGTCAGGTGTTTTTAAACACTGGAATGAACAAAGACAGTTACTATATGACGTCATTATCGATGATAACAACAGGAATAGATTACATAGAGTACACAGACAAGATAATTTACCACACTACACCTAAAACACATAATTAACGGTAGCATCTATTTTATTATCCTATGTAATTTCTATTCATCTGGCAAAATAATAAAATAACATAGGATAATACATAAGTAAAGTAATAAACACTAGACAGTTGTCTTGTTGATCCTTACAATTCCGAGTTGTAACTAATTATAATAGTGCATTACCTGTCAAAGAGTAAAGAATAAAGGTATATTTATATCATTAGTAGTAATTATTACTACTATCACTTAACAATGATTTGCTATATCTGTTTAACACTTATGTTATTTAGTTTGTATGTTTTTGTAATACCAGCATCATCAAGATTAGTCATCCAATTATGTTCAAAGACATAATGGACAAAGATAACACAATGCCCTTGTGTATAGTCGAAGTAACAGTTCTTTTGTATAACAGTAATTGTAAACAACAATAGTTGTTGTTTATAACACACATTCATATATAACGTAATTTACAATTTGTAATTGTAAACATAATGGTTATACTAAATAGTTTAGTAGTATAATGTATATCAAGCAATGTAGATATTTTGTATGCCAATGTAAACACTAAATTAGTGGAATGTAACAAATTACATGCACAACATGTAATATTTTATCAATACTTTATTTTATAAATCTACACACATAAGTTTGGTTATATAACCAACATTGTAGTTATTTGTTACTGTGTAAATAACAAAATAGTTATATATATATGATCATTTAAATAACCTTAACACTCAATTCACTAATGATGGTTGTAACGGTATCGGGAAACTTGACGGGTACACCATTAAGTTTGGTAGTCTTACCTACCTTACCACATCCTAATCCTACAATACTAGTGGAAAACTTAAGATTTGGATTTTGTGTGTATAAACAACTCCCATTAGTACTTCCTCATCAGAAAGTCATTACCTAACCAGTAAAATCCATACTCATCAATTATTTGTTCATAAGATTTACATCTGTGACTATTAACTGTAATAGAGTCATAAGGTGGGATACCATACCCCCAGTAACAACATAAATTTTAACTTCATTTGTAGTATTGTTGTCAATATTACCAACCGTGACATTAGAATCCGGACCTAATCACATATCACTGTATGCATTAACACCATATGTATTGTAATTATCATCTGTAACACTTACTGGGGATAAGTTGTAGTGTTGCTAACATTACTGTTACTAATTCTACCTCTACTCGGGTCCATACCTTTGATGATGTCCATAACTTCATTGTTATAACCATAAACTTTACCTCCAACATCACCATCAGTCTCATTGTTGTGACCATTGACATCTTTGTTAACAGAACCAGTGATCTGATTGATACTACCAAATGACACTACAGTAAACATTACCATCAATAATATTGTTATAACCCTCGAGATTACCATGGATATTACCACGAATTTCGTTACCACTTTCCCCACTAGGTGACCTTGAACATCAAAGGAGAGCTTACTATTATTAACTTCTATGCTTTGATAGTGACTTTATACTATATAAATTAATGTTAAAAAATTTAACATCAACATAATCATATCGATGGTACAAGAGATATGATCTATACTAATTCTGGTGAAAGGATTGAATTATTTAGTATAATTATAATTACGTTGATGACAAGAGACATTGTTTACAACAAGAATATTTCACAGACAGTAACACTACCTGTCAGTTGACACTTGTTGACTATAAACCAGATGGTGTTACACAAATATTAGTGTGAAGATAAACAATGTGGACATACTGAAGTGGAGTTTATTAGCTAAAAACAACTGTTTATACACTTTACCTTATTGTTGCACACAACAAAGATATTTAACACCACAAACATAAATTATCTATTATTAAATTTCACCACCAAGCTTGGTATAATACAGTATTACGATAAACACTTTTATTTATGTATTGCATAATTAAATAACCATTCTCCATGTTCTCACCTCAACTGTAAACATTTGTTTACTTCTTTGAGAAGTAAATCCAACCACAAACACTATTAAACATAAACAGTGACATAGGTCAAACACTTAAATTTACCATATGTTATAACACAACAATATAATTCCTGTCTTGTATGAGGGAAAGTAACACTAAGTTATGTCCGTAATAGTATTAATATCTCTTTGTTATCTACATATTGTTTCTTTGTTAAAAGATAGTAATAGTAGTTAAACTCTATACTTTGACCCGTTTTAATACTTGGATAAACAAACTTAAACTTTATTCCAACTATTGTTTTGTTTTGTTCTTTGGTCAGAGAATTAAAGTAAGAGCACGTAATTACCAATACATAAATGTCTTTAATCACCAATTGAGTTGGTGATAAAATAGTAAAGCATTAACTATACTTTGACCAGAAGAAGATATAAGAAGTTATAGTCACAAATTAACAACATGTTTGTTACCAACAATTCTCTCGACAGTATTTGGTACATTAACTAAAGTACTA
>Ga0302300_1001999_pt1 | contig 11010 bp, 10 predicted proteins | sample III_Palsa_E1_1_FD_198756 | JGI IMG/M metagenome (GOLD analysis project Ga0302300, IMG submission 198756) | Peat permafrost microbial communities from Stordalen Mire near Abisko, Sweden - III_Palsa_E1_1 | ecosystem: Environmental > Terrestrial > Soil > Palsa > Peat permafrost | place: Sweden... | reverse complement strand
TTATTTTGCAACACAGCGAATATGCGATCGGTTTGCTGGCTGCGGATGGCAACCCGGCCTGTAAATTTCCCAAACGATGGTAATATAGCCTGCCTGCTGCCAAAAGCAAAGCAGGGGAGAGTCACTTGCTGCCGCGCCCGGCCCGAAAGGGTAACACCCGGATGGATATGCCCGCAAAATACATAACCTTCAGTTTGTCGTAAAGCTTCATCGCTTAGGGGGTGATGCAGCATTAAGAATGGTCCAACCAATAACTGATCATGCAAAGCTACATTCAAGTTAAGATAATGACTATCATTTATAATATCATGATTTCCACGGATCAGGATCAGTTCAATTTTGGGAAAATTCTTTCTCCATAATACAAACCAATCCCAGTCGGCATTTAGATCGCTATGGAAAAGGTCACCTAAAAAAATGATCTTTTTGGGATGGTGCTCATCAATCAAGTCTGATAGAACGGACAGGTCATTTTGCTCCATATCGCGTGGTACAGCGATGCCTGCTTTGCGAAAATGCCCTACCTTACCCAAATGTACATCGGCTACGATCAAAGCTTTTTCCTGTTGCCAGTAAATCGCTTTTTGCGGCAACAGTAATAGGTCCTGGTTCAATAAATTAAATGTTAAGCCGCTGTTGATTGCCATTCGGCAAAAATAGTAAATGTACTTCACATCACTAACGCCATGATTCTGCACAATTATGCAATATTCTATTATCCTATCAATTCCTGTCCAAAAATGAGCTTAATGGTACTTCCAACATTCACTTCAGATTCAACTTCAATTTTGATATGATGAAAATCGGCAATTGACTTCACTATAGGTAACCCCAAACCAAAGCTGTCCTGTTGCAGCGATTGCTTCAGTTTTTTGAAACGATTGAAAATATAAGGCAGATCAGTTTCGCTTATACCTAAGCCGGTATCAATAATTTTTACAACAAAATTGTTATTTTCCTTTAATGTTTCTATCGTGATCTTACCGTCTTCGCGATTATACTTTATGGCATTATTAACCAGATTAAACAGCAGGTTGAACAGCAGGAATTTGTTTACATTAACCAAAGTCCAGTCATTGTTTACTTGTAACTCGTAACTAATATTTTTGTCCTGAAGGCGAATCGAGATCTCGTCATAAACTTCCTGTAGCAATTCACTGATGGTGATTTTATCCTCCTTTAAAAATTGGTCGTTTTCAATTTGTGATATCAGCAATAAGGTTTTGGTAATGCTTTTCAGGCGGTTCAGTATTCGCTGCATTTCAAGCAGGCGCACTTTTAACTCGTCGGCTATATCTTCCTGCTCAAACATGTTCTCTATTTTCGATTGCAGGATAGAGATAGGTGTCATCAATTCGTGTGATGCGTTGGAAATGAACTCTCGTTCCTTTTGAAAAGTACTTTCAATGGTCTGGATCATTTGATGGATACTCAGATCCAGTTGCTGGAAATCGGATGTACTGGTTTTAACTTCCCGATAGGAACCAAAATTCGGGAACTTATTGCCCTTTAGTTTGGTTTTAATAATCAGGCTCAAAGGATTAAGCACGTAGGTAGAGTATAACTGATCTGCAGCTATGGTTAGGATGATCATCCCTACCAATATCTCAAAAGCTATATTTTGCAGCGGACCAGTAGTTTCATTAACCGAATCAAGGCTTATGCCTATCTCAAGCAAGTACTTCTTTTTATCAACAAAAAAGTTATGACTTAATATTCGGTAATCGATGGTATCGGTTTCAACCTTTCTTTCTTCGTTCTGTATGGTGTCTAAATTTTCGGCAAGTGTATCTTCATCCAAACTCACATATGAATCCTTTATAGGAGTATAACCCGCATAGCTTTCCCCATTTTGAATGTAGTATTGAATGCCCAGCGCCTTTACTGTTTGCAATACTTTATCCCTTTGCTTGCGCAGGCGGTTATCGGTATAATTACGGTTGATATTTTTGATAAGCACAGGCAACAACGCAACAAACAAGGTTACAATTACCAGTTTTGAGATGGTATTAAACAGTGTAAGTTTTGTTTTTAGCTTCAATGCTTATGTATTAATTTTTACTTTATAACCTAATCCCCGTACTGTTTCCAGCCAGTCGGCCGGAGCATGGGCATTTAATTTTTTACGTATATTTTTTATATGCGCATCAATATAATTTGAGTCGTAATCATCATTAATAATGCTGCCCCAAATGTGCTCACTTAATTGGTTGCGGGTAACTGTACGGTTTTTATGCAAAATTAAATAGGCCACCAAATCAAATTCCTTTTTGGTTATGGCTGTTACCGGTTCATTATTATGGGTGATGATACGCTCGGTAAGATTTACCAAAAAGTCGCCCAGCTCCACCACATTGTTTTTCAGGCCGAATTTTCTACGGGTGATGGCCTGCATCCTGCTTTGTAGTTCCAATAGCGAGAATGGTTTTGCCAGATAATCATCTGCACCCATATCCAGGCCTTTTATACGGTCGTAAATTTCGGCACGAGCGGTCAAAATAATATATGCAGCATCAGGGTTGTTTCGTTTGGCCTCCTTTAGCAAGTCGAGCCCTTCGTAATCGGGCAGGCCGAGGTCTATCAAAATAAAGTCGTATAAATTAACAGCTACATGCTCTGAAGCCGATGTACCATCATAACATACCTGGCATACATAATTGTAATTTGTTAGAAATATTTCCAACTCGCGGGCCAGCGCCTTTTCATCCTCAATTATTAAAACATTCATACTTTAATAAAATACATAGTAAAATGTTAAATTATAAAACGACTCGTGCCTATTCATTAACGCCCCTTCCACATTAACCGGAATAGAATATTTGTAAGCAAACTCAAAGCTGTAATGCGGGCGGTTATAAGCAATTGGAATCTTAATACTATAATTAAGCGCATTAAACATACTATTGTCATGGGCTTGCTGTGGATTGTTGGGATTGCTTGAGAATATATTATTTTGCAGATCGCGGTAACGATGATCCATTGCATAGTCCTGCACAAAATTTTGCGTGCCCAATATGGCACTTATAATAGGGTCAAGCGTTAAATAATCCTTATCATCAAAAATATTCCAGCTGCTTTCAAAATGTTTAGAGGTATTTATGGTGACAAAAAAATCATTCTCCTTACCAAACAGATAATCGAGGGTAACACTTGACTTTGCAAATTTCCAGTCGTAGCTATTTTTCCAATTAATATCATTAGCTGATTCCGACCTAATGATCTCCGCTGCATCACGATTAAATAAGAAACGGGTATAACTTACTGTGCCTGAATATTGATTTGAAACTCTATATAAATAACCGCCGCCTAAATCCAACTCATCAAACAGCGGATTATAACCCAAAACCTTTAATACTGATGCATAGGCAAAAAAACCACCTTTGGTATTATATATTACATCAGTTGATACAAATGGGTAAGTGATCGGGCCGGTGCGGCCAAAGAATTGTACATCACTGCCATAATTAACCCCTGCCGATACCGACATTTTACGAACAATAGTATCAGTATCTGCAATTGAATGATCTGTAACCGTAAACACGCGCAGCTTTGCCAATGCGGTATTCGAAGCATTACAGATTATTAAAAAAAGCAGTACGCAAAAATATTTCATCAATCAGTTAATTGTTGTTCATTATTAATTACCATTTCGTCTGGGTATTTCCGGTGGTCGTTCCATACCTTCGGGCCTGCGCTGCCTTTTAGGTTTGGTTGTTTCCGGTGTAGTAGCATCGCCGGTGCCAAGTTTTTCTGGCTTAGGCTGTCGTCGGGCCTTGGCTATTTCCTTAACTTTTTTCTTATCATCAAGATCTTGCTGGTGCTTAGTATTTTTTACCGTTGTAGTGTCAGCAAGCTTATTACTATTGGGGAACGACAGGTTAAACGCATATCTTATAAAAACATGACGCTTATTCTCCTGGTCAGCAAATGATAAGCGTGGTGCCAGCATTAATAACAGGACAATATACGCAAACCACTTTATCATTAAGAAAGAGAAAAACTTAAAATATGTTAAAACAATGTATTAATGCCTATATTAAATACAAGCAAGTATTTTAAACTAATATTAGAGGAATAAAGGCCTTTTATAGCACGCGCATTAAATAGCCCTGTTTTGAGCCAACGCGCATTATTCCGCTAAATTTAACTTATTATATTAAAATGAGATGTAATAGAGCAAATTAATATCAGTTTGCTTTATTTATGCCTTTTGAAGTATAAACACGATCATGATCATCAACAATAAGGCAAGAAATTTGATTTAATTGGTTTATTAAATAAAGCCCCGCATTAACACCCATATTCATAATCGGAGTTGCCATAGCATCAGATAGTTCAGCAGTTGGGCTTATTACACTTACGCGCATAATTTCGCTAACCGGGAAACCTTTTTTAGCGTTAACTAACTTAGCCTCTGCTTTATTAGCTATAGCTGTAGCGCAATGCTCTGTATTAATGGATGTAGCAATACACATATTACCAATATTAAGATCAGAAAATGGCTTTCTCGCCTGCTCCGGATCGGCAGAGGCGATGGTCCAATCTTCAGTATTGGGCTGTGTACCCCAGGTAAGAATATCGCCACCGGCATTAATTACACCGCTGCTTACACCCTGCATCTGCAATATATATTTTGCCCTATCGGCTGCGTAACCTTTGCCAATTGCTGCAAAGCCTATACGCATGCCTTCTTCTTTTAAAAACACGGTAACCTTATCAGCATCCAAAACAACATTTTGGTAGTTGGTAGAGGTTGTTAAAAAAGGCGATTTCTTTTGGGTTGTATTACTATTGCTAACTTTATCTGCCGAAAAATAGGTGATATCAAAAGCACCATAGGTAAGTGCAGCTATTTTTAATGAGCGATCGATCAATCTGAAAATTTCAGGATCAACCTTTGTTGGCTGTATGCCTGCATTACGGTTTATCTCATTTACCTTGCTGCCATCGCTAAATGTACTAAGCAACTTTTCAACACGGTTAATTTCACCAATGGCTGCTGTTATTTGTGCCTCGGCCCACATAGGGTCATTTGCCACCACACTGATCTCGAACTGATTCCCCATCAGCCAAATAGCACGCCTGAATATATTTAAATTGCTTCTTAAAGTTTTAACAGCCAGCATGATACATAAATTTAATATGTGTAAACCATCTATTTATTTAGTACTAAGTAATTATACTGCACACAGCAAAAAATATACTCCTCCTAATATTTAACTCTAAAGTAGGCGGGTATTATGAAAATGAGATGAAAATGGATCTGCGGTTATCCGAATGTGCGAATGTGCAGATTATTTTTACAATCGGAGGAGATTGCGAATGTACAAATATGCAGATGCGAGGATGTGTAGATGAAAGTGATGTGCGGATATACTTAATTATTTGCATATCCACACATTTGCATATCTGCACATCAATTACGCTACAGTACCTTCTTTTAGTTTCTCTGCGTTTTCAGCAAATTGAAGGGCTTCCATAATTTCTAATATATCGCCGTTCATTACACCTGGCAGATTGTAAATGGTTAGGCCAATACGGTGTTCGGTTAGGCGGCCCTGTGGATAATTATAAGTACGTACTTTGGCTGAACGGTCGCCGGTTGAAACCATTGTTTTACGTTTTTTAGAGGTTTCTTCCAGGTGCTTTTGCAGCTCCATTTCATAAACCCTTGAACGCAATACCTGCAAAGCCTTATCGTAGTTTTTAAGCTGCGATTTCTGATCCTGGCATTGTGCCACAATACCAGTAGGTAAGTGGGTTAACCTAACAGCAGAATAAGTTGTATTTACCGACTGACCACCCGGTCCAGATGCACAGAACAAATCTTTACGTATATCGCTTACCTGTAAGTCGATATCAAATTCATCAACCTCTGGTAATACCACAACGGTTGCTGCCGATGTATGTACGCGGCCCTGTGTTTCGGTATCAGGTACACGTTGTACGCGGTGAACACCCGATTCGTATTTTAATGTACCGTAAGCCTCTTCGGCAATTACCTTAAATACAACCTCCTTATAACCGCCTGATGTACCTTCGGTATAATCGACTAACTCAGTTTTCCAGCCGTTTTTTTCACAAAAGCGCATGTACATACGGTAAAGATCGCCCGCAAAAAGTGCAGCTTCATCACCACCTGTACCACCACGAATTTCGACAATTGCATTCTTAGAATCCTCAGGATCTTTAGGTATCAGCATCAAACGGATCACTTCTTCAATTTCATCGCGTTGTACTAATAATTCATCAAGCTCACCTTTAGCCATTTCTCTGAATTCTTCATCCTTTTCATTGGCTAAAATTTCTTTATTGCTATCAATATTGCTCATGATGTTGCGGTAAATATTATACTCGTCAACAATCTTGGCCAAATCTTTATACTCTTTATTCAATTGGGCAAAACGCTTCATATCAGCCATCGCATCGGGGCTGCTCAATTCAGCTTCAACGTTTTTCCAGCGTTGAAATATTGCTTCTAATTTCTCTAACATATATTATTTTGAAATAGATAATAGCCAATGCCAGGCTAATATTCCAGGTTTTGACTATGGCTTTAATTTAAAAAAGCCCACAAAAGTACGACTTTTTAGCCATATTTTAATTCACCGGATTGTAAGATGTGCAGATATGCGAATGTGTAGATGTGCGGCGGTTTTGAAATTCTCTATTGAATTAAGAAAAATACTTCAATTCCAACTCTTTTCCGTCAAATTCAGCGTATGAATTATAATTGATCCACTCGCCCAGGTTAATGTAGCGGCTTTTATTGTTTAGCTGAATATCTAAGGGAAGATGGCGATGGCCGAATACCAGGTAATCATAAAACGTGGTTTGCAATACTTCACGGCTGTATTCTACCAGCCATTCCTGCTCACCTGGTTTTGGGTCTTCCTTTTTCAGATTGCTTATACGGCTGCTTTTCGACCAATAATTTGCTATGCCTACCCCTAAGTTTGGATGGATGCGTGCAAAAAGCCATTGGCATACATTACTGCGGAATATCTTTTTTAACACTTTATACATATTATCGCCGGGGCCCAGGCCATCACCATGATGCAGGAAAAACTTTTTGCCGCCACGCTCAATTACCAGTTCATTAGTAATGATGGTTGCACCCAGTTCGTTTACAAAATAATCAAACATCCACATATCATGGTTGCCTTTAAAAAAGTAGAGCTTTACGCCTGCATCTGCTAATTCGGCAAGTTTACCCAACAGGCGGATGTAGCCTTTCGGCACTACTGTTTTATATTCAAACCAAAAGTCAAATACATCGCCCATTAAAAAAATTTCGGCGGCATCTTCTTTTATTGTATCGAGCCAGTGTACAAACCTGTCTTCGCGCTGGCGCGAAGAGGCATAATCGCCTGCGCCCAGATGAATATCAGAAGCAAAATAAAGTTTATTACGGACGGCCATAAGCGCAAAAGTACATTCTTAAGCTGACAGGTGAAAGCGGGAAAATTTAATGACCTATTAAGCGCCTAAAATCCTTGCCAGGATAACTATAAATACAATAACAATTACAGGAGTAACAATGCTTTTAGGGTAGTAATCCTTATCTGGAAAATATTTCTTAAAAAAATATTGAGTTAAAATTAATCCACCAATAATGTTAAAGGCAAGCGATAATCCAAATAAAATGAACAAGTTTTTATTAGGTACAGTCATGTCCATTTTAAGGGTTGGCAAATTAACCTTACATGCCAGTAAAATTTCACTGGTTAATATGTTTACTGCCAATAAATAAACTATCAAAAATATCAATACCTGATAAATTGCTTTTTTATAACCCGCTGTATTTAAATTCATCATTAATAAAATGCCGCCAAATAAAGGGGTAGGGAATATAGAAAACCCAAGTATAGTTCGTTTCGAATAAATTTCGACGTAGTTATCGTCTTGTTCTTCGGGTACGTTGTTGTCATCAAATTCCATGTGTCAAATATAATATTTGTACCGTGTAAAAGTTTAATTGTATGATTTGTAACCGCTTTTTTCTCAAATCTGATTTTTTATATTTTGTTTAAAATTTGTTCATCCCTATTTAATGTTTAATTGATGTTGATAATACTATCTTGCTATCTAAAATAAAACTATCTGTAGGCTAATACTGTTCATATAATATGCAATTTAAGTTCCTGAGTATTCTTACATTTTGTTTGTTTTTACTTTCCGCCGCAAATGCTCAGGACAAATGGGACCTTCGGAAAAATGACCACGGCTTTAAAATTTATTCCCGCCGGTCATCCGACGGCAGATTAGTCGAGTTAAAACTCCTATGCCAGTTTGATGCTACTGAGGATCAGCTTATAAAAGAGTTGTTAAATATTGATGACTATACACACTGGGTTTACAGCAACAGAAAATCGGGAGTTATAAAAAGAGTAAACGACCACGATGTTATTTACTTTACCGAATCACACCTACCCTGGCCTATACAAGACCGCGACCTCGTTATCGAGCTAAACATAACCCCTGCAACTGCAACTACACCATTAACTGCAATAGCAAAAAGTGTAGATGGCATATTACCACCCAAAAAGCATTTTATCCGCATCCCTTATTCCGTATCAACATGGCATATAACGCCTGCGCCTGGCAATAAATTAAATATTGAATATACTTTTAGTATTGATCCCGGAGGAAGCATTCCTACCTGGTTGGTAAATTTAACAATTGCTGAAGGGCCGTATAAATCGTTTGTGAATTTACAGGCGATATTAAAGGCTGAGAAAGACAAAGATTGAAACTAAAAAGTGTAAATCTTCGTTTGAGGGAATTTGTATCTTTATTCCCTTGATTTTAAACTACATGAATAAGACTACTTGCTTAGCTGCATTGGCCTTTTTACTTTGCAGCTTTACGTACGCCCAACAAATGAATATAAAGACATTGCCCTACCCTAAAACAGTTAAAACAGATACCGTTGATACCTATTTTGGCACACCTGTACCCGACCCCTACCGCTGGCTTGAGGACGACCGCGCCGATAACACCAAAGCTTGGGTAAAGGCTGAAAACACTGTTACTGAAAATTATCTTTCACAAATCCCTTATCGCGAAGCTATCCGCAAGCAACTGGAAACTTTGTGGAACTATGAAAAATACAGTGCACCATTTAAAGAAGGTAAATACACTTACTTTTATAAGAACGATGGCCTGCAAAGTCAGTCGGTTTTGTACAGACAAATAGGTGATGGGGCGCCGGAAGTTTTCCTTGACCCCAATAAATTTTCGCCAGATGGGACCACCTCCATGCAGGGAATCGACTTCACTAAAGATGGTAGTATGGCAGCCTACCAGTTATCCGAAGGCGGTTCCGACTGGCGTAAGGTAATTGTTATAAATACTGCCGACAAAAGTATTATTGGCGATACCCTTATCGACATAAAATTTAGCGGTATTGCCTGGAAAGGTAACGAAGGTTTTTTTTACAGCAGTTACGATAAGCCTAAAGAAGGAAGCCAGCTTGCAGGAATGACCCAATACCATAAGTTGTTTTATCATAAGCTGGGCACATCGCAAAAAACAGATAAACTGATATTTGGCGGCGAAGCTACTCCGCGCCGGTATATAGGTGCGTATTTAACCGAGGATGAACGATTTTTGATAATAACCGCTGCCAATACTACCACAGGTAACCAGCTTTATTTGCAAGATTTGAGTAAACCCGGCGGCTCTATTATTAATGTTGTAGATAATTTTGATAACGAGCACAATGTAATCGATAACGTGGGTAGCAAGCTGTACATTATTACCAACCTGTACTCGCCGAATTATAAAATAGTTACCGTGGATGCAGCCAGCCCTACCATTGTGCATTGGAAAGATCTGATACCACAAACCAAAAATGTGCTGACTGCAACAACAGGCGGTGGTAAAATATTTGCCGAATACCTGAAAGATGCCACCTCCATGGTTGAACAATATGATATGGATGGCAAACTGGAAAGGACAATCACTTTGCCATCGGTAGGTACAGCAGCAGGTTTTGGGGCAAAAAAGGAGGAAAAAGAGTTGTATTATACCTTTACCAGTTACATATATCCGCCTACTATTTTTAAGTATGATATAGCATCGGGGCAATCATCGGTGTATAAAAGATCGGGGGTAAAATTCAATCCCGATCTGTATGAATCGGAACAGGTTTTTTATACTTCGAAGGATGGCACCAAAATACCTATGATCATCACTTACAAAAAAGGAACATTATTAAATGGTAAAAATCCGCTTTTATTATATGCCTATGGTGGTTTTGGAGTTAGCTTAACACCCGCCTTCAGCACATCAAATATTATATTATTGGAACATGGCGGTATCTATGCTGTACCCAACCTGCGCGGTGGCGGCGAATACGGCGAAACATGGCACCGCAAAGGCATAAAAATGCACAAGCAAAATGTATTTGATGATTTTATTGCCGCTGCCGAATACCTGATTAAGCATAAATATACTTCAAAAGATCACCTGGCTATTTCGGGTGGCTCAAACGGTGGTTTGCTAATTGGCGCTATGTTAACACAACGCCCTGATCTGTTTAAAGTGGCATTCCCTGCTGTCGGAGTGTTGGATATGCTGCGCTATAATAAATTTACCGCCGGGGCAGGCTGGAGCTATGATTATGGCACTGCCGAAGACTCAAAAGAAATGTTTGATTACCTGTATAATTATTCACCTTACCATGCTTTGAAACCTGGAATTTATCCGGCGACAATGATCACCACCGGCGACCATGATGACCGGGTGGTACCTGCACATTCTTTCAAATTTGCAGCACGGTTGCAGGAATATCAAACTGGTTCGGCACCTGTACTTATCCGTATTGAAACTAAAGCGGGGCATGGCGCCGGAAAATCAACTGCACAAGTAATTAACGAACAAGCCGATAAATGGGCCTTTATGTTTGAGAATATAGGCATTGAATGGTAATTAAACTTCTCAATAAGGAGTAGGATTAGCCAAAAAAAAGGCGTTTCATATTTATAAAACGCCTTTGATTATTAA
>Ga0302300_1001998_pt1 | contig 11012 bp, 4 predicted proteins | sample III_Palsa_E1_1_FD_198756 | JGI IMG/M metagenome (GOLD analysis project Ga0302300, IMG submission 198756) | Peat permafrost microbial communities from Stordalen Mire near Abisko, Sweden - III_Palsa_E1_1 | ecosystem: Environmental > Terrestrial > Soil > Palsa > Peat permafrost | place: Sweden... | reverse complement strand
ACAAGATTAAGAATACAAGATTAAGAATACAAGATTAAGAATACAAGATTAAGAATACAAGATTAAGAATACAAGATTAAGAATACAAGATTAAGAATACAAGATTAAGAATACAAGATTAAGAATAACCTATCTTAGAGAGGTTAAAGATACAAAATTAAAAATAATCTATATTGAAGAGGTTAAAGATACAAAATTAAAAATAATCTATATTGAAGAGGTTAAAAATATAAGAATAATATTAACCTCTCCAAAATAGGTTGAAACAAAGATATCTTGGAGAGGTTAAAAATATAAGATTAAGAATAACCTCTCTAAGATAGGTTAAAATAAAGATATCCTAGAGAGGTTAAAAATACAAGGTTAAGATTAATCTCTCTAAGTTAGGTTATTCTTAACCTTGTATTTTTAACCTATTTAACATAGATTGTCTCAAATCTTATAATCTCAACCTCTGTGAGAGAAAAAGGTATTAATCTTGTAATCTTAATTTCTTGTTTTAATCTATCATAGATAGATTAATTTTAATATTAATCTTAGAGGTGTTAAAACAAAAAAATCTTAGAGAGGTCAAAATAAGAGATCAAAAATAAACTATCTTAAAAAAGATTAATATCATATCTCCAACATATTTTAAAAGATCAAAACTAGGAGGTTATAGTAGAGATACCTTAAAGAGAATAAAATATAAAATTAACCTTTTTGATATAAAATAAGATTATCATTTACTACAAAGATTAAAAATATAAATGTTACATCATAATGGTATGGATACAATACAAATATATATATATATATATATATATATATATTTACGTATAAGTACTTTGTAGCCTTACACTATAAACAATAAATTAACACAATGTTAATTTAATATAACTTGTTTTCTCTTTCTCTCTTTCTCTCTCTAATTATAAGTATTTGTATAGTGGTAATTATTTTACTCTCTAACTAATGTCTCTGTATTAACTATGTCTATATTGATTCAATTAAACATTAATTATTACAGTTGATGTAAACAAAAAACACCTTAGTAGTTATAATTTCTATTGTAGTAGATTACAATTATTATTATTATTACTACTATTTACATATTAATACATTAACATCTATCATAACATACAAAAAATATGTTTACTTTTTCCAAACATTATAAACTAATCATATGAATATGTTATAAAATATATTCTCTGATCCCCAACCAGAGGATATTACAATGTTGTGTTACAACTATACATTACATATATGTACATTACGCATAACTACAATAGAACCAATATAGTTACAATATATTGTTTATCACACTAATTCTCTCACATCTACCTTCATTCTCTTTATTTCCTTCATTCTCTTCATTTCCTTCATTCTCTTCATATACCATATTTGCATATTATTATAAACTTATCTGATAAGTTTTACTTAAATATAATAGTTATTAATAGCATACTCTGGAGTGCACACCACCATTTTGGTCATATGTTATCCACAAACCGGTACGTTTACCATTGTCATACATACCCTTCTCAACAACTAGATTATCATCCTCCTCTTCATCATCACTATTATCATCATCACTATCACTGGAAGAGTTAGAACCATTATTAACTATATATGTCCATTCCGTCCAGGGACCATGTTTGTTATCATTTACATATTCACCTGTATCCGGTAATCCACTAGGTGAATGATATTCGATCCACAATCCAGTTTTTGAACCATGTTGATATTGACCATCAATGCCCGGTTCATCACCATGGAATCGTATGATGTACTTACCATGTAATACATCATCGTAATAGTAACATTGTTTATTCATGTAGTACATAATCGTATCATTGTGTTCCTGTATCCACTTTATCCATGTTCTTTGCGGTCCATGTTTCCTTCCATCACGATAATGAGTCTCAGTGTCTTTCGTACCATCCTTATTGTATTTAGTTGACTTCCCATCTAATTGTCCATTCTTGTATTGAAAACTCATCTCTAATTGATGTTTATTATTATCACCATCATACCAAATTAACTGCTGATCATCCATCTTTCCATTTACTAAACATATCTGTCTTTTAATATTTCCCTGATTTGTACCATTACCGTCCTCATTTTTATACCATGTTCTTTTTATACCATCTGTTAACTTACCATCTACATATATCGATGTACTGTCAATTGTACCATCATCGTGATAGTAAAGTATATATTTATAACCAACTTCATTTCTATTGTTATTAATATTAATTTCTTTACTCGTTGTATCTTCATTACAATGATTATGTTTAGTTTCAGTACTATATGTTGTCATTTGTTTATACTGTCCACCATTGTAACTATTAGTACACACATAATATGTTTTACGGTTAATTATATCCAACTTGGAGTTAATGGTAATATTTGTACCCTCATTGTTAACCAACCATTGTTTAAAAAATGTGGGATTGTTAATATACTCTCGCGGAATAAACTCATATGGTGACCACAGAAGTATACACCTACGAATGTCATGGTTAAGATCACCATATAACATCTTACTACCATATTGGGACCAGTAATCAAACATTTGTTCAAGCAAGTAATGAAAGTAGTCATCATGATCAAAATATGACTCCATATCGAAACATGCTGCCAATTGGTTTGCTGATGTAATATCTGTTTCCTTATCATTACCATTACCATTTAAAAAACTTACATAGTTAGTCACAACATTACAATATTTGTCAGGTATGGGAAATATGTAGTCCATACTTAACATTTCAAACCTCTCTTTGATCAACGATGACCCAAAAGCTTTGTCAATTGGTACCTTAACAAGTTCACTTCCAACGTCAATTGTAATCTGGTTAACCATTTATTGGTACTGTACAGTCGGAATATCACTTTTATTTGTATATGTAATATATATATATATATATATATATTTAAACCAGTAGCAAAAGTACTAATTAACTTATTATATCTAATAATACTATAGGTAACATAAAGTATCTTGGGACAACTTTAATATCATCTAAAATTATTAAAGTTATTCCAAACACTATTAGTAATTCGGATGAGGAGGAGGAGGAGGAAGGAGGACAGAGAAAGTAAAGAAAATAAAAAGACATGGATGACCAAAATTTCCTTAAATGGCTAAGATGAGATAATAGTGTACCGTACACTATTAACATTGTAGTAGAACTTTTGGTATCTGATGTATGTGCTCATTTGAACTGTACCAACTAGTTTTTGTTGTAACATATATTTATGTCTATTTTTCAATACTTTGCTAATCCTACAATAACCATGTGTTGTATTAACTTTTAAAATTACATGAGTTATTACCTCTGCACAATATAAATAATACTCAACAGTTGTACTTTACATAATGTTATTTATCCACCATATAATGTGTTATTATATGGTGGATAAATAACAGTACTATGTCTCATGTATTATTACAACTTTATCACAGTGATAATTAATGGTAATGTTGAATGAATCACACAATATCTACTATGTACAAATCTTGTCACCTTTCCCTTTTACCCTTTTCTCTCTTCCACATATAATAGACTATAATATAACATAATTTGTTTACACATAGATTGTTTAAAACACAACTATTTATTAACATAATGGTATACTATATACCATTAGTAACACTGTTTATTTCCCTTGTTTGTCTTTATAGTTATTGCTTTGGCTTTCATACAATCGGGATTGTCTGATATAGTTAACAATGTGTAATCCTCCAGTTTCAAATACACTAAATATATATACATACTTTTAATATCAAAAAGATATTCTAACATTTCATAATCATAAATACACAACTAGTTACATGAATAACATCTAATTACTTATTGTAATACATGTTGTTGATTACTAAAAATATGCATACTTCAAGTATGCAACATACTTATTGTAATTTACTATATTCCCAGTTGTGAAGATACAAAATTTTAACTGTGGGGTATATATATAACTGTCGAATATTTAAAATTATTGTAACTCTACATTATAAGGTATGAAATATATTGTAGTAATAATACATAACACAAAATACGTTACAATAACACAATAAATATTAACTATGTTATAATTGGACATTTCACTACTTTATTCTAACAGTCAGATACTTGTGTATTATGTACTTTTATAAAACATTGAACTGTGGTTCACTACATATTGTAATTTACAACATTCTGGTAACCGGTGAGTTACAAATATTACATTGATAGTAATCTAAACCAAGTTTAGATTATACACAATAGTATATACTCATTAGAATGTTATAATACCCACGTTTCAACATACTTACAACCTTCCAAGACAACAAAAGATGTTAAAACCATACATAAACTAATTTACATCTTGTAATAACAATAATATTAACAATAACACTATAATGCTTAGTAATATTAAATTACATAATTACTATTATAGAATTTAATACAAATATTTCTAATGTTGTGTATTATGTTAATGGTTTGGGTTATGTTATAGTTGTATGACATATGTTAAACAACACAGTAATGTTGTGATATCAATTGGTTACCATATTCTAACAGTTATTAGTTTATATTTTACAGTGTAAGGACTTACCAAGTAAGTCTTTATATGTATATTGTTGTTGTTGTTTCTATTGTTATTAATAACGTTTAGGAGGTAAAATATTACCATGGTTATCTGTAGTAGTCCAAATACCAACGTAGTAACCATTTTTATACTCACCCTCTCTAACTACAGATATGATCTCTCCTTCTTCTTCATCATCATCATTATATACCTCCTCATATGAGGACTCCACCCAAAATCCGGTCTTCAGACCATGTTTATATTCACCTTGGTTATTTATAGATCCATCTCGATTATAATTAGTCCACAGTCCAGACTTTTCACCATACAGATATTGTCCATCAACCTCAAGTTGGTCCTGAGCATACCACACTTTGTGTTGGCCATGTAACTCATTATCATGATAATAAGTTTCACTAATTTTCGTTCCATTTCGATTGTAAACAATGGTTGGACCATCCAACTTACCATTAGAGTAACTTGTACTTGACTTAAGTTGGTTTGAATTATTATCATACCAAACAAGATATTTACCATCAAGGTTACCATTAACCTTACTTACTTGAGATTTAAGATTACCTGATACAAACCATTCTTTCTCAATACCATCTTGTAACTTACGATTGTAATAGGTACTTTCACTACTAATTGTACCATCTGGATTGTATTCCACTATAGTCTTATAGCCAACTTCAATACTATGTGCTTTAATATCCTGTGCTTCAGTGTGATAAGTTATCAACTCTTTAATACTTCCACTATCATAACGTTCAACAAATGTAAAGTATAACTTACTGTTAATTTTGTTATCATGTTGACTGGTAATATCATCAACCGTTATCTCGCTATTTTCATTGTTAATCAACCACTGTTTGAAAAATGCGGCATTGTCAATGTACTCAATTGGAACAAAGTCGTATGGACACCATAACAGCACAGATCGACGGATGTTGGGGTTTAAGTCTCCATATAAAAAGTCAGAACCAATTGATGACCATAAACCAAACATTTGTCTAAGCAAGTACTGAAAGTAGTTAGGATCATCGAGGTAAGACTCCATGTCAAAGCACATTTCTAATTTGCTTGTAGTTGTAATTTGTGTTGGCTTACCATTTAGGAAGTTAATGTAATTACCCGCAACATTGTAATATTTGTCAGGCATTGGAAATACATATTCAGTACCCAACAGTTCAATCCTTTCCTTAATAAGTTCTGAACTCAAAGCTGCCTCAATAGGTACATTGGCCAACTTACCTCCAACATCGATTGTAATCTTGTCAGCCATTTTGATGACCTATAATAATTTTGTTTCATTTTTAACATTAAACAATTAATATCATACCATATCTATATCACGTAAATCTCAAATGGTATTTGTCATGCACACATCAATTAACATATCAATAATAAGATACTTGGTGACTAAAGCCCAAAAAACATTATATATATCTAAAATATAAATAATAATAAATTTACAAGTATTATTATGTGAAACATACAATATTACTTATAGAACTAACAGATTGAGAACAATGACTGGTAATGAAAAGTAATATTTAGATCACCCCTCCCCACCCCCATCTTCCCCTTCTATCTTTTCTCTCTCCCACCCCAATCTCCACACCCTACATACTTCACATGTGATACTGCTAAAATTACATAATATCCGTGTAGGCAAGGAATCCACAATATCATGTGACTATTAGTGATAATAATTAATCTCATGAATAGAGTTATTCATGTATAGTCACATGATTATTGTAATTAGTTGCTTAGTGCACAGCCTACACAAATTTCATGTAATTATTAACCGAAGGCACAATTACTCTTAACAGTAACATTTATCACATATATCACCCCCCCCTTCCTCTCCTCTCCTCTCCTTTTATCTCTCCTCTCCTCTTATCTCTCAACCTCCCCCTTCTCACCAACCCACAGATTTAATGGAAAGAAAGAATATGTATATATCGTATCATCTAAAGTAAAATATTATACGTAGTTGTTCCTCCATCCCAAAACAAACATATTTAATGTAATAAATTATTCTAGTTACTTGGATATAAGAGAAGATAGAGATATACATATATATGGTATTTATAAGTATATGTTATGAGTTATTGGTATATTAATTATTGTTAATATTATTTACATTTACATTTACAAAAATATATGGATGATAAAAACATAAAAAAATAGTTTAACAACAATTAATAGTGTGGTAACATACGTTGTAAGTCATTGTGTCAAAATACACGTTCCAAATTTCGTTACTACTAATATTAATATTAGTAGTAACGAAATAACTTATTATTTGTGTATTACATATTTATATAAAATATAGTAAAGTTGTTCATTATAGTATTTAATATATAAGTATGAATGATCGTTCACACATTACAATTATGCTATGTGCCATGCATGTTTAATTATAACATTACATAATTTTTATTGTTTTGGTTTTTACCATATAAACAAAAATTATACAAAAGATATGTTATGTCAAAAATTTCCTGTGAAAACGACTGTTCACTATCACAATAGTTGTTGTTTGTATCTATGTATATATATATATATACATTCCAATATTAAAAAATGTAAACAAAAGTATACAAATATGTAGTAATTAGGTTACTATATTTTGGTCATATGGATAGTCGGATAATAAAAATACATTTAACTAGTTATTTTATGCGATAGGTATTAATTGTAGAATATATTAACCTCCGCATTTTTACATAAAATTTTGGTTTGTATTAATTTTGGTATAATTTTATATTATATGGTAAAAATCAAAACAACAAAGATTATGTAATTTCATGTCGAAGATGAATGTGGATGGAGAGAGAGAAGGAGGGAGTGAGAGAGGAAGAGAGGGTCTGCATCATAATTGGGTATATGTTAATACAACATTAAATAAATAGCAATGGTGTTGGGCTTAAATTTAACTATTTTTGTATGATAAATAGTTGTTTAAATGTTTACACATAATAAAATATAAATATTTTATACGCGATAAAGTATATGTGTACTTTTATATAAAACGCCAATGTTAGAAGTGCGGATTATTTAATCGTATGTAGTGTGTAATTGTATATATATATGTACATTTGTAATAAATACAAGTGAGAGATTTGAACAATTATATGTGTATAGTACACACTACTAATTACATGATATTAGTGGTTGGTTGCCTAGCGCTTGTCACTGCGTTTGTCGCTTGTCGCAACTTACTGCTTGTGAGCTACTTGTGAACCTAAGGTTCACAAACAGATTCACAACCGCTTATATATATGCAAACAAAATTTTAGTACATTAACATAAAATTTGCATAATCAACAAACTACAATAATCTTGTAACCATATGAGTAATTTATATTGATGAAGTAAGAAAATACACAAATATCGCCAATCCAAACCATTAATTTGATGAATAACATGTATTACTATACAATATAGTAATATACTTTATATGATGCAATTGTTAACTAATATATAAATTAACACCTAACGAATATTCTTCTCATTTACAAGGAGGAATGAAGGAATGAAGGAAGGGATAAGAGAGGAAAACATATGCAACATTATACCTGTTTACTATATATTGTCATTACTACATAAAAATACAATTTATAGTATGAAAGTATGGATATGTATTATTATTATTATTGTTATTTATGTAATAGTTGTCTATTGTTTTGTTTAACAATAAAATATAGTATTGTATTAATATATGCAGGTATAGTGTTAAGATTAATAAGAGTGATTACTTGATTAATGTAGACACATATATACAATTAATTTATATTATATACATTTATATTATGTTATGTATATATTACATACAAGCGTAATAATTTATAATATAACATATATTATAAGTATCATCTATTGATATATTAAATTATGTATTTTTGATTGTGTATCATATACACAGTATAGATATTATTGTTATAAACAAGTTTTTATACCAAAATTTTTGACATAACATATTTTTGGTATAATTTTTGTTTATATGGTTGAATTTAAAATTGTAAAAATATGTAATTTCGCAATTGGATATAGTTGACATGTAGTACTGTCATAATGTTGCAGATACTTCTAATTTGATGTAACAAATAATATTAACGCATACATATATGTAATATTCTTGTATTAATGGTAATACTATTTTTTTTGTTTAATTATTGTTACTTTAGTGATCGATATAACAAGTTGTAATGTACAAATAACAAATTAACAACACAACAAATTAACAACATAACAAATTAACAACATAACAAATTAACAACACAACAAATTAACAACCACAATATTATTTGTAGTAGTAGTAATGTTATAAACATAATGTTTAAATAAGATAAAAATTGTGTTATATCGTTGTGTTAAATATTAAAATAAACATATGTTTGTATTGTACCAACTAGTAAAAAACATAAAACATGACACCATTACATTAATAATGTTAACATATAATAATTATATGTTATATAATTTATGTTTTGTAAACCATTCAAATCTATAATAAAATAATATGTATCATTAACATAATATGTACTTATACAATATGCTTTACTTCTTACATACTTTCTATTCTATGTTTCATAAATTTTACTCATCCTCATACCATCTATACACTCTCTCTCTTTCTCCATTCCCTCTACCCACCACTATATTAATATACCCTTTCTTCCACTCCTTTTTCTTTTTCTTTTTCTTTTTCTCCAAAATATTAAAAATGTATGACATTATACATATTACAGTTTTACATTAAAAACACATTAAAGTTAAAATTACAACATGCACTAATTTTATTAGTGTATCATGAATACAATGAGATACACTAATAATGTAAATATTTTACCACAAGTGATATGGTTATGAACATTTATAATACTATGTTATAAATGTTCACAATAACATATTGTATGTGTTATAATGTTATGTTATTATAAATTTTACTATCGTAAACTTTATAAATTTAAACTTTTGTCAATGTTGTTGGTATCAACGAAATAATATAAGAAGAAGAGACAAGATGCAATTTGTAAGTTATTATCTTTTATATGATACATCATTCAACATACATAAATTACACAATATAATATTAAAACAGTAGTAATTTAATACTATACATAAAATATATCATAGTTAAAAATACATATAATCACACCAATATTAGTAAACAACAATATTCACTATGTATTATTGTTATCAAAGGATAATAACATATTGTCGATAACAATAATTTACATATATGTACAAGTTTAATATTAGAGATAGCAATTTAATACTAATTATATTATTACTATAACACTGTATGTAAATTACACCTAATTATATATTACATATAAAAAGCTAGTCTTGGTCTTGGTCTTGGTCTGAAATGGGAAATGAAATGGAAAATGAAATGGGAAATGAAGTGGGAAATCAGCTGACGGCTATCCTATGGAAATAACTATGAAATGGGTTGCAATACACTTGTCACCATAATTTTTGTTAGTTTGGATTTTACCAATATATCAAAAATTATACCAAAATTATGTTATGTCAGAAATTTCCTGTAAAAACAACTATTCATCATCACAATAGATAATAGTCAAAAGTTCGAATAACAATAAGAACACATAAGTTAATATATAAAATATGTAGCAATTTGATTACTACATTAACTCCTCCTTTTCATCATCCTCTTACCTCCACCATCTCAGTGACAATATTTATTATGTCAATGATTACATTCAATATGTATATATATATATATATACATATATATATTATTAACATAATTTTATTTTACTCATCATGAGTACTAATGTTAATACATTATTCATAGTAATGTACATAATATTCGCAGATGGTTGAACGCACGCATATATTTTGTAATTTCATTACAGTACACAAATTATTATTTTGTAAGTATTTTGTATCCCTGATTCTCTCTTGGTACTAGAATAGAGTTACAAAATATCTGTGTAAACAACTAACCACGATAATCTTGTAACCATACACATATTTTTATGTTGATGAAAATCATCATTACTATAATCTCCACAATAACAATTGTATATTTTACTAAAGATATTATAATATTAAAATATCCAAAAATGGTGGGGAGAGGTGAATCGTGGATTGATGGATATAAATGTGAACAAAATAATTATTATTAATGTCTCTGGGTTTTTGGTTATTCATGATATATTTGTAAATACAGAAGTTGTTACCAGCAAATAAATTTGTAAGTATAAACACACACACCCCACCCCACCCATGTGGTACAATAAAATAGTAATCCAATTACTATCTCACACATTAAATGTAAAAATGTTATTTAATTGTTTGTTACATACAACATTTAACAATAAATGTAAAAACAATTATCTCATAGGGGAGGGAGGGGTTCTTGATATAACATATTATTAGTATAACATATTATTAGTATAACATATTATTAGTATAAC
>Ga0302300_1001993_pt1 | contig 11016 bp, 7 predicted proteins | sample III_Palsa_E1_1_FD_198756 | JGI IMG/M metagenome (GOLD analysis project Ga0302300, IMG submission 198756) | Peat permafrost microbial communities from Stordalen Mire near Abisko, Sweden - III_Palsa_E1_1 | ecosystem: Environmental > Terrestrial > Soil > Palsa > Peat permafrost | place: Sweden... | reverse complement strand
AACTAAGGCAAAGCATAAAAAAAGCCGCCACAGATAGTAAAATAAAGGGCATCTTCCTGGAACTGAACGACATACACAACGGCTTTGCCAGCACAGAAGAGCTTAGAAATTCACTAATTGAGTTTAAAAAATCAGGCAAGTTTATAGTAGCTTATGCCGAATCATACAGCGAGATCTCCTTTTACCTGGCCTCTGTGGCCGACCGCATTTTCCTACCCTCTTCCGGCGACCTGGAATTCAACGGGATAAACGTGGAAATGATGTATTTTAAAGGCACTTTGGAAAAACTGGGCATAGAGCCTGAGGTATTTAAAGTGGGCCAGTACAAAAGCGCCGTAGAGCCTTTTACCAACGACAAAATGAGCGATGCTAATAGAACTCAGATAAAATCCTTCATTGGCTCTTTATATGGCTACTACTTGGCAAATGTAGCCTTGGCCCGCAAACTGAATGCCGACTCATTAAAATCAATCTCAGACAACATGCTGATACGCAGCGCCGACGATGCCTTAAAATACAAGCTGGTTACCGATGTAGGCTATTTTGACGAAGCTGTCGCGGCCATAAAAGAGAAGCTTCACATAGCTAAAACAGAAAAATTCCCTTTAGTATCCTATGCCGCTTACCGGAAAGACCTGAACCTGGAAGAGAAAGACGAGGAAGAAGATAAATCCAGCAAAATTGCTGTAATATTTGCCTCAGGGGACATTCATCAGGGCAAAGGAGATGAAAATACTATTGGTTCTGAGAGCGTTGCCGAGGAGCTAAGAAAAGCAAGGCTGGACGACAAAGTAAAAGCGATTGTATTAAGGATAAATTCTCCGGGAGGAAGCGCCCTTGCTTCGGACATAATATGGCGCGAGGTGGTGTTGGCTAAAAATGCTAAACCTATTATAGCCTCTATGTCAGACGTTGCCGCTTCCGGAGGTTACTACATTGCTATGGGCTGCGACGCCATCGTTGCCGACCCTACTACCATTACGGGCTCCATTGGCGTTTTTGGATTATTATTTAACTCCGATAAATTCCTTAAAGATAAGCTGGGCATCACTACCGACAGGCAGGCCACCGGCAAGTTCTCGGGCATACAAACCTTTACAAGGGAACTTACGCAGGAAGAAAAAGACATCATCCAAAAAGAGGTGGAACGCATATACAGCGACTTTACCAGCAAGGCCGCCAAAGGCAGAAAAATGAGCGTAGATAGTTTACATGCCATAGCCCAGGGTCGGGTATGGAGCGCATTGGAGGCAAAACAAATTGGATTGGTAGATGAACTAGGGGGCTTGGAATACGCCATAAAATTAGCTGCAAAAAAAGCGAGTATAACTACTTACCACACAGACTACCTTCCCGAACAAAAGAACCTGTTTTTCAAAGAGTTTCTTAGCGAATTAGGAGAAGAGGAAGGTGTAAATAGTGAACTGTCAAAGCTTTACCCTTATTTAAAATCCATCAAAAATATTCAGAAACTGGAAGGCATACAAGCCAGGATGCCCTACGAGCTTTCTGTTCATTAATCGTTAATTATACATGCAACTACGAAATAACTGGACGCGGGAAGAAATAACCGAAATATACAATTCTCCTATCCTTGATTTGATCTACAAAGCAGCTACGGTGCATCGCCATTACAACGACCCGCAGGAAGTGCAGGTATGTACGCTATTATCCGTAAAAACCGGCGGCTGCCCGGAGGACTGCGCCTACTGCCCACAGGCTGCCCGTTACCATACCGATGTAAAGGTGCAAAAGCTGATGGAAACCAAGGAAGTATTAGACGCCGCTAAAGCCGCTAAAGACTCTGGCAGTACCCGTTTTTGCATGGGCGCTGCCTGGAGAGAAGTAAGGGACAACAAAGACTTTGACCGTGTGCTGGATATGGTAAAAGGCGTAAACGGTATGGGCATGGAAGTCTGCTGCACATTGGGAATGCTTACGCCAGAACAGGCCGTAAAACTGAAAGAGGCCGGATTATATGCCTACAACCACAACCTGGACACCAGCGAAGAGCACTACGATAAAATTATAACTACCCGCACCTACGACGACCGCCTGGAAACTCTGGGCAATGTGCGAAAAGCCAAAATATCTGTTTGCTCAGGGGGGATTATAGGCATGGGAGAATCCCAAAACGACCGTATAGGCATGTTACTAACGCTATCTACCCTGCCAGAACACCCGGAATCTGTTCCTGTAAACGCATTGGTGCCTGTGGAAGGCACGCCGCTGGAAGACCAAGAGAAGGTATCTGTTTGGGAAATGGTGCGTATGATTGCCACTGCCCGTATTATTATGCCTAAAGCCATGGTAAGACTTTCTGCCGGAAGGGTGCGCATGACGGTAGAGGAACAAGCCTTATGCTTTATGGCGGGAGCAAACTCGATATTTGCAGGGGACAAACTGCTTACCACCCCTAACCCCGAAGTGGATGCCGACAAACAAATGTTCCAGACACTGAACCTGAAACCGCGCAAATCTTTTAAAGACGCCGAACAGCCCGCCATTAAATTTGAGCAGATACCGCAGTAGTAACTAAAGTTCTTTAAAGAAACCCTTTGAAAACCTAAATAAACTTAGTAACTAGGCAGTATCAGCCTTTTGCCTATGAAACGTTTATTTTTACTTGCTTATATACTTATCGTTGGTTCTGCATTACACGCCCAAAATTACCAAACGATTTATTCCAACAGACCTTCAATTTGGAATAACCTTGTAAATAATTTTTCTTATTATCCTTTTACAAGTAACTACTATTCTGATACTAGTTACTATGGCATCTCAGTGGACTCCGTAAAATTCTTAACTGCCGACTCAGTCTTTTATCATTACAATATAATTGCCTCTGATACTTCTATTATGCAACCCTGTCTTCCCTTAGCTGAACTGCCTAACTGGACTGGAAGTAAAACTATTATAAAAAGTATAGGAGAAAACATATTTTTTAATAATAAGGGGGATTCTATTTTTATAAATACCCTGGCAAAACGAAATGATAAATGGAATTTTTATACATTTTCCGATACTAGTTATATACAGGCTAGCATAATTTCTGATACCATTAAAACCTTCTTAGGGATTACAGACAGTGTAAAAATAATTACTCTTAATTTCATAAATGCTAATACCTCTGATACGATAGCAAATTCATGGAATGGCAAACATCTGATATTAAGTAAAAATTACGGACTGTTGCAGGCTTACGACTTTGCCAATTTTCCTAACGACACTTTTGCCTTTTCCCTCTCAGGCATTGCCAACCCAAACCTTGGCGTACAAAACCTTACTACAAAAGATATTTATAATTATGAAATAGGGGATGAGTTTGATATAGAAACAACCAATATAGAATACACACCCATTACCAGAGGAGGCACAACCGAAGAAAAAAGAATTGTGATAGCTAAAGTAATTTCCCCTGCTGGAGACAGCGTAACTTATTCGTACAAAAGATGGACGCTTAATAATAGTTGGAACCCTGTTTATGATACTTTAACTCATCAAAACGATACTACCAACGATCATACTACCACATTTACTTACGATACTTTAACAGAAACACTCCCTCTTAAAGATTCTGCTCTTGATGCCTATCCTTTAAAAGTAGTGAACCATGATAGCTATTCCTTAGGTCTAGACGGGCTTTCAAAATATGATGATTTAAATGGTTTATACTATTATTCTGATAGTTGTTATATGGAACTTATAGGAGATTTCCCAACTGATGTACCATACATGAAAGGTCTGGGTGGAGGATATTATTCTGGTGACATAGGTCCTGCTAGCCAGGATTATCGCGCACTAGTCTATTACAAAAAAGGCTCAGACTCATCGGGAACTCCGTACGATTTCTCTGCTTATTTTACGGGAATTGCTACAACAAATCAGCAACTTAACCTTACTGTTTCCCCCAACCCTTTTTCAGAAAATACAACTATAAAAGTCTCTAATCCACTAAATACCTCTTACTTTTTAAAAGTAATTGATAACAATGGCAGAACGCTAAAAGAATATAATTTTACCGGGAACGAACAAAAAATATCATCGGACAATCTTACCCCAGGAATGTATTACTTTCTGATTAGTAATGCGAATGGACAAAGTAGTTCAGGAAAATTAGTCGTTTATTAAACGTAAAATCCCATAAAACCCCCTTTATGGCTATTCTTTAACCAGATTACCTTATTTTAGCGGCATGAATAAGTTGGAAGCTAAACTAAAGGAGCGCGAACTGGCGGGAAATCTAAGAACGCTTACCCAAAGCGAAGGGCTTATCGACTTTTTCTCTAACGACTATCTTGGCCTCGCCAAAAGTAAAGCTTTATTTGAAGCTGCCGAAAAAGAGCTAAAACAGCATTTCTTAACTACCAACCTAAACGGCTCTACAGGTTCCAGGCTGCTTTCAGGCAATTCCAACTATGTTATTGAATTAGAGAATTACCTGGCTGTTTTTTTTAAGGCAGAAAAAGCCCTGATATTCAACTCCGGCTATAATGCCAATGTTTCCATACTGTCATCTATTCCCCAAAAAGACGATACCATACTGTACGATGAACTCATCCACGCCAGCCTTAAAGAAGGGGCCCGGCTTAGTTTTGCCAAACGATTCTCCTTTAAACACAACGACCTTGCCGACCTGGAAAAGAAAATCCGGAAAGCATCTGGAGAGGTATATATAGTAGTAGAATCCGTTTACTCAATGGACGGCGACTTCTGCCCTTTGGAACAATTAGTAGAATTAGTGGAACGATATAAAGCACATCTTATACTGGATGAGGCGCACAGCACAGGATTATGGGGAAAACAAGGCAATGGACTGGCCTGCGATAAGGGGCTTGAAGATAAAATCTTTTCCAGAATATATACTTTTGGCAAGGCCATGGGCATACATGGGGCCTGCATTGCAGGTTCTCAAGTTCTTATAAACTACCTTATTAACTTTGCCAGGCCATTTATTTATACTACATCCCTACCCCCTCATAGTTTAGCTTCTATAAAGGCTGCCTTTGAACTGGTAAAAGAAAGTTATACCTTAAGAGCTACTATTTTTAACAAGATTGCTTTTTTTAGAGAAGAACTCACAAAACAATTGGGGGACGCCGGCAATCTTATTGAAAGCAGCAGTCCAATACAGGTTATTAAGGTACAGGGTAATAGCAAGGCAAAAGCAGTAGCAGAGAAACTAAACGCCTGCGGATTTGATGTGAGGGCTATCCTTTCGCCCACTGTAAAAGAGGGCGAAGAGCGGCTACGACTATGCCTGCATATATATAACGAAGACGAACAACTGGTAACGCTTGCAAAAGCCCTTAAAGAAGCCTTATGATCTATTTTGTAACTGCCATACATACCGCAAGCGGAAAAACGCTGGTAAGCGCCATACTTACCCAGGCCTTGCAGGCAGACTACTGGAAACCAGTACAAAGCGGCTTAGACAGAGATTCTGATACTGTAAAAAGATTAATACTAAACGATCACTCTCTTATTTTTGAGGAAGCCTATTCTTTTAAAGCAGCCCTTTCCCCCCATGCGGCCGCACAAAGAGAAGGTAAAAAGATCAGCCTTACAGCCATAAAGCTTCCCGCTCACAACGACAATAACCTAATTATAGAAGGCGCAGGGGGGGTATTGGCTCCCCTTAACGACGACGACGTAATAATAGACATAGCCGCTAAATTTAACGCTGAAATAATACTGGTATCTAACCATTATTTAGGAAGCATTAACCATACCCTACTTACCTGTAACGAACTGAAAAGAAGGAACCTGAAGGTTAAAGGCATTGTTTTTAACGGAGTACCTAATAAAGATTCCGAAGACGTTATCTTAAAGAAAACCGGTTACAAATGCCTGTTGCGCATATTGCCGGAAGAAAACTTTGACGAAGAACTGGTAAACAAATACGCCATAAAACTATTCGACAACTGGAATGACTAAGTTAACAACCAAAGACAGGCAATTTATTTGGCATCCCTATACTTCCCTTGCCGAGCCAAGAGAAAATATAGTAGTAGAGTCTGCAAAGGGAATGTACCTTAAAACAGACGATGGCAAAAAAATATTAGACGCAGTTTCTTCCTGGTGGGTAAACATTCACGGCCATGCCAACAAAAAAATAGCAAAGGCCATAGAGCAGCAGGCTAAAACGTTGGAGCATGTTATTTTTGCAGGCTTTACCCACAAACCCGCCATAGAACTGGCTGAAGAACTATTACAGGTACTACCCGATAATCAGGACAAAATTTTTTATTCGGACAATGGAAGTACTGCCGTAGAAGTAGCGCTAAAGATGTGCATGCAATACTGGCATAACTTAAAGATAGAAAAGAAGAAAATTATAGCCCTTGAAGGCGCTTTTCACGGAGATACCTTTGGAGCAATGGCCGTAGGCGAACGAGGATTATTTACAAAACCTTTTCATCCCTATTTATTTGAAGTAGAATTTATTCCCTTTCCATTTGATGGAGAGGAGAATACTACCCTGGATAAGTTTAACGCCCTTATTGAAAAAGGAGATGTGGCAGGTTTCATTTACGAGCCTCTTATTCAAGGCGCTGCCGGTATGCGAATATATAGTAAGAAAATACTCGACCAACTTATAAAAACAGCTAAACAACACCAGGTGGTATGTATAGCCGACGAGGTAATGACCGGCTTTGGAAGAACGGGAAAGCTATTTGCTTCCAATCATCTTCTTTTCCCCCCGGATATTATTTGCCTCTCTAAAGCTATTACGGGAGGTTTTATGCCCTTTGCAGCCACCTCTTGTAGCGCTATGATCTCCAGAGCTTTCCAATCTGCCGAAGTTGAAAAAACCTTCTTTCATGGGCATTCCTATACCGCAAACCCAATGGCATGTGCTGCCGCTTTAGCCAGTTTAGCTATTTTAGAAGGTAAAGACTGTCAGAAGAATATTCAAAAGATTACTGAATCTCACCATTCATTCTTAAAAAGGATTAGTAAACATAAAAAAGTGAGGTCTGCAAAATCATTAGGCACAATTATTTCTATTGAAATAGAATACGGCGAAACTTCTTACCTCAACTTAGTTCGCGATTCTGCTTATGACTTTTTTTTGGAAAGAGGCCTATTACTGAGGCCATTAGGGAATGTTATTTATGTACTTCCCCCCTATATTATAAAAAAATCGGAATTGAAGAAGATTTATAAGGCAATAGAAGAATTTTTAAATACCATACAATAAGGCGTTAACAATACACCTAGTTTTCGGTATCAGTCATATAAATCAATCCCGGCCATTCTATTCCTAATATAAAAATTGTGTTCAACCGACTGAAAAGTGTATATTGTATCCTTTAATTTTGAGCGCAAACCATAAAGTAAACTTTTAATTAATACGACGTGAAAACCAGGTTAACTAAGATTATTTTATTTCTGATTATTTTAAGTACTGCTAAACTAAAGGCGCAGGTTCTGGCTACTTCAGATATTTTTACTACCGGCTCCACTTCTCTTGAACCAGACGGAAGAAACGAAGTAGTTAAACTTTCTGATTCTGAATTTATAACAATAACAAAAACAAGAGGGGGAGCTTCCGGATCATCTGAATTTGCCCTGCAAAAATACGACCTAAGCCTAAAACCTAAATTTACAACCACACTTACTACCGAATCCACCGAAGATTATAAAGACATTTTTTTTAACGGAACAGACATCGTTTTACTTTCTGTAATACACAACACCAACGATCAGGAAAGTAAGTTGGTCGCCTACGGATTTGACGTTACTACAGGAACAAAAAAATGGGATAAAGAACTTGATAAAAATAAAGTAGCCGAATGGGTAACCATAAAGTACAAAGGGGTAGTAAAAGAAAGTTTTGAAAATAGCGTTAGTTCCAACCTGCCAAAAAACTTTGTTACCCCGGTCCAATACCAATACTATACAAGGTTTTCGCCAGACAGTTCAAAATTTATTTCCTACATTTTTGACTACGGGCAAAAAAATCTGGTTGCAAACCTAAAAGTATACGATAAAAATTATTCGGTAATTGATACTGCAAAAATATTTATAGATAATAATTTCATTAATTACGGAATACACGTAAACAACCTGGGCGAATTGTTTATTATGAATGTAGACAGACTGGGGAGGATAGTAATGATAAAATACAACATCAAAACTAAGGAAACTGAACTTCTGGATATTCAATACTCCAGTTCTAACCGCGAAAGCCTTAATTTACAGATTTTAAATAACGATGCGGTATATGTAGCTAACATAACGGTAAACGGAGCCAGGCTAACCGGGGTAATGTATTCCAAATTTGACTTTAAAACCAACCTTGTAGAAAAAATTAATTTTCACGAACTATCAGAAGGGCTTAAGCAGACAGTGCATACAGTACGATCTTCCAGTAAAAGCGTTAAAGGAGACGATAACTGGCTGAACTACGATCTTACTCACTTCTTTTTAAATGAATACGAAAAAGTAATAATAATACTGGAAAAAAGGGAGATTAATTCTCCCGGTTATACTTACGACCCTGGCGCTGCAAACGACCCCCAAAAATGGCAGGAAAGAACAGCTAAAGTAACTACCGAAGGCACAATTTTATTTTCCTTTAACGCTAATGACGAATTGATGTGGGAAAACTACTACCTGAAATCCCAAAATGTAGACGCTACAATTGCCTTGACGACTACCTCATTCTCCTTTAATGAAACTGAGGATAGTAGATTGAGAATGGTTTTTGCTTCTTCAGATAATGCCGCAGGGGTGTTAAATACTATTAATTATGTGGAATGGGACGGAACAAATGGCAATAAAGTAAAAGACATACCGCTGCAAAATGACGAAGGCCTTGGCCTTATAAGAAACTATACCATCTGGTGGGACGATAAGCTAGTACTTGTGGGAAGAAAAGGGCTGTTTGGCAAGAAAAGCTTTATACACTTATACAAGATTAGTTAAGTACAAATAGTAACTAATCCCACTGAATTTTTTCCTTTTTAAGAAATGCGCTTATGCCCCGCTGGCAATCTGCGCTTGCGCGCACCTCGGCATTCATTTCTGTTGCATAAGTCAGCGCTTCATCCAGCTTCAGGTTTTGCACTTCCGAAATCATTGTTTTAGTAATAGCCATAGATAAGGCTGAATTAGTAGTAACAAGTTTTTTTGCAAATACGAGTACTTCATTTTCCAGTTCCTCCTTTAGCGCTAGTCTATATACAAGCCCAAGTTCTTTAGCTTCTGTGGCTGTAACCAAATCGCCGGAAAGCAGCAGGTAACGCGCCTTTGCCTCACCCAGCTTCCGTAGCAGGAATATCATTACTATGGCAGGAATAAAACCAATCTTCACCTCTGTATAGCCAAAGTTTGCCTCCGGAATGCTGAATACAAAATCGCATACAGAAGCCAACCCGCTCCCGCCGGCAATGGCATGGCCATTTACCTGGGCTATAACCACTTTTTTGAGATTATAAATAAGCCGGAACAACTCCATAAGATTAGTAGAGTCTTCCAGATTTTCATCGTAAGAATTTTCCTGCAACTTTTTCAGGTATTCCAGGTCGGCCCCAGCACAAAACACATCCCCTTCCGCCTTTAGTATTATTACCTTTGCTTGAATATCTTCTTCAGCTTTTTCAAACGCTTTTTTCAATTCCTGTACAACTTCAAAGTTAAGCGCATTGCGTTTTTCAGCCCTAGCTAGTGTAACAAATGCTATTTTATCTTTTACTTCGTATTTAATGTATTTCATACTAAATGTCTTTTATAAAAGCTCCTTGTGTGGATAAATCATAAGTCAATCTTTTACTATCAAAAGAATTAATCTCTATAGAATTTTTCAAAACCTTAAAATCCGCATCCGAAGTATTGTTGTTAGATCTGCCTATAAAGATGGTCTTACCCTCCCATTTTATAAGTTTATCGTCTGCCGTTTTAAGCGCTTTACAAGATACATTCATTTTTGATAGTAGCGTAGTTACCTGTTTTAATTTTTTGCTATCTTTTAGCAATAATGAATCAGCAAACAGGATTCCATTATCTGATTTTATTAAAGCCACTGCCGTATGATTTCTGACACTAAAAACAACCAATTGCTTTCGGTGAACGGTTTTCCATAACGCTAGTATATTAATACTACTCAAGGTAATTACCACAAAAGCTATTAAAAGTAAATAGTTAAACTTCTTAAAACTAAAGAATGCCAGTGTAGCCGCAACAAGAAAGTACAGGAGGGCTGCATACACAGGACTTATATTAATTTCTTTTATGGCTGAATAAGGAATTTTATTTAGAAGTAGAATGGACTGGTTCATTACGCTAATTACTATATCGGTAATATACCCAAGTAAAGAAGTCAAAGGATGAAGCCAACAAAAGGCAATTATTCCCAGCGAAGTAAATAAGGCCACAGAAGAAAGCGGTATAGCTACAAAATTTGCCAGTAGGAACGAAAAAGAAATTTGGTTAAAGTAATACATAGTGAGGGGCGCCGTTGCTACCTGTGCCGCTACCGAAACCACAGCCATAGCCCACACTCTGTCGACTACTTTATTCTTAAACTCTATCAGTTTATATAGTGGATCATAAAGCAGCACAATGCCTAACACGGCCAGGTATGATAACTGAAAGCCTGCATCCATTAGTAGATACGGATTAAAGCAAAGCATAATAAAAGCAGACAAGGAAAGCGTATTGTAGATATTACTTTTACGGTTGATGAGCTGGGCCAATAACACAAAAGAAAACATAGTAACCGCCCGCACAACCGATGCAGAGAAACCGGTAATAAATGCATATAGCCACAACAGTACAAATATGACAGTAGTAAAAAGCACGTCCCCTCCCCTTAAGTTCTTTATAAACCCAAATACAAAAAATAACATTCCGTATATTACTGCTATATGCATACCTGATACCGCCAGCACATGAATAGTTCCTGTGGAACTATAGGCTTGTTTCACCTCGCCGTCCAGGGAATTGCGTATGCCCAATACCAGCGCGCTTGCTATGGGGTAAGCTTTTCCCGAAACATTCACTTTTAAT
>Ga0302300_1001992_pt1 | contig 11019 bp, 7 predicted proteins | sample III_Palsa_E1_1_FD_198756 | JGI IMG/M metagenome (GOLD analysis project Ga0302300, IMG submission 198756) | Peat permafrost microbial communities from Stordalen Mire near Abisko, Sweden - III_Palsa_E1_1 | ecosystem: Environmental > Terrestrial > Soil > Palsa > Peat permafrost | place: Sweden... | reverse complement strand
GCAATCAACAAAACTCCGCCGAAATTACTGCGCTTCTATGTGCAGACGCGCGCGGGCTTCAAAGGCCTGCATGACACGGTTGGCGGTTTCGACATCCTCCGGCGCGATGTCCTTGAATAACGTTTTCCGCAGCGCCCGCATCGACTTCTCCATCTTCAACGCAAGCCGTCGCCCTTCCGGCAGCAGATAAATGCCTCTTGCGCGACGGTTGTCAGGCAAGGCGCGGCGCTCCAGCAGTTCTGCCGCCTCTGCCTGATCAAGCATGTGCACCAGCGCTGCCGGATGCACACCAAGCTTCTCGGCGATCACGCGCTGAAGCACGCCATCGCCGATGCGCGACACGAGCAATACCGGTGCAGCGACGGAAAAAGAGAAACCGGAAGCGGCCAGGGCCGATCGCACCGCCTGTTGCCAGGCCTGCCTTGTCGGCTGCAGAGCGCTGGTAAATACGTATAGCGAATCGGTGGTGGAAAGCATGGCGTGGCTCAACGGAAAGTCATGAAAAATGGCGTGACACGCGAGGACGCTACCGGCATGGCTTCATTTAGGCAAACGCCTGCTCCAGCGAATAGCACACCGTTCAAACTCCGTTGAGTATAGTTGCAAAATATATTGTTGCTTTGACAACTATAAACTACACATCTAAAATAACGACTGATCAAAAGCCTCCATCAGCCTCTCGATGCCCTGATTTCTGGCGCTTTCGGCCGTCACCGGCTCTCAGCATGCCAAGCAAAAGGTGCGCGTGGATTTTCGGGCGCCAGCCTAGTGTGAGGCTGTGATCACGGCGAGCCCTCTGGTCGGGCTCGAACGCAGCACCCAGGCCAGACACTTCCCCAAAGACTTCCATGACCGCAGCGTTCCGCCCACCCAACCTCGGATTGACCACCATTGGCCTGTCGATGGCCATCTTCATGCAGGTGCTCGATACCACGATCGCCAACGTGTCCCTGCCCACCATCGCCGGCAACCTCGGCGTGAGTAGCGATGAGAGCACCTGGGTGATCACCTCGTTCGCCGTGAGCATGGCGATTTCGCTGCCGCTTACCGGCTTTCTCACGCGGCGCTTTGGTGAGGTAAAACTCTTCGCCTGGTGCACGTCGCTGTTCGTGCTCGCCTCATTCATGTGCGGCGTATCGCAAAGCATGGGCATGCTGATCCTGTTTCGCGCCATCCAGGGCGCCGTCGCCGGCCCCATGTATCCGGTGACGCAAAGCCTGATGATCGGCATCTATCCACCAGCCAAACGCGGCATGGCGCTGGCCCTGCTATCGATGGTTGCCGTTGTAGCGCCAATCGCCGGCCCCATCCTTGGCGGCTGGATTACCGATAACTACTCATGGCCGTGGATTTTCTTCATCAACGTGCCCATCGGCATTTTTGCCAGCCTTGTCGTGTTGAACCAGATGAAGGGGCGTGTCGAAAAAATTACACGTCCCAAAATGGATTACGTCGGTCTGATAACCCTGATCATCGGCGTCGGTGCGATGCAGATTGTGCTCGACAAGGGCAATGACGCCGACTGGTTTGATTCAAACTTCATTGTCATCACCAGCGTGGTCTCTGCCATCAGCATCGCGGTCTTTCTGATCTGGGAACTGACTGACAAGGATCCGATCGTCGACCTGCGCCTGCTTCGTCACCGCAACTTCAAATACGGCACGCTGGCGTTGGTCCTTTCGTACGCGGCTTATTTTGCGATCAATCTGCTGCTACCGCAGTGGCTGCAGCGGAACCTGGGATACACGGCAACGTGGGCCGGTTTCGCAGCGGCACCGCTGGGCATCATTCCGCTGCTACTGACCTTTATCGTTGGACGCTATGCGATGCGCTTCGATTTGCGCATTCTGGCCACGGTGGCCTTCGTGGTGATGGGCGGCACATGCTTTCTACGATCGCAGTTCTCTCTCGACATCGACTTTTATCACGTCGCGATGATGCAGCTGATGATGGGCCTTGGCGTGGCTCTGTTCTTCATGCCGATGACGGTGATTCTTCTGTCCGACCTCAACTCGGACGAGATCGCCGCTGGCTCGGGCCTGGCGACCTTTTTGCGCACCTTGGGCGGCAGCTTCGCCGCCTCGTTGACGACCTTCATGTGGGCGCGCCGGGCGGTGGTGCATCACGCCCAGCTGGCGGAAAGCATCAACACCTTTAGCCCGATTGCGCAGAACGCGATGGCGCAGCTCGGACATGGCGATTTGCCGTTCGGCGCGAGCGTGATCGACAGCATGATCACGCAACAGGCGTATCAGATCTCGTTCAATGAGCTGTTCTACGCGCTGGGCTGGATATTCTTTGCCCTGATCAGCGTCGTCTGGCTGGCCAAACCACCCTTCGCCGCCAAAGTCAGCGCTGCGGCGGCTGGCGGCCACTGATTGCCTTGCGTTAAAGAGCGCGACACCGCCGACTGGCTCTGCACGCATGCCATTGTCGCTGCGTGATGGAATCTTGATCCGTGAATCTTGTGTATCTGCGACGCCAGAGCGCCGGCGATAACGTCAACCCGTTTCCCTCATATGTCTACGCGGTCTCGCGGCCGCGTAGACATATCCTGCAGCGAAGTACGACGCCAAACAGGCCTTGCCGGCAGCGATTAATCGCCGCCGGCAAGGATCAATCAGGCGGCCGCATCCTTCAGTTTCTTCAGCGGGCGTACCTTGATCTTGATGGATGCCGGCTTGGCGGCAAACCACTGCTCTTCCTTCGTAAAGGGGTTGATACCTTTGCGCTTGGCCTTGGCTGGAACCTGGATAGCCGAAATTTTCAGCAGGCCAGGCAAGGTGAACGAACCGGCGCCCTTCTTGTGGACCGAACCGGCGACTGCGCCCTCAAGGGCAGCCAATACCGCACGTACTTCCTTCGCTGCCACACCGCTCGATTCAGCGATATGCGCGACCAGGGTGGTCTTGTTCAGAACGTCCTTGATCGGCTTGTGAGTGGTTGCAGCTGCCTTGCTTTTGACGGCTGCTTTTGCCGGTGCAGCCTTTTTCGCTGTTGCCATGTGATATCCCCAAGTCTGTTGTTTCGGTGAGCCACCTCGTTGCGGCTAACGCAATGTAGGGCAACTTTGATCGATCGCCAAGTCGATATAACGCTCCAGGCAGGTGTTTTTTGCATCAGGGACGCTTTGGCCACCTGCTCAACGGGCCTCAGCGGCTGGCGTTGTAGCGCAAACGGTTGTCGTGAATGCTTGCCAGATGCGCGCGTGCCCATTGCGTCAACTGCCGCACCGGTTCAGACGGCGATCGCCCGAGGGCAGTCAGCGCATAGTCCATTTGTCCCCGACCCAGCTGAGCACCTCGCTGACCCGGCGGCAATCAGTCTGGGCGTCGAGTGGCCTGGGTACCCAAGCGCTCGCCGAGGAAGGGGCTTGCCTGAGCACGAAAATTGAGCCACCGACCCCAGAAGCGGTGTTCCCAATCCTCAAGGGAATACCGCTTAAATGGTGCTGCCTTGTTTCGATCATGCGAGGAGAACGGTTTCGTGTACGCGGAAGCGGACACGAAACCTGAAAACCGACTGTCGCGAAACCACCGACTCGGCCACAGATTGTCGCGAAAATCCTGATATATGGCAGCCGGTGCACCCGTTGCTGCTAAGCCGATGACTCAACCCGGACAGGATGCACCTCGTTTCAAGTGCCGGCGGCATCAACGGCAGGCGCCATGATCTCAGGTATACATTCTCGGCAACACCGCCATGACAGACAGGTAGACTGATTCCATGAAGCGCAAACGCAATTTGGCCTTTCTGGTATTGATTGCCGCCACCATCGCCATCCTGGCTGTCGGCTTTTATCTGGGTGCCACTCATCAAGAGGCCCGGCCCGCAGACAACGAAGCACCCGGCGCTGGCCCGTAATCCTCGCAACCGCTCACATTGAATGGCTCACGATCCGTATCGTGGATTTAGCCCATACCGCGCATGGTGAAAACGCACATGCATATGAACCGGACAACACGCGTTCGCCGCATATCAATGTTCGCGTCACTCAAGCTTTACATCCATCCAGTGAACTTTGCTCACGGGAGCCGGTCGGAATTGAGGCGCGAAACAAGCACCATCTCGATTCCAATACTGACGTAGCCATTAGCGATGCAAACGTTACGCTTTTTATACGCCGTGTCCTGCTCGTGTTACCAGGTATTTACGGCGGCATGACCATACTCCCGCAGTTGCGAAAAGATCCGGCGCATGACTCACATGACGAGTAGTCGTTTCCGATGATGACCCGAAGGCTTGCAGCCGGACGCCGCAACGTCAGGTGAGCTGGCACAACTCGCGCTGGGCGGCGCCGGCTGCAAGCCTTCGGGTCATTGATCTTTTTTTGTGTGGCATGCAGTGATGGCGTTTCTTAACTGCTACCCCAACCAAACCGGCTTCCGGAAGATGAGTTTGTCGCCAACCGAGCCTGTCTGATGGATTCAGGACGATCGACCGGTAACAAAATTCCGCTAATGCGTACCTGGCGTGATCGTCAAAGTTTCGCCGGGTTGCAACGAAACGGAACGGCCATGTGGACCAAATTTCAACGTGGTCCTGGTGCCGCCGATGCTGTGAATGGCGACGCTCGTGATTTCGCCAGCTAGCCATTGCATATCGACGATGAAACCATCACGCGCGCCCAAGCCGGTCACCTCACCGCACGTAGCCCAAGCCGGCGGCAGTGCCGGAATAAGAGCGTGTCGACGGGTTGACCACGCGAAAAAATCCATCCGCGTTTCATCCTTGCAATGAGGTGACACCGCGAATCAGTGCAGCTTCGGTGTGATGCATATCCAGCACGATCATCTCGTTGTCGCCGCGGCGGAACCACGAAGCGGGGCAATACAGCCGCTGCTGCGGACCGACATGCCAATAGCGGCCCAGAAGATGGCCGTTGACCCACAGATAACCTTTGTTCCATGCGCTCATGTCGACGTAGCTGTCATGCGCCTCGTCGAGGTGCAGAGCGGCGCGGAAAAAGATACCCGGCCGATCAAACGAGCGCGACGGCTTGAGCTCACGCATATAGGCAGCATCCAGCGGAATGCTGTAGGCGTCCCACGCGTTGAGCACCTGCTTGTCCAGCGTCACCGATCCCGTCAGTCCTTTGCGATCGGTCGTGTCATGGCCATAGCCGACGTGCCCGAAACTGTCGACGAGAATATCCAGCACGCATCCAGTTTTTGCTGCCGACTCCGGCAGCTCAATTTGCGTCTTCGTTGGGAGTCCCGGTTTGTCCACGCGGGATATCGCGTCGAGATAGCGCCCGTCAGTGAATACGGTGGCGTAGTCATGTACATCGTTGACCTCCAGCACGTGCCCTGCCGGTAGCGACTTTCGATACAGCACCATGCCGTGGTCCTGTGCGAACAACAGCTCGTTAGGCTGTGGCTGATCCACGCGCCGGGCCGCTGGCAGGTTGTCCCATAGCGAAGCCCAGGGACGCGGTGTTATGGCCGGCCATTTCGCCATTTTCGGTGATGCCGGTATCGCCGGCAGCGAGTCGCCAACGGACTTCCCTATCGCATCGCGGAAACGGTGGTACGCGCTGGTGGGAGAACCGCTCTCGTTGATCGGTGCGCCATAGTCATAACTGGTGATCACCGGCTCGAATTTGCTGCCGTCGCCGCTCGCATTGGCGCCCGCGCCGAAGCCAAAGTTGGTGCCACCGTGGACCACGTACAGATTGAACGAACGCCCCGCATCGAGCAGTTGTTGCAGCGTTGCGGTGTAATCGGCCGTCTGGAAGTCCGGCTCACCCCAGTGCGTCAGCCAGCCGGGATAGCCCTCGCCCACCCACACCGGCGCATCGCCGGCAATCGCCTGTCCGGCCTTGAAATCAGTATCGCCATCGAGACCAAGCGCAGCTCCCTTCAGATAGGTATCGGCTTTTTGTAATTGCCCAAGCCCATCCGAAATCGAGAAAGGTCCATCGATACCACGCGCCTGCCACATCGACTTCAGTTGTTCGAGGTAGCCCAGATCCTTGCCGAACGACGCGTATTCATTTTCCACCTGCAGCATCAAAATCGGTCCACCGTTGATCGCCATCAGCGGCTTGATATGCGGCGCGATCGTATCGAAGTAACGGGCGACTGCCCGCATGTAATCAGCATCATCCTTGTCGCGTATGCGGATGGACGGATTGCGCAGCAGGTAAGGTGGCAGACCGCCATAATCCCATTCGGCGCAGCAGTACGGACCGGGACGCAGATACACCCACATACCCTCCTCCGCGCACAGTTTGATGAAACGGATAAAGTCGCGATTGCCGCTGGTGAGATCAAATACGGCGGGCTCTGATTCCAGCGCATTCCACATCACATACAGCGAAATCGTGTTGAGTCCCATCGCCTTGGCCATGCGAATACGATGTCGCCAGTATTCGGCAGGAATCCGGATCGGGTGCATCTCGCCACTGCGAATCTGGAACGGCTTGCCATCGAGCAGGAAATGCTGCGCCGAGAGTTCGAACCGGTGCAGCTGGCCATCCGGCACACGCTCGATCGGCGTGCCCGACAGGATGGATCCGGCGCTGACGCGCAGGCTCATGGCGGCCAGTGGCATCAAAGCGGTAAAGCGCAGAAAATCACGACGCTGCATACGATCTCCTTCGGACAACTGACAAAATATTCGCCCAAACATTTGGACAGTGCGATGCCCATGCACGCACGTCACCGTCGGACGCCATCCAGCAAGATGGTCTCAATATCTCAACCATGCAGGCGCTCAACGCCGTAAATCGGCGCAGCCGTGGTGCGATGCATATCGAACACGAGCAACTCGTTATCGCCACGGTGCAGCCACGACGCGGGGCAATACAGCCGCTGCTGCGGACCGATCCTCCAGTAGCGCCCGAGCAGTTGCCGGTTGACCCACAGATAACCCTTGTCCCACGCACTCATGTCGATGTAGGTATCACCGCCCGGGTCGAGCGTCAGTGCAGCCCTGAAGAACATGCCCGCTCGGGCAACCGCATCGCCACGCAACGGTTTCAACCTGGCCAGATACGCATCGTCCAACGGCAGGCTATACACATCCCAATCCAGCAGTTCGCGCTGCCCGAGCCGGATGCGGCCGACGATGCCCTTGCGATCGACGATGCCGGGACGCGGACCGGCATGGCCGAAACTGTCGACCAGGATATCGAGTGGCACATCATCACTGACGGAAGGGATCTGGATGGGGCCTTCCGATGGCAGGCCAGATTTCTGCACGCGCGACAGATGGTCGAGATAACGACCATCATGAAACACTGTTGCGTAATCGCGCACGCCCTCGACCGTTAGCGCGCCGCTGTCAGCCAATCGCTTGCGATACAACACCATGCCCTGATCCTGCGCGAACAGCAGCTCGTTGGGCTGCGGCCTCACCACATGCACGGGCGATGGCAGGTTGTCCCACAACGATGCATGCGGCTGCGCCGTGACTGCAGGAAAGCCGACCATTGGCGTTGGTGCAGGTACTGGCAGAGGCGGTCGCTGCAATTGTTCCGCGATCAGCGCGCGAAAGCGGTAGTAGTCCACCGTGGGCGCGCCGCGCTCGTCGATCGGGGCGCCGTAGTCGTAGCTGGTGATCACCGGGTCGAGTTTCGAGTAAGCACCGTTGGCGTCCTTGAACAGGCCGGCACCGGCACCGAAGCCGAAATTCGTTCCACCATGCACCACGTACATGTTGAACGAACGATTTTGCTGCAGCAGCAGCCGCAGCGTGTCAGTGAAATCGCCGCGCGCGAAATCCCTGTCGCCCCAAAAGGTAATCCAGCCGGGATATCCCTCGCCTTCCCACACCGGCATCTCGCCCGCGATCACCTGGCCACCGGCAAAATCGGTATCGCCATCCAGCCCCAACGCCGCGCCGGGCAAGTAGGTTTTCTGCCTCTGCACCTGTGCCAGCCCGTCGGATATCGAGAACGGCCCATCGACACCGCGTTCGCGCCACATCGCACGCAACATTTGGAGATGGCCCATGTCATGTCCGAACGAGGCGTATTCATTCTCGATCTGCAGCATCAGGATCGGGCCACCGCGGCTGACCATCAATGGCGCGACGTGCGGCGCGATCGCGTCCAGGTAGCGTCGCACCGCGGCCATGTAGTCTGGATCGTTGCTGTCGCGCACGCGGATATGCGGGTACCGCAACAGGTAGGGCGGCAACCCACCGAAGTCCCATTCACCGGCAATGAACGGGCCCGGTCGCAGATACACCCACATGCCCTCTTCCTGACATAGTCGGATGAAGCGCACGAAGTCGCGGCGAGCGGTGGTGAGGTCGAACACACCCGGCTCCGACTCCAGCGCGTTCCACATCAGGTACAGCGAGATGGTGTTGAGTCCCATCGCCTTCGCCATGCGGATGCGATGGCGCCAGTACTCGACAGGAATCCGGATCGGATGCATCTCGCCGCTGCGGATCTGGAACGGTTTGCCATCGAGCAGGAAATGCTGCGCCGAGAGTGCGAACTGATGCGGCCGACCGTCCGGCATCCGCTCGACTGACACACTTCGCGTAGCGGTACCGGCCACGATGCGAGAGCTGAGCGCAACCAGCGGCGTCAGAGCGGTCAGTCTTAGAAAATCTCGTCGCTGCATCGGAGTTCCTTCGGGCGGAAGTCGTGGAATGGAGCTTGTGCGTACTGGCGTACGTTTCAACGGTGATTCGAGGCCACCGTCGTGCCGGACAGCAGACCTTCTTGGTCAGCTCGGCGGACAATCCGCAGCAACCTTGATCGGCGACGCGACGCGGGCAACGAACCCATCGTGCGCACCTGCTGCATGCTGCACAGCGCTGGCCGCTGCTGGCAGGGTATTCAGTGCGGAATAGTTTGGCGCCCATATTTTGGTGGGCCCAAGCTTGTCGACCTTGCCAAGTGTGCGGTCGGTCCAGTTGAACTGGATGCGCAGATATCCGCTCCACGGCGCCCACGCACTGATCCACGAGCCAAGTACCACATTGTGTTCCACGTCGAAGTGGACGCTGTGCTCGTCGAGATAGATGCCATTGCCCTCGCCGCTGTGACGCATGTCGATATCGTTTCGCACGATGCATGACGTGCCCGGCGTGGAAGCAGCCTGGGTGTAGATGGCGCCGCCGTCGGCCAGCTGCAGCATCACCCGCTCGATGCGATTCGCCACGATGTGAATCGACGACTCCACCGGCGCGGTTCCTTCGTAGTTCCAGCCCCAGCCCACCGAGATGCCGCTGTACGGCAGATCGCGAATTGTGTTGCGACTAATCTCAATACCATTGACGAAGCCGGCCATGATCGCGACGTTGTCGCGATAGGTCTGCGCCACATGCTCGATCGTGTTGTTGTCGAATACGAAGTCGGACGACTTGTCGCCCGCGTGCGCGGGATGCCCCTCGATGTCGCCGGCGAAGATCGCACCACCGCCAAGATCGAAGAAACGCGAGTTGATCACCATCGCGCCATGCGTACCCTTGGCGAAGGCGACGCCGGCAGCGGCCAGATGGACGAACGTGTCCCGGTCGAAGGCAATATTACGGCCCGCGTCGACCTGCACCGCCGCGCCGATCCGGGTCATGCCTTCACCGTTGTCTGGTATGGATGAGTGTCCTTCACCATCCACCAGATAGCCCGCCTGCAGGCTCACGTAACCATCGCCGGACAGCGGCTTGCGCCAGCCAGCATGGGCGAAGGTAATGCCCGAGAAGGTCAGGTCATGCACTGGGGCATCGCGTGTGCCATCCAGTTGCAGCAGCTGCTCCGCCACTGGCACCTCGATCACGGCAGGCTGCATCGACTCGTCCGCACGCGGCCGGTACAACAGCTCGTGCCGCACCACATCCACCGCATAGCTGCCCGGCTCGGCCGGCTCGCCGGCCAGGTTCTCGAACCAGTCCACGCCGTCGTAATACTTGCCGACCGGGCTGGCCACGGCCCAGTCGTTGGGCGGCGAATTGAGGGTGGCGTTGTGCCAACACGGTTGCGCCAGCGTCACGCGGTTCTCGCCGAGCGCGGTGACCGCGCAATGGAAATCCCGCCAGCGCGCATGCAACGCCATCATCGAGCCCACCTGCAATCGGCGCATGATTTCCGATGGAATATCTGACACGCCCTGCGCATCCACCTTGCAGCCGGAACAGGCGGCCGTGCGCGACGGTCGGCGGCGTTCGCCGTTGCGATAGATGCTCGACAGATCGTCGTCTGGATCGATCGCAAACACCCACAACGCGCCACGCTTCTGGCCTGTCACGGGCCGGCTGCCGACCCAAGCTGGATGAGCGCCCGGCGCGGCGTGCCAGCGCAGCGGATGTTCTGACAAGCCACTGTCTGCCGCGGTGAACTGCAGCGGTTGCGCCAGTCGATAGGTGCCGTCGAGCAGAGCCACGTCGATATCCGTCTGCCCCGCCTGCCGCAATGCGCGCACGCGCACTTGCGCAGCGCTCAACGTGCAAGGTGCGACCGCGCTGCACTGACCTTCTGCAGCACCCGTTGGCGACGCATAAACCGTTTCGGCGTGCGCCGACGACTCACCGGCCAGCAGAAGCAGCAGGCCGAGAGCAGGAGCGGAAACGATCATTCCAATACGCCGGACAAGCTGTCGAGCGTGCTGCCAGATCGATATCAAATGGTCACCACGCATTGCATGCTTGCACCACTCTCTTCCGTTATCTCTGTCCATGGCGGCGCTCGGCACCATGTGCTGTTTTTCTTGCGTGCGTTGCATCATGGACATCAAACCACCGTGTTGCGCGCGATCACGTTGCGATAGAACTGCGAGCTAAGCTTGGGCGTGCGCTTCTGCGTGGCGTAGTCGACGTAAGTGAGGCCGAAGCGTTCGGAGAAGCCGCGACTCCACTCGAAGTTGTCCAGCAGGCTCCACAGGAAATAGCCGCGCACCGGCGCGCCATCGGCAATCGAACGCTGCAACTGACCGAGGTAGTTGCGCAGAAACATGATGCGGTCGATATCCAGCACACGGCCAGCAGCATCCGGCGCGGCCGTGCTGGAGGTGCCATTCTCGGTGATGTAGATATCGCTTAATCCCAGTTCCTGCGCCATCAGTT
>Ga0302300_1001985_pt1 | contig 11055 bp, 12 predicted proteins | sample III_Palsa_E1_1_FD_198756 | JGI IMG/M metagenome (GOLD analysis project Ga0302300, IMG submission 198756) | Peat permafrost microbial communities from Stordalen Mire near Abisko, Sweden - III_Palsa_E1_1 | ecosystem: Environmental > Terrestrial > Soil > Palsa > Peat permafrost | place: Sweden... | reverse complement strand
CAATTACCTTTTTATATAATCAACGTCTACCGCGCCAAATAATACCCCGGTATCTTCAATCCTTTGCGTTCCACATCCCAAATAATGCTTGATACCTTCCAGCCGGCCGGCGTTTTAATAAGTTGGAAACTGTTAACACCAGTTTCAGTAGTAGTCGCCTTTTTACTAATGGTAACTGATTTATAGGTACTCATTCGCTCGGCTATTTTGCCAAATTGCTCCGTTTTGCCGAATAGTTCTTTTTCGCTATAGGCATAAACCGTATCGCCCTCAACAAAAGAGCGATATAAATAAACAAACTGACTAAGGTTGGTTATCTGCGCGGTGTCGGAACCATAATTGATCAGTTGCGCCTGCGGGATGAAGCAGGCTTTAATATTCTCATAATTGGGTGATTCACCTTTTTTAAAACTGATAGAATTATAGGCATTGTACACGGCTTTGGTGATAGCTTTTTCATCCGGAACAGTGTAAACAGCTGTGGAATCGACAACCGGCACGCCGCTTTTGGAATGGCAGGCAGATAATGTCATTATAAGAATAGCAAAATGAAACAGATTTTTCATGGTGATTTGATTAGCGCCTGATAAAGGTAAGCATCTCCGGTAAAATTTCACCGGCATATTTCATCGGCAATTTTCCGCCGTTTACCGATAATATTAAAGCCTTCCCCAAATACCGCTAACGGCAGAGCCATTATTGCCGCATTTTTGAATCATAAATCACACCATCATCATGGAAAAGTTACTCGCAATACACCTTATTAACGTAGCAATACATGCCATTGCACAAATGCATGCTCTTATTATAACTATTGGGCATTTGGTAAAATAACCTCAGGCCTCACCTAAATCCTCTCCAAAGGAGAGGACTTGAAAATGCAGTTAGCCCCTCTCCAAGGGAGAGGGGTTGGGGTGAGGCCCGTAATATTTCTGTAAAACCCGTAAAAATTTTAACATTATATCAGTAAACTGTCGCATTTTTACAGCATGGCAAAACAACCCATTATTACCGTAAAGAACCTGGTAAAAAATTACGGCGATTTTAACGCCGTTAAGGATATTAGCTTCGAAGTTTACGAGGGCGAAATATTCGGCCTGCTTGGCCCCAATGGCGCGGGTAAAACCACTACTTTAGAGATCATAGAAACCCTGCGCGATAAAACATCGGGCACCATTACGGTTGATGGTTTTGATATTGTGAAGGATGCCGGCAGCATTAAAAAACGCATTGGCGTACAGTTGCAAGCCGCCGGATACTATCCCAACCTTAACCTTACGGAACTGATCGAACTGTTTTCGGGGCTGTACGGCATCAATAAATCGCCTATGGAGATGCTGGAAAAGGTGGCGCTTACCGATAAGGCCAAAGCCAAATACAAGGAGCTTTCGGGCGGGCAAAAACAGCGTTTTTCCATTGCCACTACCCTCATTAACGATCCGCGCATTATATTTTTGGATGAACCCACCACCGGCCTCGATCCGCAGGCTCGCCGTAATTTGTGGGACCTGATCCGCGATATACGCGACAGCGGCACTACCGTTGTGATCACCACCCACTATATGGACGAAGCCGAGATACTGTGCGACCGGGTAGCTTTTGTTGACGCGGGAAGAATTATAGATATAGATACCCCCGATCATTTTATTGATAAACTGGTAGCCTCGGGCTTCGAGCGGAAAAAGGAAGTAAAGCTGGCCAACCTGGAAGATGTTTTTATTAACCTGACGGGTAAGGAATGGCGGGAGGGGTAAGAGCCTCACCCAAACCCTTTCCAAAGGAGAGGGCTTAAAATTTTGATCGAAATCAAATGCATAAATCGGCTTCTACTCCCTCTCCTTTGGAGAGGGCCGGGGTGAGGCCAATAATTGAACTCATGACAAAACCATACAGTAACTTTAAAGCAACACTGGCTATAGCCAAAGCCAGTTTCCGTTCCATATTGCGCAGCCCCTCGGCGGTGGTGTTTACACTGCTATTCCCGCTGATATTTATTTTGGTATTCGGCTTTATTGGGGGTAACGCGGTTACTGTTGATGTGGGCGTGGCCAAAACCTGCGATACGCACAACCGTATATTTCAAACACTTGCCAAGGAAAAAATAATCAACCTCATTCAAAATGAGTCGCAGGCGGATATGGACAAGGATCTGCTAAAGGGCCATATTGATGCCATTTTGGATATCCGCACCCATTTCGTGGCGCCGTACATCACCGTAAATGTGAAATACACCAAAGCATCACAGGAGAAAGGAGCAATCCTCAATTCCATATTCACCAGCATGTTTTATAAGATCGACCTGGCAACGCGTTCGCCCAACGCGCCGCCGCCGGTAGCCGAACTCAAGGAAACCACCGTACAGGGCCGCATATACAAAACTATCGACTTTATTTTGCCCGGCCAGTTAGGTTTTTCGCTGTTAAGTACCGGCGTTTTCGGTACAGCCTTCGTGTTTTTAAGTTTAAGGATGACGCTGGTTATCAAACGCTTCTTCGCTACGCCGGTTAAAAGGTACAGTATCGTATTGGGCGAGGCCATGGCCCGTATCACCTTCGCGTTAATAGGTGCTTTGTTTATTATAATGATAGGCCATTTCGCCTTTGATTTTACGCTCGTTAACGGCTTTACCACGGTGCTGGAGATGCTCACACTGTCGCTCATTGGGGTGATCATTTTTATGGGTTTTGGGTTTGTGGTATCGGGCATTGCCAAAAACGAAAGCTCGGTGCCGCCGATAGCCAACCTGATAACGCTGCCGCAATTTTTACTATCGGGCACATTTTTTAGCATAAACGCATTCCCGGCCTGGCTGCAGCCGGTGTGCAGGATACTGCCCCTCACCTTTTTAAACGATGCCATGCGCAAAGTAGCCTTTGAAGGCGCCAACCTTTTTGATGTAAGCCACCAGATATTGATCTTATTACTGTGGGGTGTGGGGATTTACGCCGTTGCGGTGAAGACGTTTAAGTGGGAATAGACCGCTGATTTATTTTGATTAATTTGATTTCGGTGATTTTGAATACCAGCCTATTACGTCGCCGCAGGGTCCTCTACGAGAGATCCTGCGGCGACAAAAAATCATTTGCGTTATTGAGCCTACGGTCTGTGCTATCACCGCACAGCCATATATCCACAACAATCTTTCCAATCCCACAATCGTGTTCCATGTTAACTTTACGTTAATCTTCAACTTATTTTCAGCTTATTTAATGGAAAGTGTATATTTGAAAAGTTATACAACATAGTGTATGCTTTACACTATGTATCCGTTAAACCAAAATTTACAAAATGAGCTTAATAATTGATGTACACGCCCGCCAGATTTTAGATTCACGCGGCAATCCTACTATCGAGGTAGATGTATTAACCGAAAATGGTGCTTTTGGCCGCGCCGCTGTTCCCTCCGGGGCATCAACCGGCATTCACGAAGCTGTTGAGCTTCGCGATAACGATAAATCTAAATATATGGGCAAGGGCGTGTTAAAGGCCGTTGCTAACGTAAATGATATCCTGGCTAAAGAGCTGCAGGGCGTTGATGTGTTCGACCAGAACACTATCGATAAAATAATGATCGACCTGGATGGTACGCCAAACAAAGGCAAATTAGGCGCTAACGCCATACTGGGTATTTCGCTTGCCGCCGCTAAGGCCGCTGCCGAAGAAAGCAGGCAGCCGCTATACCGCTACATTGGCGGTGTTAACGCCAACACCCTGCCCATCCCCATGATGAACATTGTGAACGGTGGTTCGCACTCTGATGCGCCTATCGCGTTCCAGGAGTTCATGATCATGCCTGTTGGCGCTTCCTCATTTTCCGAAGCATTGCGCTGGGGGACTGAAGTTTTTCATAACCTGAAAAAAATATTACATGATCGCGGCCTAACCACTACCGTGGGCGACGAAGGCGGCTTTGCGCCAACCTTTGAAGGTACCGAAGATGGCGTTGAAACCATCCTGAAAGCTATTGAAAAAGCGGGCTACAAACCCGGTGTTGATATATGCCTGGCATTTGATTGCGCCGCTTCTGAATTTTACAAAGACGGCAAATACGATTACACCAAGTTTGAAGGTGCTAAAGGCGCCATCCGCACAAGCGCAGAGCAGGCTGATTACCTGGCCGAACTGGCAGCAAAATATCCGATCATATCTATTGAAGACGGTATGGCCGAGGATGACTGGGATGGCTGGAAATTATTAACCGAAAAAATTGGCGATAAGGTACAGTTAGTGGGTGATGACCTGTTTGTTACCAATGTAACCCGTTTACAACGTGGTATTGACGAAGGTATTGCCAACTCCATACTGGTAAAAGTTAACCAGATAGGTTCATTAACCGAAACCATTAACGCGGTTACTTTGGCGCAAACGCATGGCTATACCTCGGTAATGAGCCACCGCTCGGGCGAAACTGAGGACAGCACCATTGCCGACCTTGCAGTTGCCTTAAATTGCGGCCAGATAAAAACCGGTTCACTTTCCCGTTCCGACAGGATAGCTAAATACAACCAGTTGCTGCGCATTGAAGAAGAACTGGGCGCTAACGCTAAATTCATAGGTAAGAACTTTAAATACTTTAAAAAGTAATCAATACGAATTGAATTAAGCACGAATTGCACTAATTTTTTTCGAATTCACAAATTATAGAAGCCCTGGGAAACCGGGGCTTTTTTTTGTCTGAATCACTGATTTTGCAGATGGGTATGATTTCGCGGATTTTCTAAAATCAGTGGAATAGGTTTAATCAGCAGAATATGTGATTCAGACAGAAATAAATTTATAAAATCCGGTAAATCATGGTTCCCCAAAATCCTATAATCGTGTTATCTTAGCGGCATGAAAAGCAATAAGTTTCTGCGTGCCGCCATTATCCTGTTCATCCTTGCTTTAAATATCGGCTGCGACCAGGTTTCCAAATCCATCGTTCGTAAAGATATGACGGGTAACCAGGTGATCGGCTACCTACACAACCACATAACGCTCGAAAAAGCAGAAAATACAGGTGCGTTCCTTAGTCTTGGCGATTCAATAGGCGGCCCTCTGCGCTTTATTTTGCTCATTTTATTGCCCGGCCTGGCTATTTTAGCGGGTCTGGTTTATATCATCGTAAAAAACAACATTAGCAGGTATACGCTGTTGGGTATCATCCTCATTTTGGGGGGCGGCATCGGTAATATGTATGATCGCGTTGTACACGGTTCCGTAACCGATTTTATGCATATCGATTTCTGGCTTTTTCAAACCGGCATCTTTAACGTGGCCGACATGTCGATAATGGCGGGGATGTTCATTATTTTGATCGATTCGTATTTTAAGCGGAGAGCTGAAAAGGAGATAGGTGAGCCTGTAAATCATTAAAGATTTTTGTCGTTCTTGTAGGAACGAAGGGTCAAAAAGAAATAATGCGATTTATCTTGTATAAAAGTTGGCCTTCTCGCTTGTTTTAACGTAAATGCCTTCAATCGTTGCGTCAAAACCAAATCCGCAGTTATCCAGGTTTGTTGTTAACATACTTATCACAATAAAACCTTTAAAAACCTTTATTTTAAACCTACAATCAGCATCTGAAATCTTATATATAATTGTATTATTATACATATGCACCTTTGATGTTCCAATATCAGCTAAGTTATTGGCCGGCGATTCGGTTACACTTGATATTTCAATTAAATAATTGTTCTTGCCAATCGATTTGATATCAATGCTGCCGGTAGCTCCTGATTTTCCATATAGGTACGCGTATTCACCGCCGATAGCGACCGGTTGTAAATCCATATCGATATTACTCAACACCGTATCTTTAGGCGTTAGCGAATATTTCAATTCCCTTTCCGATCCTGGCTTTGACCACGTTCCGGTTAACTTTCCTGTATTGAAATTCCCGTTATATATGCCGGTTATGTTACCATCTCCGGCAAATTCCTCAAGTCTTAATCCCTCATCCTTAGTTATAGCCCCGGCGACTGTAATAGGTGTCCGTTTTGCGGTTTTCAAATAAGTAACCTCGCCCTTAACTACGCTATCCTTTACAACAACCCACAAAAACACCGGTATGCTGCCATTTATATTTCCACTGAATTTGTAAAGCCCATCAATATTTGAATGTTTAGCCGGTTGACCTTTAGCAAATGCAGTGGATAGTAAAATAAAGCAGGCAAGAAGTATGCTTTGGATTTTCATTGAATTCGCTATCAAAAATAATGAGGGTTTGTTGATGTAGGTGACTAAAGTTATAATTAATATCGCTGTTAACAAATAATCCACCTTGATTGTTGTTGGGGTTCCATTACTGGCGGATTATTTGCACAATATAAATATAAAACAGTCAAATTATTTTGCCTAATTTTAACCTGGGTATGTTTAAAAGTTTCATTTTAATGTTAGCCCTGTTTGCGCTTGCTTCTTGTCGAAGTGTTGAACATGGCGATCTCGTATCTCCATCCGGTCGCTATCAATTGAGTTTTGATATTAACGATAATCGAAATGATGGGACGAAATATAAATGCGTTATCTTGAAGGTCTATAATACACATGGTTTATTGTTGAGCACGTTTCAAACCGGAGCATCGGATTATTCAAAATGGGCTGTTGGCTGGCACCCGATCAATGATACTGTTATTTTAAATAGTTCGGATATTGGAACATATACCTATATGATTACGAACGCCGGCGTTTTGAAAGAAATTAAAATTACCCCAGATTTAAGCAAACTAGCCGATAGTATATTCAATCAAAAGTATAAATGATCGATCTCCCAAAAAGTGTAATCACGACAGTCCAAATTATGTCAATTCCCTGCATCTATCAGCGGGAAACACCCTTTTAATTATAGAAGTTAATAACAGGTTAATCAGTGGTTAGGAATGTATGGTTCAAAAGCCTTAACCTTTCACCCTTAACCTTTCGCCTTTAACCTCTTCCCAACACCAAAAACCTAATCCCAATAAAAAAGCGTATCTTTGCTAAATAATACCCGTTCGCTTACGGTTTTGATCATTTGACAAACTCTTCAGATCCGCTTATGCAATCGCGTTAGCACATATATTAAAAACATTACATGTCATTCGAAAATTTAAATTTAATTGAGCCTATACTCAGGGCTTTAAAAACAGAGGGATATACCACACCCACCCCTATTCAGGAGCAATCCATCCCCATTATATTACAACACAAGGATCTGTTAGGCTGCGCGCAAACCGGTACCGGTAAAACCGCCGCCTTCGCCATACCTATTTTACAGCTTTTATACCAGGACAGGCTGCAGCACAAAGAGCAAAAAACAATCAAGGCCCTTATATTAACCCCAACCCGCGAGTTGGCCATACAAATAGACGAGAGCTTTGCCGCTTATGGCAAGCATACCGGCTTAAAGCATTTGGTGATATTTGGTGGTGTTTCGCAACATTCGCAAACTGAAGCATTGCGCAGGGGCGTTGATATTTTAGTGGCTACACCAGGCCGTTTGCTGGATCTGATGAACCAGAAGTATGTTCACCTTGATCATATTAAAATGCTGGTATTGGATGAGGCCGACCGTATGCTTGATATGGGTTTTGTGAACGATGTTAAAAAGGTGATAGCCAAAGTGCCTGCCAAAAGGCAAACATTGTTTTTTTCGGCTACCATGCCTAACGAAATTCAGAACCTGGCCAATACGATATTAACCCGCCCCGAAAAGGTGGAAGTAACCCCGGTTTCATCCACTGCCGATACCATTCAGCAGGAACTTTTTTATGTAGAGAAGAACGATAAAAGATCGTTGCTTACGCATATACTTAAAGATAAGAACATTAAAACGGCGCTGGTTTTTACGCGCACCAAACATGGTGCCGATAAGGTGGTGAAGGACCTGGTGCGCGTAGGCATAACCGCCGAAGCTATACACGGTAATAAATCGCAAAACGCGCGCCAGCGGGCCTTAACCAATTTCAAGAACCGCACTACCAGGGTGTTGATTGCTACCGATATTGCCGCGCGCGGTATAGATATTGACGATCTTACGCATGTGATCAACTACGAGTTGCCAAACATCCCCGAAACTTATGTTCACCGCATAGGCCGTACCGGTAGAGCCGGCGCGAGCGGAATAGCGATGTCGTTTTGTGATGCCGAAGAAATAGAATTTTTAAGGGATATTCATAAGCTGATAGCTAAACAAATCCCGGTTAACGAGGAACATCCTTACCCGATGAGCCCGCAAAATATAATAGCTACGGCCGCAAAACCTTCGGGTGGCGGCGGTCGCGGAGGCGCGCCTAAAAGAGGCAGAGGTTTCGGCGGTGGTGGTAACAGCGGCAGTCGTGGCAGCAGCGGCGGTGGAAATCGTGGCGGTGGCAGCGGCATGAGCGGTGCCAGCCGTGGCAATAGCAGGAGTGCCAGGAGGGATTAATAGCCTCACCCTAAATCCCTCTCCAAAGGAGAGGGATTTTTCGCTTTCGTTCATTAAGGCACTCCGTATTAGAACCCTCTCCTTGCGCCACCGCTAAAGCTAAGGCGGCACGCGGTTGGAGAGGGCAGGGTGAGGCTCTGAGGCTCCTGTTAATAAGTTAATAATCCCTATTGCAGCAATCAAAGTTTTGGCTTAATTTTAAATAAAATTTAGCGCCTGTTGTATGAAACGCCTTTTTGATCTTTTTAAAAGCAAGTTTTTTTGGGTTACAGCCGCTTTTATAGTGTGGATGATATTTTTTGATAAGAACGACCTGTTCTCGCAATATCAATACCATGAGCAACTAAGCAAGCTGGAGCAGGAACGTAATTTTTATAATACTGAAACCGCGAAAGTGAGCAAGGACCTGGATGAGCTTAACTCCAACCCTGCCAAGCTCGAAAAATTCGCCCGCGAAAAATACCTCATGAAAAAAGACAATGAGGATGTTTACGTAATTGTGAAGGAAAAACCTGCCGATAATTAATTGAGTATTGCAGTTCACTCAATCAATAAATCAATAATTAATTGAGCCTAATAGTGAACTTGGTGCCCACATTAACTTCACTTTCAACCTCAATATTACCTCCGAGCGATTCCACCTGGTTGCGTGTAATGAAAAGACCTATCCCTTTTGAATCAGCATTTTGATGAAAGGTTTTATACATGCCGAAAATTTCGTCGCCATGGCGTGTCATATCAATCCCCAAACCGTTATCTTCAAATATTAAATAGCAATGTTTGTCTTTTATAAAAGTATGGCATTTAATAAGCGGTTTGCGATCCGGGTGGCGATATTTTAAAGAGTTGGTCAGCAGATTTTGTAAAATACTTTCCAGGTAAGCCGGGATGTAGTCTATTTCGGGGCATTGGCTAAAATCGTGTTCTATATGCGCCTTATGCTCGGTTATATTACTGGCCAGCACACACATAATGTTCTTAAACACGGTTTCGAACAAGATCACCTTCCTATCCTTAGTTATTTCGGCCTGTATCTTAACCACTTCCTCCAAATGCTTCACTGTGGTATTAAGGCTTTCACTTATGGAGCGGATGTGTTCAAAAATCTCTTCACGCTCCTCTTCCGGCGCGGGCTGACTATACAGGTTAACCATAAACTGCAGGTTACCCGTGTGAGAGCGCAAGTTATGCGATACAATGTACGCGAAGTTTTGCAAGCGCTTATTCTGATCGTTTGACAGGCTGAGCGAGCTTTGCAGCGCTATTTCCTTTTTTTTACTTTGGTCAATATCCTGCACTATGCCCCTTATAGTTACACAGTGTCCATAGTTGTCAATAATTGGTATGGCCTTAAACCGCACCCATATCACCCGGTTTTTAGCAGTTCTGAAGGGCAATTCCAGGTCGAAAGCTTTGCAGTATTTAATAATATCATCAATAGCAACCGTTACCAGGTTGCGGTAGGCCGGTTCAAAAAAGCTGATGGCCTCGCTCATGGTAAGCTTAACCGGGTTACTGAGCTGAAAAATATCATATCCTTCTTTTGATAATGACAAGTTCATGGAGCTTACCTCCAGCTCCCATATAGCAACCCTGGCAATTTTGCCGGTTTGGTTAAGCAGGAAATCGGTACGAGCCGATTGCAGCTCTATTAATTTATAGGGATGGATATTAACAATGGAGCCATAAAGTTTACAGCAGGTGGCATCGCTGCATTTTTTGCTGGTGTTCTCAAACCATTGGTAACCCGAATTTTTTGTTAAAAGGCGGATGTGGGTGGTTGATGTGTTATTGGTGCCGCTTTCGTTAACTGATTTGGAAAATGCCTTGCGATCGTCGTGATAAAGCAAATGCTCATAAAAAAAATGGTTGGAGCATTCTATTTCGCCGGGTTCATAGCCTAAAATTTTATAAAACCCGTCGGACCATTTAACCTCATGCGTGTTAATGTTAAATTCCCATATACCTGCATTAATGCTATTAACTACATGAGTAAAATGGGATGCACTATTTTTTAATAAATCGTGATCTTGTTTAAAACTCATATTTCCTTCTCACTCATAATGCCTATCCATAAGTAAATAGTATGCCATTAATGAAATATTTTATTATTTACAACTACAGGTTGTTAAATAAGGTTAAAATGTATTATAGATTAAATTTCGGCGGGCAAATATAATAATGATATGTTATAAATACCTATAAACCTGCTATTTACAACTAAAATGTTTTAAACATTTACCGGTATAAATTAACTGTTGGTTTATCGCATGGCGCGAAACTTGCAACTTATACCATCCATCGGTTTAATAAAGTGCTCCCTGATTTGTTAAACCCATAATTTGCATCAAATGGGCAGAGCGTAATTATATTATTATTTTAAGTTAATTTAACTATTAGTAAATTATATCATTTTAAAAAATATTTATGGATGCCGGGTGTATTGTTTAATGGGCGCTATTTAAAATCGACTAACGATGTTTTAGCAGGTTGATGATTTAACAAAAAAAACAAAAAAGCCCCGACAAAATCGGAGCTTTAAAATCCATTATATTAATTCCCTTCAGGGGGCCAGGGGGTTTTACAAATTCCCTCTCAAGTCCTGCTCGCGTTCAATAGCCTCGAACAAGGCCTTAAAGTTACCCGCGCCGAATGATTTGGCACCCTTA
>Ga0302300_1001975_pt1 | contig 11091 bp, 3 predicted proteins | sample III_Palsa_E1_1_FD_198756 | JGI IMG/M metagenome (GOLD analysis project Ga0302300, IMG submission 198756) | Peat permafrost microbial communities from Stordalen Mire near Abisko, Sweden - III_Palsa_E1_1 | ecosystem: Environmental > Terrestrial > Soil > Palsa > Peat permafrost | place: Sweden... | reverse complement strand
TCAATTACTTCTTAAAAATATTACTAATAAATCATCATTGGAAATTCCTGATCTTCCAGGATTTGAGAGCCTGGCTCATGATCAGGCAGCTGCTGATTCAGAACCAAAATCTAGTACTATAACAGTTCTAAAAGATAATAAAAAACCAAAGAAATTATATGCTAGTAAAAAAAGAATTAAAATCATAAAATAGAATTATTAGATTTTATTCAAGATAGATATGATACTATGACTAGTATGTTAACAGAACATGGTACTAATTATTTTATAGATTTATTTTTAATAATAATAACAAAACATGATGAATTTAGATATATTAGTCCTATATTTCGTCATATGTTTAAAGAATATAATAGTAATATAGGAACAGATATTGAAAATGAATTAAAATCAATAATTGATTATCATTCATATGATTATAATATTAATGATGATGATAATACTGGAATTGTTGATTATTCTATATATGAAGAATTTAGTAATGATCCTTTAGATAAACCTAAAATTGTATCTCCTATAAAACGTAATAATAATAATTTTAAGAATAATAAATTAAATAATAAATTAAAGAGAAAATTATTTGATGGTACTGATACTACTACAGTAACTAGTCCAAGTAAACTATTAGTAGATAATTCTGAATTATCTAAATCATCAATAAAAAAGCTTAAATTAGATGAAAATAAGTCTATTTCTGTATTAATACAATCAGATTTTGAGAAAAATACAGAAGAAAATTCTGGATCATTAAATGATCCAAGACTGAAAACTCCTTCTAAATCATCTAATAATAATGAAACTACTCTAACACAGAGAAAAAGTCCTCGTTTAATTGAAAAAGCTAAATCTCATAAACCACAATTAAGCCCTATACATGAAGTAAATGAAGAAGGTAATGAGTCTGACTCAGACGCAGCTGCAGATAATGATTCTGATTATATAGATAATAATAATAAAACTAAAACTAATAAAAGACAAAAAATGAGTTATGATTGGACAAAAGAAAGTTATACTAGTGAACATGGTAAAAATCGTTGTAGAAATATTATTCGTCAAATAATAGCAAGATTTTTAGATGAATTATATAAATATAAATTTCTATATGATGAAATTATATTAGATACAGATAATAATAATAATAAAGAAATAAGAATAGAACATAAATGTGTATTTTATTGTGTTACTCGTAATAGATATACAAATCAAATAGTTCAAACTATTTCTGAAGGTATTACAAAAGATACTAAATATAATAAAAAGTTACAAAATATACTTGCAAAAGAGTTAATAGATCGTATGGACGTATTTTTCCCTTTATATGATAAAAGAAAATTAAATAGTAATGATGGTTTATCAATTATAGATAATACTGATAATAATAATTATAATTTGAGTTCTTTGTGGCAAAAGTTTAAACATACATTTATTTCCTCCACTAAAGATGAGAAAGATGAATTTATTAAACAACAAAATTTATGTTCCAGTTTAAAAGTGATGTTTGAACCATATTTTATAGTAGATTCTAAAGATAAAAATGTTGGATCAAAGAGTGATCCAACATTAATATCCGCTAATCAACCAGTGTTATCATCAAATACTGAACTTCAGTCTGTAATCAGTAATTCAAATATGGAAACGGATTCAAAATTAGTACAAAAAAATGTTGGATCTAAGTTTGATCCAAGATTAAAGCAGACCGTAGGACCTTCAAATACAACAAATTTGGCAAACAAGCGTGTGAGAAGTACTTCAAATATTGCAAAAGATTTAAAATTGAACGAAGAAAATCGCGGATCATTAACTGATCCAAAATTTAAAGATAATCAGCTTGTTGTTTTAGAACCTGTGAAACCAAGTGCATTTGAAAGATTTAATAACAGTTTTCCGTATAATGCAATACTGATACCCCCTGACCATCCAATAGCGATTTGTGGAGATGCTGAGCAATGTATTAAAGAAAAACGATATGTTCTCGATAACTTTATTCACTATTTTTTGGTCGATGCTTATAAAGAATTCGGACAAGATAAAGATAAAGAGTTAGTTTCGAAAACTGTTAATATTGTTGATAATGTAAAACTTTTGTATGACTTTCAAACTCATGAATTTAATAAAGAACTGGTAGATGTTAAAGATAATCAATTCATATTTAAAAATATTCAATCAGCAAAAATTAATATATTACCTGCATGTAATGGTGTTCATTGGTTTAGTTATATAATATATAGAGATCCTAATCAAATAATTAAAATTAAAGAGAATTTAATTAAAACTAAGATAAATAAAGATAAATTAAATATTTCTATTGCAAGTTTAGATTCTTATAATAGTAAAGATAATTATGCTCAAGATAGGAATAATATTCAATTTTTACAAACATTATGGATTAAATTAGATAATTTAGAAGATATATATAAAGATTATATTAATTGGGATATTCAAATGTTTAAATTTAATACACAATCATCTCAAAGAAGTGGTTGGAGTTGTAGTCTTTATCAAATACATTATGCATCAAATATATTATCTAATATACCATCAAATTTAAATCAAGAACCTTTATTACCAAATAATAATTTAATACAATATTTAAACAGTATTAATTTTAATATAAATGAAAATTTATTAATTAACAAATGGGAGAATAAATTAAGTAATCTTTTAAATAATTTATTATCTTTAAAGGAAAATGAACAATATGAGAAAGTATATCCAGTATGGAAATATAGATTAAGAGAAGTATTTATACAAAGAGAAGAATTAGCTAAATATTATTTTGAACAAGATGCTAAAAAACGAACTTCAACTGATTTAAAATCAAAAACTAAACCAAGTATAATAATTGATAATAGTAACTTAAAGAAATCCATGATGGAATCTGATTCTAAACCTGTTATTGTTATATCTTTTATATTTACTTTATTTTGTATAGAAAAGATTGTAGAATCAATTAGATTTAAAACAGCTTATATTAAAAATAAATCTTCTAATGAACTTAGTTCTAAGAAATTAAAAGGTATAGAAAGATGTTTTATAGAATATTTATATGGTTTAGCTGAAAATATAAATCAATTATATAAATTACAGAAATTATTATCAAAATTATTTAATGATAAAATAATAAAATTAAGAATAGTTATATGTGTTGATTTACAATCTATTAAAGAATTAGATGAATTATATAATAATTGGAATAATCCTGATAAAGATTTATCATTTTCATATGAAAATATATATAATCAATTAATAACTAAAATAAAAGCTGATAATTTTGAAATTATTTCTCATGATTATTGTGATCAATTTGATGAATATTATAATAATTTAAATATTAATAAAGATAATAAATATAGTTATTTAATATCTAGAAAATCAAGAAATAATTTATATGATAGAACTTTACATCGTTATTGGGAAGCTTTAGGAGATACAGATACATTTAAAATATCTGATTATATATTTATTAGAGATTGTGATAATATTATGTTAGTTGATGAAGAAAATAATAATAAAAGGAAATATTATTATGATACATATCATATAATTGAATGGATTAAATTAACAATAAATTATTATGATCAACATACTAATCCTAAAGATTATGGTAATATAATTAAAACTAATTTAATTTATAATCCTTTATATACAAGTATATTTCGTGAAGCTGATGAAAATAGAGAAGGTTGTTATAGTTGGCCTTTACTAGGTGGATCTATAGGATTTAGACCTGTATGGTTTAGAGAATGTCTAAAAATATTTAATTTAGAAACAATAATCAAAACCTGGTTAACAGATGAATTATCAGGTAAGAATTTTGATGATAATGATATTAATGATATACATACAGCACCATTAGATTACTTTGTAGATCAAAGATTTTTAGAAGATGTTATATATAATGAACTCATTATTAAACGACAATTAGGGAAGTTTTTATATACTGTTCCAGTTCATATTGAAGGATATAATACCCCCAAAACATTAACAAGTTCACATCCATGTTATAAAAAGCCATTATTTGATAATCTTCATTGTTATTCTAGATTTCAGATTAAAGATGATATGAATAAATCATTACAATTAAAACAAACTAAACAAGCTAAATTCCTTAGAGCATATTGATTATTATTTTGATACTCAAAAAATGATGATTATTAAATTAGAAGAAATATTACAGGTATTTAAATAATTTTATTTAAATATAATCTTAGCCATAGTTTTTTCTTTTAATTTTCACTTTAAATTATACCGGTATTATTTGATATCGTACAATATTAATGATAAACTTAACATGACTTTCCACACATTAAATTTGCACAGCCCGTACTAGTTAATATTATGATGTAATCATATGCCTTAGTTATATACATAAATCGTAAGAATTGTACAGTATTATTTAGTCCATAGCGATAGGGTTATTTATAACTGCGTGACTAGAGTTAGTCAACTAGGGTTACGTTTTTTACATTCATATTTAGATGAAATGCATTCAATGTTACAGGTTCTATTTTTATTTTATCTAGTTCCATGCCAGCAGTGGAAATTTTATCAACAATCAAGGAATTATTCTAGATGAAGCAACTGCCCAACTAGAGAATGGCTGTGCAAAAACCTAGTCAGTACTAGTACTAGTGTGGCGTTGAAGCTAGGGCGAATGGATCACGATAAAATTAATTTACCTTAATACTACTTTCATACTGCTGCGACTAATTATTACCTTTCAAAATATTCTGGATCAGTTTTTGATCCAGAATATTTAAAGCGATTATTGACTCAAATTAATTGAATTATGATATTTAACGAGTGTGTAAGGTTTATTAAAGGAATTGTGACGCTAGATGAGATAGTAAAATTTTGGATCATTATCTGATCCAAAATTTTTATTCACTTTTTTTCTACTGTTCTATTCCTCTAGAAATGTACTGTGAACTAAAGATATTTAGAACTAGTTTTGAGGTTAATTGATAATCATAATATTCTGGATCATTATCTGATCCAAGATTTAAACTGTAGTTATGACTCATCCATGCAATGATCTAAGTCTTCCTCCTCTGTAGATGATTCTAAATCTTCATTTTCAGCTTCGTTTAACATTTCCTCAGTTTTGTTATCATTTGCTATTGATTTATTAATACCAATAATTTTAATTATATTCTGGATCTCTAATTGAGTTAATGTATAAACAAATCCTGCATCTGCTTGTAAATAATACATAGAAGGTTTAATTTTAATTAATCCAAAATTACCAGATTCACTAACTGAATCATTAATAAATAAATATTTAGCTGATCTAGATCTTTTATATTTTTTCATACTATGTGCTTCTGAACAACCTGTATGATTATATTGATGAAATTCATCTATTAAAAATGTTGTATTTTTAAAATATTCCCATTCTCTATTATGACAATATGTCATTAAATGACATGCATTATCATATATTATTACTTCAGGTGCTTTATTCCAATGTAATAATAATACATTCATAATATCTCTTAAAGCTTCTGATTTTTCTATCATATGAAAACCATAACTTATACCATGTTCACACCAAAATACCATTATACCACCTGTATATTTATTATTACTATTAAATTGTTTATTACATAATTCTGTATTATCTATATGTAATTTATTATTATTAGATTTATTTATACTAGAATTATCTATTGTTTTATAATATTGATTATGATTATATATAGGACGATTAGAATAAAATTTACCTACAGATGAAGATGATGAACTTAATTTATATATATCTAAATCTGTTAATAATTGATTATTATTATTATTATTATTATTATTATTATTATCTGGACCAGGTATTACTCTAGATTCTACCTTAGATTGTAATTCATCATATTTTTTATGAATTATTTCAGCACGTTTTAATATTGATTTTATATATTTAATTACTTTTTCTGTATCTGAATTTTTATATTTTGATTCATCTCTTTTTATATCTATTTCTATAAAACAATCAAATATATTAAATAAATCATATAATAAAGGTCTTAATTCTCTTAATTCATTTTTTAAAATATTTATATTATTAATACTAATATTATCTATATTATTATTTTCTATTAATAATATTAATAATTTACATTTTTCTAATATAATAGGATTAATAAGAGCTACTAATGATTCATATTTAGTAGATAATATAGTTAATAATCTACAACATAATTTAACTCTAGTATTAGTAGCTCTAGCTCTAGCTTCTAAATTAATTGATTTTTGTTCTTCTAATATTAATTCACGTATTAAATAAAAAAATTTTAATAAAGAATAATTATGTCTATATTCTTCTGAATTATTATTATTATTATTATTTGTTTTAATTTGTGTTAAATATGATTCATAATTAGCTATTTGTAAATCTATTTCAGGTTGTTTATTTTCTTTAGCTGGTATTAAAAAAGCTTTAATATATTCTTTAATTTGTATATTATAACAATTAGTATCTATATAATTTAAATAAGTATTAGATCTTAATGGTAAATTAGGATCTATATTAATAGGTGATCTTATATTTTTAGCATAACATTTTTTAATAGCTACAGAAGTACCATCACAAAATAACATTTTAGGATTAATACCACATTTAGGACATTCAAATTTAAATTCCCAATCTTGTAATTTAACAAATGAACACCATGCTGTTAAAAAAGTAGGATTAGATACGAATTGATAATTTAAACCATTTTCTAAATATATTCTATTCATTGTTAATACAAATGCATTAAATGGATAACTTGTAGAATGATAAGCTGCTGTATAAAAATTTAATAAATTATGTGTAAATAATTGATAATTATTATAATTAAATATACCATCTATACATCCATCATATTCTGTTATATTACTACATTTACTACATTGTATATTACCTATATAACATTCATATTTACATTCACGTGTATATATAGAACATTCTCTTATATTTAATATTTTATATTCTATTGAATTATTAATAAATATAGTACGATTATTATTATTCTCTTTATTTGTTATTATTGTATTATAATTAATATTATAATAATTATTTGGCATATTATTATTATTATCAGTATAACATCCAAATTTACATGATTTTTCAAATAAAAGTGTATTTGAATTAAATTCTTTAATTATTGATTTATTATTATTATTATTATTATTATTAATATATTGTAAATAAGCAGGTTTAGGTATAGTTTTAGTAGAAATAGAAGCATGAAATGTTCTTTCTTTTCTTTTAGATTGATAATGAGTTAATTTTAATTGATTTAATTCACAATATTTAATACATATATTAACATGATTACAAGATGTATTACAACAATGTCTACACCATAATGAATTATATAAAGGTAATTGATTATTTTGTGATACTATAATAGGTGGTATACCATTAGTTTCATTATGTTGTTTATCTATAATACTAACTATTAATAATCTTCTCATTAAATGATTATCTGGAAATTCTCTTAATATTTCTACATGATAACGAGTTGCATTAATATTATAATAATTATTATTATTAGAATTTAATACATTATTATTATATATATTATTATCTCTCCAATATAAAGCACCTGGTTCTTTATCACCATAATCAAATTTTAACTCTGTATTTGGTTTAATATTATCTTTAGCATACATAACTAAATAACAATTAGAATGATTTTCATTCATTTTAAGTTGTACCTTTAAATTACAATTAATTATATCATTATCTGGTGCATCATTTATATAACGACCTAATGAATATATATCTTCATATTCATTAGTTATATTGTTATATGGTAATATCGTTGGATCTATAATATTAATATTTTTTCTTCCTTTAATAGGATCTATTATTTCTGTAGTTTTAAAATCATAACAATAAGATCCCAATTTTTGTTTATTATAATTTTCATTAATTTGTTTAATTTCTTCTTTAGTTCTATAACAATATTCACCATCAAATATTAATACAGCTGAATTTTTAGGTATTAATTGTGTTGTTTTAATACCTATTCCAGATTTATTATCTTTAAATTTATATAATCCATATTTATTAACTGATTTATTATTAAATTCTTTAACTGTTATATTACATTTTAATAATGATTCTAAATGTTTTAAATTATTATTATCTATATTATTATAATTATCATTAGAAGTACTACGTGTTATAATAAGATCATAATCTGTATTATTATTATTAGCTACTATATGTTTATGATTAATAATATCATCATTTAATATATTATTATTATTATTATTATTATTAATTAGATTATGATTATTATTATGTATTATATAATTAACAGTAAAATTACTCTTAGTATTAGCTAAAGCTTGTTTATAATTAGGAAATTGAATTTGTGATAAATTACTATGTATATATGTAATATGTATACATCTATATGATTTACAACTACAATATAATGATTTTAATGTATCATCTTGTGAACAATCTATAATCCAATAATGTGTATATGATAATTTATTAAATCCTAATTTATTAGAATGAGCTCTTAATAATATCCATCTATCAAATGTTAAATGCCATTTATTAGGATCTGAATTTAATGCTGAATAATATAATGAAATAGGATCTTCTATTATTATATTTAATCCAGGACCTAGTACAGGATTTTGAATATTATTATAATTATAATTTCTAATATTATCTACTACATCAATAAAGTCATCATCATTAAATTCATTATAATTTAAATTATTATCTAATTCATTATTAATTTTAGTCCTTTTATTATTACTGGCCAATAGTTTTGCTACACGTTCTGGCCCATAAACTGTAGTTTTAACAGGTGGGATCTGTCTTTTAGCAGATCTTCTTTTGGTACTGGGGAGTCTGAATCTTAATGTTGAAGCTTCAGAATTAGATGTTGGATTCATTATTTGTTTGCATTTTAACAGTGAAATTTGAAATTTGTTTTATGACTGTGAATAAAATCTTGGATCATTGTAAATCCAAGATTTTACTTAGCGATTTTACTTGGAATTCTCCCTCATGTTGATAAAACTAAAATATTAAGTAATTTATTCTTTAGACATTTAAGACGTTATTTTATGAACAATAAATGTTGGATCTGCTGATGATCCAAGATTTAATTCGCAAAAACCAACAATTAAAATTATCTATTCTAAGTATTTAGTCGGTACCGGTAAATGCTGTATTATGATAAATTATATTAGGATTAATCTTACGTTTTGATTTTAATTTTAAATTAGCTCTATCTATTAACTCTATATATTTATTATAAAATTGTTGATAAGTTGGTAATACTATATTTTGATTTAATCGTTTTAATACTTTTAATACTACTGAGCATAATTTATTTCTAAGTTCTGGTTGACCTAGTTTTGTTGCTATTTTACTTGATAATAACGTTCTAAATTGAATAGCTATAGAAGGATTATTATTATTATTTATTTTTGATACTTTAATCCCATGACTAATTTTAGTAGGAGATGTTAAATAAACTGTTTGTTGTTTACAATGTAATGTAAATATATTATTTTTCTTTCTAATATTAGGTTGAAATATAACATCTCTATTACCAGATAATGTTAATGATAAATGTATAGCACTATTAATTAAATCTTTATGCATCAAAGTATTTATATTTTTAGTAGGTTCACCATAATGTATTTGAATAGCTATATTTTTAAATAAACCTAATATAAATTCTTTAATATATGGAAATGATATTAATTTTAATTCTATTTCTAATTCATTTAACAATTTATTATTTATTTCTCTAAATGAATCTATAAAACTAATTATATATATATTAGCTGGTAATAAATCTTGATTAATAGCTATTTCACCTCTATCATTAAATCTAGGTGTAGACGTTGTTATTATATTAAATATATTATTACTATCTGATTCACCATGTAATAATGCTTCATAATATATATGATTATCACCATATTCATTATATCTATTAAAGAAAGGTATTTTATATTGTTTATATAATTCTGGATTATTTATTGATATAGACCATTTATCTTCTTCATATTGTTTAAATAATAATATATTATCAAGATTATAATTATTATTATTATTAATATTAGTATTATTATTATTAATATCATAATCATTCACTAATAAAGAAGATAATAATATATTAATAATTCTTAATTCTAATTCACTTGTTAATACTGGTGATAATCCCATGTGATTATTAAGTAGTTGAAAGGAATTATTATAATTAATAGAGTTATTAAGATCATTACTATTATTATTATTATTATTACTATTATTATAATTTAATTGACTCAATTGAGGTATAATATTAGATAATGAAGTTAATGTACTGGTATATAATTTATTAATTATTTTATTTGGTAATAATTGCTTAATCAATTGTATAGATATTAATTCTGAATTAGAAATATTATTAGAATTATTATTATTATTATTATTATTATTATTAGTTGAATCTGATTCAGATACAATCTCTTGTATTGATGATTCAATTATAGATATAATTGATGAATTTATATGTTGAAAAATATTACATGTATTATTATTATTATTATTCTGAACCATATTATCATGATCATGATCATTACTTGCAAAAATTGATTTAATTCGTTTTAATTTAGATTCTATAACTAAATCTGATTCTTTAATATCTGTCAGTGAATTAGATGAAATTTGATTCTCTTTTCTTTTATTATCATAATTAGAATTGATAATATAATCATGATTATTATTATTATTATTTAATTGATCATATGATGATTCTGAATCAATATTAATAGAATTAGTATTATTATTATTATTATTATTATTACTATTAGTAGTAGTACTATGATACATTATATATATATATAAATAAATCAAACTAGATAAATAATATAATTATAATTATCTTTAGCTTCATGATTAGTTGTAATTAGTTGATTTTATTTAGGCGTTTTATTTTTTTCTGCGAAAAAAATGTTGGATTGGTTCATGTGATCCTCAATGCATTGTTTTAGAGGCCTACACAGTACCACTACGACCACATGTCTTTAATCAACTTTCTCTGATATTAACTAACAAATTTGTAATCATAGTTTTCCTATAGTCGTGAACAA
>Ga0302300_1001961_pt1 | contig 11149 bp, 9 predicted proteins | sample III_Palsa_E1_1_FD_198756 | JGI IMG/M metagenome (GOLD analysis project Ga0302300, IMG submission 198756) | Peat permafrost microbial communities from Stordalen Mire near Abisko, Sweden - III_Palsa_E1_1 | ecosystem: Environmental > Terrestrial > Soil > Palsa > Peat permafrost | place: Sweden... | reverse complement strand
GTGCGCTGGGCGACGGTGCGACTGAAATGGCCCAATGATTTGCTGATCGGCAATCGAAAACTCGCCGGCCTGTTATGCGAACGTGTTCACAAGGCGGATCTGATCGGCCTTGGCCTCAATGTTGACGTTCAACATGCGACGATTCCGACAGCTCTGCAGCGGCGAATCTGCTGTCTGGCGGAATTTTCGGACGCGGCGATCGACATGACCGACACATTGATCGCCATCGCCAAATCCATGCACAACATGCTCACGCATCAGAACGAGCGGTCATTCGCACAGTGGCTGCATGAGTACGATGCGCACCACGCGTTGGCCGGAAAGCGCGTCAGCGTGCTAAGCCACGATGGACAGGCGCCCATAAGCGGCACGTGTCAGCGACTGGACAGCATGGGACGATTGGTTTTGTCCAACCGGGGGCATTTGCATCGCATCATTGCCGGAGAGGTTCGTTTGCATTGATGAGGCGATATCGGTCTATTTTCCGGTCCGCGCTGATTTTCATGGCTTTGAGCGTATTGGTCGGTTGCGCTTCGACACAACCTGGTGAATTGTCGGCGGTTCAAGCCTTTAGCAGACAGCAGCGGGCCGGCAATGTGTATCTGCTGCGCGGTTGGATCGGCATCTTTTCCGCCGGCATCGATCGCCTTGCAGACAAAATCAATGCGGCTGGGGTTCGGGCAAATGTGTATCAGGCCGATCAATGGGAGGATCTGGCGCATGCCATCGAGAAAAAATATAAATCCGCACCGATGCAAGAGCCGCTGATTCTTGCCGGACATTCGTTTGGAGCGGATGATGCGCTGCGCATCAGCACCATGTTGCAGGATGCGGGGATCACGGTCGATCTGGTGATCGCCATTGATCCGGTGACTCCCCCGCCGGTGCCGGGCAATGTGCGGCGATGCCTCGACATCTATCAATCCAACGGTTCTTGGGATAAGGTTCCCGCATTCCGCGGTGTTCCGTTGCAGTTGGCCGAGGGAAGCCGGACGCAGTTGCAGAATGTCGATATTCGCAAGGACCGCATTGATTTGCTCGAGCCCGGGACCGATCATTTCAACATAGAAAAAAAGGGAAAAGTCCACATGGAAGTGTTACGTCAAATCCTGGCGGTCTGTCCGCCAAGGGCGCAATGGATTGCCCATCCCATTTCCGCGCCTCCGTCCATTTCCGCGGCCAAAAAGGAATAACCCTTGATCAAACCGCCTACGCCGCCCATGCCCCGAAATTGGCCAGCACTGGTCATCGGGGTGATCATGACGATTTACTGGCAGCGGGTCGCGGTGATGGTGGTTCGCACCCGCAAGCAAAGCGGCCACGGAGCGAATTTTATTCCACCGGAAAAAACCGGGCGGGTGATTCGCGCCATTTGGATGCCTGTCATCACGCTGTGGATTCTGCTGCCGTTCATTGCCTTTGGTGTGCGGTATCCACAGCGCTTTACCGCCGAGGTTCGGCCCATGCTGACGATGTGGCACGTGCCGACGATGGTCAAGTGGATTGCCGTCGTCATTGCCGTTGCGGCGCTGGGGGCAACCTTTGTCTGCTGGAAGCGAATGGGCACGAGCTGGCGCATGGGCATCGATCCAAATGATCGCACACAATTGATCAGCAGCGGACCGTACGCTTATGTGCGGCATCCCATTTACGGGCTATCGACTCTGTTGATGCTGATGACCATGCTCGTGATTCCCAGCCCGCTCATGATCGCCGCCGGGGTGATTCACATCATTCTGCTACAATGGGAAGCGCGCCGTGAGGAAATATATCTGTCGAAAGCACATGGCGAGGAATACACCCGCTACATGGAGCAGACCGGGCGATTTTTTCCCCGCTGGAATAGGGTTCATGGAATGCTCAGCGAAGAGCGGTAAAATGCACACGCTTGAAAACGCCGATGCGACTCAATGTCTTTCAGCGGCTGGTGCGGCAATGGGATACCGTCCATCCGTACAATGCTGCGCAAATCCTGCATTTGGCGGGTGAGCCTAATCTGGCCGCCATTCGTCATGCGTGGCGAAGCACGCTATCTGTCCTGGGCCTCGGTCCCGTGCATGTGCGGGGCCGAGATTATCATTTTGAATCCGTCAACGGCAGCGCGGCTCTGTACCAGGTGCCGCTGATTCCTCCTGACATTTCGCTGAACGATTACGTTTCGCAGCAGATGAATCTGCCGTTCGCCGAAACGGAATTGCCGATGCGGCCATTTATTTTGCAGCAGGATGGTTCGTTCTATCTCGGCGTCGTTTATCAGCATTGGGTGGCAGACAGTGCATCCATCCGCATGTTGCTGCACGAGTGGTTTGTCCGCATTTATGATCCAACTTCGGCCCGTGATTTTCCGGCCCGGGCTGCCCCTGGCGGATATTGGAAAATCTTCGGCCCGCACCGATCGCGCTGGCGACTCGGCGAACAAGTTTTGACGCTGCTGCGATCCGCCAGCCGATTTCGCCGGGTTCGCAAGCTCCGCACGCAGGGATCGAGCAATTATGACATGCACTTTGCCCTGCACCGGGTTCCCAGCGGTCTGTTGGAAAAATTACTGGTGATCTCCAAGGACCAGGGCGTGACGCTGAACGATATTTTCCTGGGGGCGATGGCGGAAGTGTGCCATCAATTCAATCCGATTCGCCACATTCCCCGGCGCAAGGATTTGGCGCTGGGTATGATCGTCGATTTGCGTCCGCGCAGCCGGCGTGACCTGAGCCGTGTTTTTAGTCTGTTCCTCGGATTCGCCAATGTCGTCTGCCGGCCGAGGGATTTGCGCCATTGGCCGGACCTGGTGAAGCACATCGCCCAGCAAACCCGCGCCCACAAGCAAACCGATGCACCGCAGGCCAGCGCGGTGTGGATGTTCGCCGCTTTGGTGGCTTCGAGATACGTGCCGATCGAAAAGACGTTTCGCTTTTATCGCAAGCACATGCCGCTGGCCGGCGGGATTTCCAACGTGAACATGAACCGCACCTGGGCGGCGAAATATCATCCGGATCCGTTGCTGGAATATGTGCGCGTGTCGCCGACAGGGCCAATGGTTCCGCTGGTTTTTAGCATGACGACCTTGGGCAAGGAATTGCTGCTCGGGCTTACCTATCGCTCGGCCCTCTTTTCTGATGAGCTTGCGAACACCATCGCGGAGAATTTTCTTTCATTACTCCGTGAGTGGGCGGAATGTGAACTATCCGTCTGAGTTGTTTCTCCGTGCAAAAAAATTTGGCAGGGACTCAAACATCCGTCTATATTGCCAAAAACTGCGGATGAGGTCGTTGTCCTCTTTTGCGGTGTTTAATCCGAATAAGGAAAAACTCATGAACAAAGCCTTACGATTGACAGCGATCCTGCCAATTTTGATTTGCCTGGCATTCCTGGCAGAGCCAGCGCAGGCGGATCAGATCGTCCTGAAGAATGGCGACAAGCTCACCGGAACCATCGGCGTAATCGTCGGCGGATCGATGACATTCACATCCCCGGTCCTCGGCCAACTGACCATCAAGCTCACCGACCTACAAAGCTACGCCACGACACAGCCCGCCAGGGTACGGCTTAAGACCGGACAAATTATCACCGCGCCGATTTCCCAGGGAACCGCCACGCAGATTCAGACTGTTCCCGACAAGGTGACGCCGACCGCTCAGGTCAGGGACGTTAATACCCCCGCCGCAAAGTGGACCGGCAACATTGTGGTTAACGGCGAACTTAACCGCGGCAATACCTATAACGATACGGTGGGCCTGTCGGCGCTGGCCACGCTGCGGCGCGATAGTGTATATGCGGATGACAGAACCATCGTCGGCTACGACTACAACGTGGCCAACACAGGTCGGACCCGCGATGACGTCACCACGACCGACAACATGGACGCCATGTTTGAGTACGATAAATTCTTCACCCAGAAATTTTACGGCTACGGCGATATCGGCTATCTGCATGACCGCATCGCCGCTCTGAACGTTCAGTTGACCCCTGGTGTCGGTGTGGGTTATCAGTGGTTTGAGCAGCCTGACTTCAACTTCAACACCGAAGGCGGCATCACCTATCTGTACAAGGATTATCGCACCAGCGGCGTCCAGCAAGATGCCGCGTTTCGCCTGGCGTATCACGTCGATAAGCAGATCAACGAAAAGGTAACCATATTCAATAATGCTGAATTTGTGGCGGCTTTGATCGACCCGTCGAACTACATTATCACGGCCGACGCCGGCGTGCAGGCAAGCCTCACGAACAATTTCTTTAGCCAATTCAAGGTGCAATACCGGCGCGCCGATCGCCCGGCAGCGGGATTGCTAAAAGATGATTTAGGTTTCCTCCTGGGCGTTGGATGGAAATTCTAGTGTCAGATATTCTATCGCGTCCGTATTAAGAGTTTGGTCGCGTCCGCGCAAAAAAAGCCCCGGACATTTGCCGGGGCGGTTTCAGGGTTATGTTTGTTCGCACAGTTCAGGCTGTGGCGATCTTGCGACGACGGGATAGCACGATCCCAAGCCCGAGCAGCGTCGCCAGGCCGCTCGTTGCCGCCGAGGGCAATGGAGCCGAGGAGCCGCCGCCCACGGGAGGGGCCACTTGGCTCAAGGTGAGCCCGACATTGCCGGTCACGCCCGGATCAGTCTCATTGTCCATCTCCTGATAAGCGTAGAACTCGTAGCTGTCCCCAGCGTTCAGGGAACCGGTTAGCGAGCCACCCGAGGTGTCGAGCGTCAAGGTGCTGCTGTCGCCGATCGGTTCAACGGCTTGGGCTACAAGCTCGGAATTATAGGTGTACTGATTGTAGTTGTAGAGATAGGTGCTGGTGGTGACATCATAGAGCGAGGTAACCAGGTTGCCCTCGATAAAGTCGCCGTTCAGCGTCATGCTGCCGGCGATGGAGAAAGTGGTGTTGGCTCCGGCCGTGAAAAAAACATCGCCCGTGCCGCTTGTTTGGCTGGGGCTTTCGACGTCCAGGATTGATTGGCTGAAAGCGAAATTCAAACCACTGTTGGTCAGCGTGGGGGTCACCGTGCTGGAGTTCGCGCCATCTGTCGAGGTCACAGGTGTCGAGTACGGGAGGCTGTTGACGTTATTGGTGACGGTCGTTCCCGCATCATCATCGGAGGCATAGGCCGAGACGGTACTCTGGTTTCCGCCGGGGTTCAGCGAGGCAATCGGAGCTGCGTTGGTTCGAATCCCGAAGCCTGATACGGCAACCGCCGCGAGCAGGAAACCTGCAGAAAGTGAAATTCGCATTTCTTCTCCTCGAAAATATCCGCCGCACCCACCCGTTCAACACCACACTACATGACGGGACTTCAACCAGGCTAGCGACAGTCGGGAATCTTGGCAAGGCGGTTTCTTGCCTATTGCGGCCTTAGCGTATGAGATTTAGGTCCATTTTCGCCATTTTGACATGCGGAGCCAGTGCAAATGGTATAAACAAAACTTGGTGTCGGTTGGCGGTCCTATCAGCGGCCCAATGTCTTCCGTGGGCGGGCGACCAATCCTGCCACGGCAACCGGTCTGGGGTTGGGGTTAACGGAGGTCGTGCCGTTGCCGAGTTGGCCATAAGAGTTTGAACCCCAAGCGTAGACCCCGCCGTTTTGAATTGCCAAGGAGTTCAAGGAGCCGCCAGCGATAGCCGTGACACCACTAGATAGGCCGGACACGGCAACAGGTGTGAATTGCAAGTTCGTCATACCATTGCCGAGTTGGCCGAAGTTGTCTTGGCCCCAGGCGTATGCACCGCCGTTCTGAATCGCAAGCAAATGATTTGCGGCAGCAGCGATGGAGTTGACTCCACTGGACATGCCGTAGACGGCAACTGGAGAATTGCTGTTGAACGGCGAGTCGTCGCCAAGCTGGCCGTAGGAGTTGTCGCCTCAGGCGTAATCCCCTCCGAGGACTGTCGCCCGAGCATTACCAGTGTCCAGCGCGCATAGCGCAACAGCGGCTAGTGCGAAAGTTGTGGAAAGTGAAGGCCGCATTTCTTCTCCTCCGAGAATGATCTATGCATAAGCCTGTTAGCCCAACGCCGGTGTTGATTTGAACATGCGTAGCGTACCGGAAGGCCATCGGATTTGGAAATATTTTTCCGAAAATGGAGGAGAATATCGGTCCAGCCCGGGGAATAGGCTAGTCCGGCAGGTGAATTCAGGGTGGCAAAGCTGCGGAAATACCTACAGGACCCGCCGCGCCGGCAGCTTCGCCGAGATGCACGGCGCGATCAGGTCCGATGTTTCGTGTGTCTCCGGTCAGGCGGCGTCAAGATGAGCCGCGACGCTGGAGACGAATTCCAAACCGACCATCATGTGGCCCCGGGAAATATCCGGCGAGCGATGCGTCCACACGATGCGGGCCGGAATCATTTGTCGACGGTTGGCCAATGCTTCGCCCCGATCGCTGAGGCCGACATGGACATTAATCAGCCGTCCCTCGGCCAGCGGTGTTGCAAGCGGCAACTCGATCCGCAAACCCGTGGCGCTCAAATCCTCGGTCTGCCCGCCGAAATAGCGGTGTAGCGATGGTTCAAAGATTTTGATCGGCCGGCGCTGGCGGATTCGCAAACCCCGCCGCCGTTCGGCCGCCGCACGGTTGGCACGGTTCGTCGATTCCTTTTCCTCTGTGAGCGACAAAAGCATCATGTTGTGCTTCCTCGGCAAAACTCTCGGCCGATTTTACGATCTAAACTTGTTATCGGAACTGCGGCCCTGGAACTTGGGAAAATATTCCGCCCCATCGATTACGGGACGGGAAAGGCCGGTATCAGTGGGGAGAACCGCACTGCCTGATCGGGTGCCACAGGTCGCGGTACTCCGAGACCTGTGCCGCATGAAGACGCAAGAAAGACACGGGTCTGCGAGTACGCCGACCTGTGGCACCCAAGCCCCTCACCCTGCCCTCTCCCCGAGTACGTGGAGAGGGTAAAGAGTCGAAGCCGCTGCTAAGGGAGGGCCATTGCGATATCATCCGCGGGTCTATGAGTTACAACTTCGCGGCCATCGAGAAAAAGTGGCAAAAATATTGGCTGGAAAACAAGACGTTCGCGGCCCTGGACCCCGACGAAGCCGGCGGCATGCCCAAGGCCTACATCCTGGATATGTTCCCCTACCCCAGCGGCGACGGGCTGCACGTGGGCCATCCGCTGGGTTACACCGCGACGGATATTGTGTCGCGCTATCGCCGTGCGCAGGGTTTTAACGTGCTGCACCCGATGGGCTGGGATGCGTTTGGCCTGCCCGCCGAGCAGTACGCCATCAAGAACAACGTGCATCCGGCCCAGACCACACGCAAGAACATCGAAAAATTCCGGCAGCAGATTCGGATGCTCGGCCTCAGTTACGACTGGGACCGCGAAGTGGATACCACGGACCCAAGATATTACCGCTGGACGCAGTGGATTTTCCTGCAACTTTTCAACAGCTATTTTGATCCGATCCAAAACAAGGCGATGCCGATCGCACATCTCGTGCAGGAACTGCTGAATGAACGCTTGGTGATTGGCCCGGATAATTCACTACACGTGAATCCGACGCCGCATGGTTTGGAGGCGATATCGGGTGAAGTGCGGATCGAGCGGTTGTATCGAGAATTGTCCCCGCAGGAACAGCGTGAAGCGATCGACACGCAGCGGCTGGCGTACGTGGATGAAGCTCCGGTGAATTGGTGCCCCGCTTTGGGAACCGTGCTGGCCAATGAGGAAGTGATCGACGGCCGCAGCGAAGTGGGCGGCTTCCCCGTCGAAAAACGCCCGATGCGCCAATGGATGTTGCGGATCACCGCATACGCGGATCGGCTGATCAATGATCTGGAAATGCTGAACTGGCCGGAGTCGCTGAAGGAAATGCAGCGGAACTGGATCGGCAAGAGCGTTGGGGCGGAGGTGGATTTCGACGTGGCCGGGGCGAGCGGCGACGATCCGCCGACGATTTCGGTTTTCACCACGCGCCCGGACACACTGTTTGGAGCGACCTATGTGGTGCTGGCCCCGGAGCACCCGCTGGTGGATGAGATATCGACGGCGGCGCAGCGGAACGCTATCGCCGCTTATCGCCAGGAAGTGGCCGCCCGCAGCGAACGGGATCGCATGGCCGACGCAAAAGTAAAAGTCGGCGTCTTCACCGGGGCGTATGCGATCAATCCCGTGAACAAGGAGCAAATTCCGATTTGGATTGCCGATTACGTGCTGATGGGCTACGGCACCGGCGCGATCATGGCGGTGCCGGCCCATGATCAGCGTGATTACGAATTCGCCAGGCAAAATAATTTACCAATTCGCATCGTGGTTCGTCCGGCGGAGGGGAAGACCGGGCCGGTGGATGCGGCGTATGTGGATTATGGTATTGCGATCAACAGTGGTTTAATCGACGGCCTGCCGACACTCGAGGCGAAAGAAAAAATCATCAACTGGCTGGAAGATGAGGGCGTTGGGCATCGTTCGATCAAATTTAAGCTGCGTGATTGGCTTTTCAGCCGGCAGCGATATTGGGGCGAGCCGTTTCCACTGTTGTTCGACGAGCAGGGCAACGCCCACGCGATGTCTGAAAGCGAATTGCCGCTGGAGTTGCCGGTTTTGCAGGATTTCAAACCGACCGGCTCGCCGCAGGGGCCGCTGAGTAAGGTGACCGATTGGATGCAGGTGACGACGGATCAGGGGCTTTTTACACGCGAGACCAACACGATGCCGCAGTGGGCGGGGTCATGCTGGTATTACTTGCGGTACATCGATCCGACGAATGCCGTGCAGATGATCGATCCGGTAAAGGAAAAATATTGGATGCCGGTCGATTTATACGTCGGCGGCGTGGAGCATGCGGTGCTGCATCTTCTGTATGCGCGGTTCTGGCACAAGGTGCTATTTGATCTGGGTCACGTTTCGACACCGGAGCCGTTTGCGCGGTTGGTGAATCAGGGACTGATTCTCGGTGACATTGAGTATCACACCGTGGAGCCGGAGCCTCGCAAGGTAGATGAATCGGAGGTGCAAAAAGTGGGTGACGCGTATTGCCTCCGCTCCGATCCATCTGTGAAGGTGAAGGCCGAGAGTTTCAAGATGAGCAAATCGCGGAACAATGTCGTGAACCCGGACGACATCGTGGCCAATTACGGGGCAGATTCGTTTCGACTTTACGAGATGTACATGGGCCCCCTCGAAGCGCAAAAGCCGTGGAACACCCGCGACATCAGCGGCATGTCCAATTTCCTGCGGCGCGTGTGGCGGCATCTGATCGGCGATGAAGAAACTGGTCACAAGACACGCATTTCCGACGGGCCGATTCCCGATGCGCTGGATCGGATGATGCACCGCACGATCAAAAAAGTCGGGCAGGACATCGAAATGCTGCGGTTCAACACAGCCATTGCGGAGCTGATTAAGTTGAACAATGAGATGACCCCCCTGCCGAGCATTCCCCGGTCGTTGGCCGAGACGTTTACGCTGATGTTGGCCCCGTTCGCCCCCCACATCGCCGAGGAAATGTGGGAACGCATAGGCCATCACAAGTCGTTGACCCGTCGGCCGTGGCCCATTTTTGACGAAAGCAAATTGGCCGAATCGACGATGGAGTTGCCGGTGCAGGTCAATGGCAAGTTGCGGGATAAAATTACCGTGGCCGCCGATGCGACCGAGTCGCTGATTCTCGAAACCGCCGCCGCTACCGAGCGCGTCATGCCGTATTTGCAGGGCAAGACGATTCGTAAAAAGCTTTATGTGCCGGGAAAGCTGGTTAGTTTCGTTGTGAATTGAGGCGGCTGTGCCAACAGAATTAGAAGCGAAAATCAAAGTGGCGGATTTTGAGCCGCTGCGGCAGCAACTGAAAAAGCTCGGTGCGCAGCACATTGGTTCATTTCACGAAACTAACACCTTTTTCGATACTCCGGATGCGAAGTTGCAAAACGCCGGCAAGGGTTTGCGGATTCGCATCAATCGCAACGTGGCCAAGGGGACCGAGGAGGCGATTATCACTTACAAAGGCCCGCGCAAGGCTGGGACGTTCAAAAGCCGCGAGGAATTGGAGACGATCGTGGTGGATGCCGGACAGGCCGAGGCGATTTTTGCCGCTATCGGTTTTGAGCGGAAGTTGTCTTTCGAGAAGCGGCGCGAATCCTGGAAATTGGATAGCTGCAAAATCGAGTTGGATGAAGTTCCGCATCTCGGCACTTTTCTGGAAATCGAAGGGCCGGATGATCGCACGATCACGGCTGTGCAGCACAAGCTGGGCCTGGATCACGCATCGCACATCACGGATTCCTATGCAAGTTTGCTGGCGCAATGGCTCAAACATAACGGGCGGCAAGAGAAGACCGTTAAGTTTTCCGATTGATCAGAAATTCACAGCGGCGAGAGCGATGGATTTCCATTGCTCGGCGATGTGCAGCCGGCGGAATTGTAATTGTTTGTGCAGCGCGGCTGGCAAAGGGGAAATATCGCCGAGATCGGCCAGAGAGCCATCGGGCCGCAGCACGGCGATGTTCATCCCAGCCGGACTTTGCGCATAATCTTTCGCCTCGTGCGGCTCGTCATCCGGTTGATCGTAGAATATGGCGTACTGCGGATCGCCGCCCGCTTCGGTGATCGCCTCGGTGGCTCGCCGTGCCGCGGCGGATGCTTCGTCGGCCGATAGCTGCGATAGATCAATCGTCTTGTAAAGCCGCCGATATAAAAGCCCGTGACACAATCCCGCCAGCTCGGCATCCTCCGCCGTCGCCCACAACTTAAAGCAGTGCAGCACCGAGATGTCGTCCAGATCGGTGAATTCCTCGATAGACAGCCGCTGGCCCATCAACGATTTGTACAGTGCCTGATCCCGCGGCGGCCAAGGCAATCGCCCCTGCACCGCTAACCGCTTGGCCCGTTGCAACGCCAGTTTCACCATTCCCTCGGCGCTGCGAACCACCTTGTGGAAATAAACATTGCGGTACATGTGATAGCGCGACTGGATGTAATCCTCGGCCGCGCTGACGCCCTTCCATGTCACCGCCAGGCGATTGGTTTGCCGGTCGATGGTAAGGGCGTGAATCAGCCAATTCAGATCGTAATCGCCATATCGGCTTCCGGTCATCAGATTGTCACGCAGCAGATAATCAAATCGATCCGCATCGAGTTGACTGGAAAGCAGATCGTTCAAAAAAGTCCGCTCCGGCTGGCAACGCAGATACCGCAGCACCTGCTCGGGCAGCTCCC
>Ga0302300_1001955_pt1 | contig 11162 bp, 7 predicted proteins | sample III_Palsa_E1_1_FD_198756 | JGI IMG/M metagenome (GOLD analysis project Ga0302300, IMG submission 198756) | Peat permafrost microbial communities from Stordalen Mire near Abisko, Sweden - III_Palsa_E1_1 | ecosystem: Environmental > Terrestrial > Soil > Palsa > Peat permafrost | place: Sweden... | reverse complement strand
GAAAACACGGGTCGCTTCATTTCAAATAATTTGAGCGTAAGTTTAAGCAGACCGTATTAAGCCAGCGTCTTTGTATATTTGCTGCATGGCGAAATTATTCATCGTGGGATTCCAAAAAACATAGGGGAAATTGAACTGGTAGAACTGTTCAGCCTGCATGGCGCAGTGAATACCGTAACTATTGTTACAGACAAAGAAACCAGAGAACCTAAAGGCTACGCTTTTGTCACGATGAATGATGATGCTGGTGCAGAAAGAGCCATCAGGGCGCTGGATGGAACAAAGATGGGTGACCGGACGCTCAATGTCCGTTTTGGCGAAGAAAAAACAGTAAAGCAGGCTAATTCAGGTACAGGGTATCAAAAGCCGTTTAGCAGAAGTGATGCCCAGCCACACGATAACCGCTCACAAACGCTTAGGTCCAAACGTCCGCGCAAATAATAGCAGCCACTTAATCCAATCCCTCACTGAAAAATTCCGAAGGCGTTACACCAAGTGCCCGAATGATCTTTAACAGATTTTTATAGTTTACATTACCACCGGTTTCTACGCGCCGCAGTAATGTCCTGCCGAGGCCATTTTGATAAGCAAATTTTTCATAATGGTAATGCCCGGCAGTCATTCGTAAAGTCTTCACACGGTTACCCAATTTCCTGAGCGCATCAACCTCCGGGTCGATACCTTCTATTACATTCAGCTGGTTCGAGATCATGTCGCGAAATTAATAAGGTACCAGGAAACCGGGTACTCCTTTAAAGCGGTTTCTTTTATGATATTATGTGTACATTTGACTATCTAATGATGGATCTCTTTCCATCTATTGTGATAAGGTTTAGGTTGAAATGTCCCGGCAGCGAGTGCTCGGGACATTTTATTTTAGATGCGCCTAATGATAGTCATCCTCCGGCATAGGCTCTGAAACCAGCAGTTCATCGGATAACAATATTACTTTTTAGAGGAAAAGCTAAACAAGATGTTCGCAGGTTTCGTTATTTTTTCAAACGGACTGTAAAAATAGTGCCTTCGCCGATGACAGAGCTAACCGATATATCGCTGCCCAATAAATAAAGCAGGTCTTTGACAGTAGCCAGCCCAATCCCGGAGCCCAGACTGTTAAAGCGGTCTTTCGTTTTTAACGTAAAATTATTGGCAAAGATCTTTTCAAAGTAGGCCTCCGGAATACCCCGGCCGTTATCTTCCACCTCCAGCTGGTAAAACGTTTCGTTTTCCTCAAACCGAATATGGATCAAAGCTTCCGGTTTGTCGTTATAGCGTATCGCATTGCTTAGCAGATTGATCAGCAGCTGCTCGACAGCAATCAGGGAATAATGTAACTGATTTTTAGCCGCCGGTAATACGATACGGACACCATCCGGTACATTCAGCAGGCTTTGTATTTTAGCAATAAGCGCATTCAGTTCAAAGTCCTGGCGTTTTTCTAAAAGCAAGGTCGGATCTTTAGAGTAAGCCATCATCTCATCCACCAGCATCAGTAAATTATCCGCTGCGGTTATGTTCATATTGACCAGCCGCAGGCAGCCTTCGCTTTGCCTGATCTCCGAACGCGTACGCAGCGCCTGCGAGGTAAGCCGGATACTACTTAAGGGGTTTTTAATATCGTGCGCCGCCATCGATGCGAATTTCTGGATGAGCACATTCGCGTTGATCAGTTCCTGGTTGGTTTGCTGGAGCGCCAGCACTTTGCGGCGCAATTCGATCTTGTCCACGACTTGCTTGGCCAGTGCCCGCAAAGCGTCGACCTGCGCATCACTGAAATCATGCGGCTTCTGATCGAGTACGCACAATGTCCCGAGGGCGTAGCCATCTTCATTAACCAATGGGACACCGGCATAAAAAGTAACATTGGCTTCGGTTACAACCGGGTTTTCAGCGAAACGCTCATCCTTTGTTGCATCCGGAACGATCATGATCTGTTCTGGTTCGGCAATGGCATATGTACAAAAAGACAGGTCCCGGAAATTTTCGGTCAGTGTAGTGCCAATATGCGATTTGAACCATTGGCGCTTCTCATCTATAAAGGTAATGAGCGAGATCGGTGTATGGCAAATGGCAGAGGCGATCGATGCGATGGCGTCAAAGTCAGCTTCTTCACCCGTATCAATGATAGCATAAGATTGCAGAGCGATCAATCTTTCAACTTCATTCTCCGGAATGGGTAAATCTTTCTCTCTTAACGGCATCTGCGGCAAAAATACGCTTTAATAATGCAATTAATTGTTATCGGAATTTACTTTTGGGAGCGCTATTTTGTTCAATTTAGCTGTTCGCTCATTCTTGACCTTTCATATACTGGATAATGTTTACGTCACGAATTATCAACTTATTCAAATTACTGCATAAACATCTAATTTTATTCATTTTACTGCATTCATATTTATTTTACTGCAATTAATTATATCATACCGGTTTCTGTGCATGTGCTGAACAATAGGAAGGAGTATGACACGGCGCTGGAAGATTTCTTCAAACCCGTTATTTAAAAGGAGCACATTAGAGCCAGAAAGTATTTCTATCTTTAAAAATTTGCTTTATTTGACGTGTTAATTTTAATTTTTTGCTTTTTTGCAATTTGTTTTTGGTTTAAACTGATTTTTTTGCATCTGTAAATTTGATTCACAAGTTGGAAAAACTGTTAAATTTAAATATTTGCCATTAATAATTAATTATCTTTAAAAATTTGCCTTTTCATCCAAAATAACTTACTTTAGCTTTAAAATTTTGCCTAAAGGAGGGTCGTATGGATAAGAACACACCGCTGCACTTGCAGGAAATTATATATTCATCAAGTGATACCACGATCAGCCGGAGTATCAGTAAGCTGGAAAAGCAGGGAAAACTAATCAAAATCGCGCCCAGGATTTATACCCCGAATTTAAATGAACCAGCAGAAGATGTACTCAGGAGAAATATTTTTCAGATACTGGGACACCAATATCCTGGAATTTTATTAAGCCACCGCTCCGCATTCGAATACAGACCAACGGCTACCGGAGATTTGTTTTTAACCTATAATTACGCACGCAAAGTAAACCTGCCCGGTATCACACTGAACATCCTGGAAGGAATCGCACCTATCGAAGGAGATAATCAATTCACCAAAGATCTGTTCGTTTCCCAGCAGGAACGGGCAGTATTGGAAAACTTGCAGGAATCCAGGAAGCCCGGGCCACATTCCAAAACGCTTACACTACCGGAGATAGAGGATAAACTGGAGCAGATCATCCGCGTAAAAGGTGAAGACGGGTTGAATGCATTCCGCGACAAAGCCAGGGACATCGCCTCGAAAACCGGGATGGAAAAAGAGTTTGAAAAGCTCAACAGGTTGATCAGTGCTTTATTGACTACCAGGCCATCCAAAGTCTTGACCTCGCTGGTAGCTATTGCCCGGGCACAGGGCCTTCCCTATGATAAATCCAGGATCGAATTGCTGGAAAAATTATTTATAGCGCTGCAAAAACAAGAATTTCAGGTAATACCTGAACCCAATGTTACCTTGAAGGCCTTTCGTAATTTCGCATTTTATGAAGCCTATTTTTCCAACTATATTGAAGGAACCAAGTTTGCGGTTGAAGAGGCCAGGCAGATCATAACAACAGGGGAACCTATGCAAGCCCGCGATGAGGATTCCCATGATATTTTAGGAACGTACCGGATCGTCAGCAACAAAACAGAAATGGATCGAACGCCGGAAACAGCAGAGGAAATGCTGGAAATACTGCAATACCGCCATAAGATCCTGTTAAGTGCAAGAGAGGCAAAAAGACCAGGTGAATTCAAAGATCAGAATAACCGTGCCGGCGATACCGACTTTGTGCATTTCGAACTGGTAAGGGGAACCTTGATCAGAGGATTTGATTTCTATCGTGCGCTGAAAGATCCGTTTGCCAAAGCGGCCTATATGATGTTCCTAATTAGTGAAGTGCATCCCTTTAATGACGGCAATGGTCGTGTCGCGAGAGTCATGATGAATGCAGAACTGGTTAAGGCGGGGCAATCAAAAATTATTATCCCGAATGTGTTTCGTATCGATTATCTCGGTGCCTTGCGAAAACTCACCCGGCAAGGGGAACCTGATGTTTACATCAGGATGTTACAGCGGGCGCGTCAATTTAGCGCTACCTTAAAAGGGAAAGATATCGATGTTATGCAGCAGCTACTAACGGAAAGTAACGCATTCAGCGAGAGCGAAGGCGATATTTTAAAAATTGTTGAGGATTAACGATACATCCAATGCTGTGGGTGATCTGGGATATCATTTGATGAAAACTGAATGCGCATGAATTAATCACGGGTGTTTTATCTAACCGGTTTTTATACTGAATAAATATCCAACAAGCGCAGTGGCCCCCATTGCGATGGTACCCCAAAAGCAAATTCTTATGATACTTTTAGTGACATTTGATCCTCCCGTTTTTGCGGCAACACCTCCGGAAATGGCAAGAAATATGGTAGAGAAACCGTATAACAAGTAAACCATAATACTTACCGGCGCAAATAGGGAAACTAAAAAAGGCAATAGCCCGCCAGAAATAAAAGATGCCCCAGAAGCTATGGCAGCCTGCAATGGTTTTGGTGTGGAAAATTCATTGATACCTAACTCGTCTTTGGCGTGAGCTTCCAGTGCATTATGCTTCGTAAGCTGCGAAGCTACCTGAAAAGCTAAGTTACTGTCCAAACCTCTTTTTTGATAAATCTTGGCAAGTTCATTTAACTCAACCTCAGGCATGGTTTCAAGCTCCTTTTTTTCTCTCTCAAGATCTGCGGCTTCTATATCTGATTGTGAACTAACAGAAACATATTCGCCTGCGGCCATAGAAAGTGCACCAGCCACCAACCCTGCCAAAGCAGACAGAATAATAGGACCTCTCGTATTGCTCGCAGCAGCAACACCAATAGCGATACTTGTCGTCGAAAGGATGCCATCGTTTGCTCCTAAAACCGCGGCACGTAACCATCCGCTTCTATTCGTATAATGTTCTTCAAGTTCCATAATCTCGTTTCAGGATGTATAACGAAACTAACCTTTTTTAGACGAGCTATTTAAATTATAAGCAATTGATAATTAGACTTTTTATGGATTATAAAACATTGAAATATCCCAAATATTCAGGTTACCAATGAATTAGCAATAATTTTGTCTGTTTAGGCCAAAAACATGTTACTGTGAATGTGGTAAGCCAAACCGGACGAATTATCCTGCGGCGCAGCTCACAATAAGGATTATTGTAATTCCTTTCTGATTATTATAAAATAAACACAATCGATTATTATAAGAATAAAACATTTGATAATTAAAATTTTAGCACGGTCGATTATTATAAGAATAAAACATATAGCATTAAATAAATTACAGCTATGGCAACACCGGCGGAGAAATTGGCGGACGTTGGACACATTACACACTTTGCAAGATAAGGGATGACAGCAATTCATACCGACGATATCACTAAGGTTTACCGGCAGCTGTTAACAAAAAAATATATCACAAGTTAAAGGCGATAAGCATTTGGCTATAATCGACGGTTATATCTTAAAAAATATCTTAAAGACGCAGCCTTTGCCTTGGGCACATTCCACCTCGATCTTACCGCCTGAAGCGTTAACGATCTTCCGGATAAGGTACAGCCCGATTCCGGTACCTTCAGTTTCCGTGCTGACGCGCTTGTATTTTTTAAAGATATGATCGATCTCGTCTTTGGTAATACCAATGCCATTGTCGGTGATCGTCAAAAGGATAAACTGATCCTTTTTTTGGGTTTTGATGCTGATTTCCGGTAAACGGTCCGGGGAACTGAACTTCAGCGCATTGGTAATGAGGTTAAGCATCACGCTTCTTAAATTCTTTTTGGCGAACCGGATCTCTTTTTTCCGGAAGTCAGTATGAAAAATGGCTTTGGAAACTTTGATCTTTTCCGACAAGAGCACCTTGATCTCTTCAAAAAGTGCAGGGAAGCTTTCCAGGTTATCATCCGCGGCTTCCGATTCTATATAACCGACACTGGCCAGGTCGCTGATGATGGCTTTAAAATTGGTCACTGCCTTATTCATCATACCGGATAATTGCATAATCTCCGGATCCAGTGTATCGAGCTTATCATTGAGGATCTCCAGTAACATCTCAATATTTACAATGGGAGCCTTCAGGTCATGTGAAGCGCCGAAAACAAAGTTATTAAGGTCAGCATTAATTCTAAGTAAACTTTTATTACTGTGGTCCAGGCTATGGTTGCTGATGTCCAGACTTTTATTACTAATGTCCAGCTTTTTAAGTAACTTTTTAAGTTCACTGATATCATAAAAACTGATAATGGCGCCATCAGCCTTTTTGCTATTCTTTTTCAGATAAGGCATTGTCATTACCTGGTAGACCTTTCCATCAATTGCTTCTGCTTCGCGGGTAATCGGCTGCTCATCGTGAATGACTTTTTTTACATCATCGATCAGGGTTTCAAATTTGATATTGGTGGTGATATTGCTGAGCGGCCGGCCAATGTCGCCCTCGCGGATATTGATGTGCTTCACGGCTCCCGGCGAATATCTTTTCAGCAGTAGGTCCCGGTCAACAAACAATTGGCCGTTAATATTGCTGCGGAAATAATTATTTAAATCGTCATTGAGGTCGGTCAGTTCATCAATAGTCAACTGGTGATCTTTATTGACCGTTTGCAGCTCTTCATTTACCGATTGCAATTCCTCGTTCGTACTTTGCATTTCTTCATTGGCAGATTGCATTTCCTCATTAGCTGACTGCAGCTCTTCGTTAAAAGATTGCATGTTTTCATTAGAAGAAGCGATACGTTGATGCGCTATATCCACAGTATGTTTTAATTGTGCTATTTCCTGTTCCAGGTTGATCACATGCTCCAGGGTTACTTCGTTGATATCTTCCACGTGGATAACATGCTTTTCACCGGCCGCAGTTTGGCTTTCTATAAACAAGACCAGCAGCAGCTTTTCTTCTGACCCGTCGATCTCAAATGGGCTGAGGATAATATTGATCAGCTTATTTTTTAATTTCCCGGGGCTTTCCAGGCTGAGCCCATCAAGCACAACCCTGTCGTTCAATTTCAAGGCCTTGTGGGCAGCAGCCTTAAAAACAATGGAAATATGTGCCGGGAGCAGGTCGTTCAGGTTGTGGTTGAAATTGATATTTTTTAAATAGGCTTTGGTGTTGCCAAACGACTGAACGACCGACAGGTTTTCATCGGTGCAAACACCGTTGAACGCGGATTCTCTTAGCAACGCTGAATTTACCTGGTCGGAAAGTTCAGTTTTTGACACCGGTACAATGAGCTTTTTGCTCACTTCTATCGTCGTTGTCTTCAACTCCCCAATGCTGTGTGATGAAAAGGCATCAAAACGGATAGCACGGCCTATTTTATTGCTTTTCAGGATATTCCATTTACTGCTGACTTCGTTAAAGCCATCTTTAATGACCGAGGCGCTCTCGCTGGGGCCTAAAAAAAGGTAACCGCCTTCTTTCAATCCGAAATGAAGCATGGCAAATACCTTTTGCTGTAAAACTACATTGAGGTAGATCAGCAGGTTACGGCAGCTGATCAGGTCGATATTACAATAAGGCGGATTTTTGGTCAGGTCATGCTGGGCAAAAATCAGCATCTTGCGGATCTCATGTTTTATTTTATATTCGGTACCCTCTTTGATGAAAAATTGCTGCAGTCTTTCTTTGGATACAGCTTTAATAATGCTTTCCGGGTAAACGCCCCTGGAGGCGATATCTAACGCGGCTTTGCTAATGTCCGAAGCGAAAATCTTGACCTCCAGGATTTTAGGGTGCTGGTTTAAATATTCTTTAATGAGGATCGCCATGGAATAGGCTTCCTCGCCGGTAGCGCAGCCGGCTACCCATATCTTCAGCACTTCCGTCTTATTCTTTTTGATGATATCCGGGATGACGGTTTCCCCGATGATCTTAAAGGCTTCCGGATCTCGAAAAAAGGATGTTACGCTGATCAGGAAATCATTAGCGAGCAAAGTAACCTCAGCCGCGTTTCCTTTCAATAGCTGGTAGTACTTTTCCACCTTGTTTAGGTTATGGCTTACCATCCGCCGCTTAATCCGCCGGATGATAGTCGGGCGTTTATAGTCGGTAAAATCCAGTGGCAGGCTTCCTTTGATCAAGGTTAATATTTGACCGAGCTCCTCTTCGCTGATCTGTTCCGAAGGCTGATCGGTCAGCAATTCAATGATGCCATCTTTGACATAATCTTCAATAACCTGGGGCATGGCTTCGGGCGAAAGTACCCGGTCTGCGCAACCAGTCGCAATGGCGGCCTCCGGCATTCCTTTAAAGCTCGCTGTAACGGGGTCCTGAACTAACACGATACCTCCGGCGTGTTTGATGGCCTCGATCCCTTTGGAACCGTCATCGCCGGTGCCGGATAAAATGATACCGATGGCCTTGTTTCCGCGTTCCTTGGCCAGCGAACTGAAAAAATAGTCGATCGTCATGTGTGGCCGTGGCTGGTCCTTTTTATCTAACAGGATCAGGCGGCCTTTTTTGACGGACATGAATTTAGCGCTCGGGATAAGGTAAACGGTATTTGATTTAATATCTACATTCTCAATGGCCTCAACCACTTTCAGCTTACTATGCTGGGCGAGGATCTGCACCATCTGGCTTTTAAAATCAGCCGAAAGATGCTGGATCAGGATATAAGATACAGAGTCCAGCGGAGTATAATCAAAAAATGCAGCTATTGCTTCCAGGCCGCCGGCCGATGCGCCGATGGCTATAATGTACTGTTGATCGACAATTTTAGCCATGACTGATGAGGATTAAAAAAGAAGTTGGTAAAGGTAAGGCTATTAAAACGTATTAATTTATTTATTTTCAGGGCTTTAAAGGATCGTTGGTTTGACCGGAAAGGTGATTGTAAAAGTAGTGCCTTCACCCACCTGGCTTTTACATCTAACCTTTCCGTTCATTAAGCTGGTATATCGCGTGACGATATTCAAGCCCAGGCCCGTTCCCGGGATATTCCCGGTATTATGCGCACGGAAAAAGGCTTCAAACAAATGTTTTTGATCTTCTTTGGGTATGCCGATACCGTTATCGCTGATGATGATGGTCAAATAGCTGCTGGTGATCCTGGTACAAAACTCGATCAGGGATTTAGGGCCTGAATATTTGATCGCATTGCTGATCAGGTTGATGATACAATTTTTTAGCAGCGACGGGTTAAGGGTAACTAAACGGCCCCGGCCGTAATGACGATAGCTGATCTGCTGTTCCTTTTTAGTTAAAGATTGCATATCGTCAGCAACTTCCGCCGCGAATTTGACCAAATCAAACTCGCTCAGTATTGGATTGATCCTACCGGTTTCCAATAGTTCCAGCGATAAAAAATCATTTAAGATATTGGTCAGGTTTTTTGCCGCGTTTTTGATCGTCTCGGTGTACTTTTTAACAATGGGGTGATCTAGTTCGAGCGCGATCCTGCCGATCAGCTCCGCAGAAAGCTGGATAGCAGTAAGCGGGGTTTTGAACTCATGCGAAGCCATAGATACAAAGCGGCTTTTCATCATGTTCAATTGTTTTTCCTTTTCCAGGGACTGGCTTACCTGATCCCGGCTTATTTCGATCGCAGTTACAGAATCGGTCAGGCTTTTATTGCTGATATCCAGTGCGGCCAGCAGTTTTTTGAGTTCGGTAATGTCATAAAAGCTAATGATAGCGCCGTCCGTGTTTTTCGTGTTTTGCCGGATGTAAGGCATGGTCATGACCTGGTAGATTCTACCGTCGGAAGATTCGGCTTCCCGGGTAATGGTTTGCTCCTCGAGCATCACCTTTTTAATGTCCGCAACGAGCGTTTCAAACTTGATGTTGGTCGTGATATGTGTCAGGGGTCTGCCGATATCGCTTTCCCGCAGGTTGATATGCTTCACCGCGCCGGGCGAATATCTTTTAAGCAGTAAATTATGGTCAACAAATAACTGTCCGTTGGTGTTGCTACGAAAATAATTATTCAAATCATCATTTGATTCCGTCAGTTCGGCGTTGGTTTGCTGCTGCTGCCGGTTAACGGTCTGTAATTCCTCATTGACCGACTGCAGTTCTTCGTTTGCACTATGCATTTCCTCGTTGGCTGACTGCAGCTCCTCATGAAAGGATTGAATGTTTTCATTGGAAGAATTGATCAAGCCATAGGCCGCTTCGAGGTTATTTTTCGCATCGGACAATTCCCGTTCGAGGCCGGCCAGATGCTGCCGGGTGAGTTGTTGAATGCCGTCTTTCGTGACCAGGGATATATCCTTCGTTTTTCTTTTATTGGAGGTAAACAGGATAAGCAATTGCCGCGCTGTGGATTCATGGGCAACAAAGGGACTGATTATGATATTGACAGAATGCTCACTGCCTCCAAAATTCAATTCGCTTATTGTCACCCGTTCCTGTAACTTCAGGGCTTTATGCGCCGCGGCTTTAACGATGACGGATACGTCATCTGGTAACAGGTCGGTAAGATCGGAAATAAAATTTTCATTTTTCAAAAATGCTGTCGTATCGCCAAATGCCTTCACTACAGTCAGGTATTGATCCGTGCAAACGCCGTTCAGCCCAGCTGCTTGAAGAATAGTGGTTTCATCATATGCTAATTTACCTTCCTTCACTGCTATTTGATTTGGTGGCGATCACCGCCTGTTAAGTTTACTATTGTTAGGGAAATTGCCTACCAAATGTAACAAACAAATATCATCATTACCGTATGATCCGGCGATGACTGGAAACACATGAGGAAATGAGCTGGATCACTAATTGACAGGAACTATCCTGGTGATGTCCGTAATGTCTCTGATGACCTCATCCAGTTCACCGGCTGACGCGATCAGGTAACCCATTATTTCCTTCTTTTCCTTACTGCTGGTATGCAAATCGTTAAACATGGGTAAAAGCCCCATGATCCTGGCCAATGGAGCGCGGATAACATGGGATTGCATCCAGGAGATCGCACGTAGCTTTTCGTTTTGTTCCTCAATGGCTTTGACATATTTCAATTGTTCAGTGATATCCGTACCTATTACGATACTCGTTTTAACGCCATTAAATTGAAACGGCGCGACCTGGATTTCGACATTGATCAGCTCTCCGTTTTTCTTTCGGTGAATCATAACCATGTTCG
>Ga0302300_1001954_pt1 | contig 11162 bp, 9 predicted proteins | sample III_Palsa_E1_1_FD_198756 | JGI IMG/M metagenome (GOLD analysis project Ga0302300, IMG submission 198756) | Peat permafrost microbial communities from Stordalen Mire near Abisko, Sweden - III_Palsa_E1_1 | ecosystem: Environmental > Terrestrial > Soil > Palsa > Peat permafrost | place: Sweden... | reverse complement strand
CTATATCGAGGGCCTGAGAAAAGCGAAAGAGCCGATTCCTGTCGAACGAGAGACTGCTCAACTGAAACTTTCCGTTGTTGCGTGAGCGAGCTTAGCCGTGCCGTCACGGTCGTAAAGCTCTCCCGACCTCAGTACAGTTATTTCCCAGTCATCGCCTCGCTTCAAAGCGCTCGGCCTCGGCCCACGCAGTGCTAGCATCGTAAAAGGAACATGTCCTCCACGCCATCAGCGAGCGCGCCGCCGCTCCCGGCAGTCCAGCGCTATTTTGAGGTATCGCTGTTTCTGCTGGTCTCGACAGGCATCATGGCCGTGGTCCTTACCGGCAAGCTCGATCCCATTTCGCTCGTGATTCCGCCCATCGCGCTCGTTTACAAAGGATTCCGCATCTGGCGCGGCCGTGGCCCGGAAATTTCCGCGCGCGTCGCAACCTGGCTCGTCCTCGCTTACTTTTTATTTTTCCCGCTCGACCTCTGGATTTTCTCTCGGCGAATATCCACCGGCGCGCCGAATCCTGCGTTGTACGCAGCGCTGCTCGCGGCCATTCACTTGATGCTGTTCGCCACGCTCGTTCGCCTTTACTCCGCGCGCACCAATCGCGATTTCGCGTTTCTCGCCGTCTTGGCTTTCACTTGCATGCTGTCCTCGGCGATTCTCACCGTGGAGACCGGCTTCCTTGTGACGCTGGCGATTTTTCTCGCTCTGGCCGTCTCCACTTTCGTCGCGCTCGAAATCCGCCGCAGCGCCGCCGGAGCCGTTTCGCCGCCCTTCGAACCGGGCTCCCCCATGGCGCGTCAACTGAATCGAGCGCTGGGGCTGACGTCCGCCCTCGTCGCCGTCAGCGCGCTCCTGATTGGCGGCGTTTTATTCTTTTTGATTCCCCGTTTCACCGCCGGCTACCTCAGCGCGCTGAACCTGCAACCTAACCTGATGACCGGCTTCGGCGACGACATCACCATCGGTGAAATCGGGAAAATACAGCAGAGTTCCGCGGTGGTGATGCGCATCCACGTGGAAGGCGATCCCGGACATGCGGACGACGTTCACTGGCGCGGCGTCGTGCTCACGAATTTTGACGGCAAGCGCTGGTTCACTCCCGCTCACGACCAGATTGTGATTTCGCCCGATTCCGAAGGCCAATACCGTTTCGCGCGCCTGCCGCTGCCCATCGGCGATTTCTACCCGTTGCGCTACACCGTGATGATGGAACCGGTCGCCACCGACGCAGTCTTTGTTGCGCCTCGTCCCGAAATGTTGCGTGGCCGGTTCGGCAATGAATCCGAGCGTGCGGGCGCTTCGCGAAACCACGGCTACCTCCTGGTTGACAAGACCGGCTCCCTCTCCAATCCATTTCATAACGACATCAAGGTGCGTTACGAGGGCATGTCGCTGCTGCCATTAATTCCGCCCGCGCAACTGCGCAAATCCTCTACGACTTATCCTGATCCGATCCGGGACATGTATCTCCAGGTGCCGCAGCTCGACCCGCGCATCAAGCAACTCGCGGAAAAAATCGCGGAGGGCTCGCACAACGAATACGACCGCGCCGCGAATATCGAGCGCTACCTGAAAACGCATTACGGCTATACGCTCGATTTAACCGGCCGTAAGACCGATGACCCTCTCGCCTATTTCCTTTTCGAGAAGCGCGCTGGAAATTGCGAATACTTTGCCGCGGCCATGGCGGTTATGCTTCGCGACCTCGGAATTCCGGCGCGCTACGTGGGTGGATTTTTACCCGGTGAGTACAACGACTTGGGCGGCGATTACATCGTCCGCGCCAGCGACGCTCACGCTTGGGTCGAAGCCTATTTCCCCGGCTACGGCTGGATCACCTTCGATCCCACTCCTCCCGGCGCCGGAAAACGTAGCGGAATGTTCGCTCGGCTCGCCTTGTATTGGGATTGGTTCCAATTTGCCTGGGACGAGTGGGTGATCAATTACGATTTTGTCCACCAGACCAACCTCGCGCAAAATGTTCAGAAAACTTCCAAAGATTGGGGCGAACGGGCGCTGCGTTATTACCACGACAAACAACGCGACGCGATTCGCCTGCTCCTTGCGCTCGACCACCGCACCGAAGCTTCGCCGTTTTTTCTTCCCGGCGTTCTCGTCTTTCTGATTGCTTTGCTGATTTATCTGCGCGGACGTCCGTTAATAAGCTATTTGGTCGCGCGCTGGCGTGTTCGCGCGCGCCGCGGCGGAAATTTGACTGCTTCGCTCGCCGCTCTGGAATATCGCGAAATGCTGCGCCTGCTCGAAAAACGCGGCTGGAAGAAAGCCCCGTCGCAAACTCCGCTGGAATTTGCCTCCGCTATCCCCGCCGCCGATCTTTCCGCTCCCGTCGCCCAACTCACCGAGCTTTACCAATCGGTCCGCTTCGGCGATCACGCCGCCCCCGTTGACCAAATGTCCTCGCTCCTGCATTCCATCCGCGAAACCCTCCGCTCGGCACGAAGATAGCAAGTTGGCGTGTAGCGCAAATCGAGAACCCTTAAGGTCGATAATCGAGGTATCAACCATTTTCAGGATCGGAACGGACTTTCCGCCGAGACATTCTTGCGAAGACTGCGCAGCCTGCGAAGGTGGCGACCATAAACAGGACAAGAGGCCAGTGGAATGCCCTCCAACGAAACGTCGTTCCGAGACCAAAGCCGAGCCCGCCGAAAATCAAACTCAACACATCTGCCAGGGACAGAACAGGCTTGACGTGCTTATCGCTTCTGCTCAGGGCTTCCCACAACATCATCCCGCCAGCCCAGAACATGCCCCAAAACGCTGCGGACATCCAGTCGCCCGCTGTTCCCATGAGTTTCTCCCTTACGACCCCAGCCAGGCACTATTTACTATAATTCAATAACATATCCAATTAATTATGTTGGAATCGGCAAAGCCATTTTATCAAATGCTGTTCACTTGTGGCTCTAACGGTCTAATGCTGCTGGTCGTGCTAGAATTGTGTCTTGCAAGCTGCCTGAAGGATTCCACAGTTATGCCGAAGGTCGGATTCGTCAGCCTGGGATGCCCGAAGAACCTCGTGTGACAGCGAGGTGATGATGGGTATTCTCGCGCGCTCGGGTTACGAAATCACGCCGCGCGCGGGTGACGCGGACGTCGCTTCGGCAATCACGCCGCCCCCGTCGACCAAATGTCCTCGCTCCTCCACGCGATCCGCGAAATGACTCGATCCCAACGGAAATGACGCGCGAACTGTTAGCAGCGATGCGGAAATCGATACTGGGCCGCTCGGAGAAAGCGAATCCATGAGCACCACGATGTTTCACATCGCGGCTGCAATCTTGCTTTCGGCCTGCGTGTTCTTGTACGGGTTGGGCACTTACTATTTTAGTGTGATGGCCCGCGAAGTTTACCGCCAATTTCCACAGTCTCGTTGGAGCTGGCTGGTCTCTTGGTTTGCATCCCATTCCACGTATCTCCACCGCCAGTACTACCCCGATAGTCAGCTGCGCAAGAAATGTTTTATTTGTTTCATCGGGATGCTTGCGTGCGGCTTTCTTGGCTTCTTCTTCTGGATGAAGTAGATCACGATAAGGCACCCATTCAGCGGAGCTAAACGATTGGCGTCGATGAACTGAAAGCTCGGCGAAAAATCCGCCGAAAGGTACAAGAGCGAATACCGTTGTTTATGTCGTGGCTAAAGCCACGACCCACAAAACCTGACGTGGGGGACGACCTGCGGCCAGCGTGACGCGGTCCGGCATGATAGAATTGTGTGTTTGCAAGCTGCCTGAAGGATTCCACAGATATGCCGAAAGTCGGATTCGTCAGCCTGGGATGCCCGAAGAACCTCGTGGACAGCGAGGTGATGATGGGTATTCTCGCGCGCTCGGGTTACGAAATCACGCCGCGCGCGGGTGATGCCGACGTCCTGGTGGTCAACACATGCAGCTTCATCGCCCCAGCGCAGCAGGAATCCGTGCAATCCATCCTGGAAATGGCCGAGTACAAGAAATTCGGCCGCGCGCAAAAATTAATTGTCGCGGGATGCATGGTCGAACGGTACCGTGATGAAATCCGCGAGCAAATTCCCGAAGTGGACGCGGTGATCGGCACCGGCGAAATCGAAAAAATTCTGGAAGCGTGCGAAGGCGACTTGCGCTCGAACGACGCCGCACCAGCGCAGTTGCCCACGTATCTTTACCACGACCTCACACCGCGCATTCTGGCCACGCCCCGCCACACTGCTTACATCAAAATTAACGAAGGCTGCGACCATCCCTGCACGTTCTGCGTGATCCCGCAGCTTCGCGGAAAATTCCGCAGCCGCCGTTTTGAATCTGTCGTATGCGAGGCGGAAAATCTCGCCGCAGCAGGCGTGCGCGAAATTTCCCTCATCGGCCAGGACACCACTTTCTACGGCGAAGATTTGGGCCTGCGCGAGGGCCTCGCGGTGCTCCTCGAACGCCTCGCGCAAGTGCAAGATTTAAACTGGGTGCGCTTCCTCTATTGCTATCCGAATCGCATCACGCCGCGCCTGCTCGACACCATCGCCGCTCATCCGCGCCTGGCAAAATATTTGGACGTCCCACTGCAGCACGCCAGCCGCAACGTCCTCGCGCGCATGAAGCGCGGCTCGAACGGCGACGCCTTCCTGAAAATGCTGGAAAAAGCGCGCAAGGCAATTCCCGGCGTTTCGATTCGTACATCCTTCATCGTCGGATTCCCCGGCGAAACCGAAAACGATTTCCGCGAACTCTGCGATTTCGTGCGCGCTGCGGAATTCGATTGGATGGGCGTCTTTTCCTACTCCGACGAAGACACCTCGCAAAGTTTCGCGCTCGATAAAAAGGTCAACGAAAAAACAATCGCGCGCCGTCGCGACACTCTGATGTCCATCCAGAAGAAAATCTCCGCGCGCAATTTGAAAAAACGGGTAGGCCAGCGCCTGCAGGTGATGCTGGAAGGCCCTTCGAAAGATACCGATTTGGTCTGGGAAGCCCGCCTGCAAGGCATGGCTCCCGACATTGACGGCAAGGTTTACATCACCGAATTCGAAGGCGTGAACGACGCCGCCGATCTCCCCGCCGCGGGCACCCTCGCCACAATCGAAATCACCGAGGCAAAGGACTACGACTTGATCGGCCGCGTCACGGATTTCGCAGCGCCACCCCTCTCGCGCCCAATTCCCCCGCAAGCGACCAGCCTCTTCCCCATCCTCGCTTGAGCTGGCTTTGCCGGCGATCAAATTCAAGAGTCTCAGTACTCTTTGATTCTTCTACGGGTCAACGATAAAGCGGGGATCGAGAGTCTGCCCATTTATAATAATGGTGTACTCATAGAAAACAGACTTGCTGGATATCACGTCCCGCCGGATGAGACCCGATTGCGCGTACTTGTTGCTGAACTGCCCCTCGTAAAACGGCGAGGCCCCCTTGAAATTAATCACGAACTGTTCTGCCGATTCCCAAATAACCTCGTCGTTATTGAGCGGCGAGATTATAATTGTTTCGTCCCCGTCAGCCAGTTGAGGTTTTCCGTTGCCGTCCAGCGTGATCAAGATTTTCCTGATATTTGGCCTGAATCCTGATGCTGCTGCGCCTGTGTTCATCGTTCCTCCTCTAAGAATTATGGAGATTGGAAGATTTTCTGAAAACGCGGGTCCGAACGTACTTTGTCGAAGAAAGGATAATCCCGCGCGATACTCGGCGAATAGCCCGCGCCCACGGCTTTTCCCAGCGATCGCAACGTTTGGTCCGTATCGCCGAAGTGATTGTAAACAACCGCAGCGTCGAAGCTCACTTCTGCGTCACCTGGAGCAATCGAATCTGCCCGCAGAAGGTCGGCGAACGCCGCCACTCGGTCACCTAGCATTGCTTCACAGATCCCTCGTGTGCTGAGCGCCCAGGCGTCTCTCGCATCTACGCTCACCGCTTCATTTGCCAGCGAGACGCACTTTTCATACGCGCTCTTTGCCAACCCCTTCTTTGCCGGAACAAAAGAATAAGCGTCCCCGAGTCCCCACCATCCGTCATAGAACTTATCGTTAAGCTGTACTGCCTGTTCAAAACTCCGCGCGGCTTCATCGAAGCGCCTCAGGCAGAAGTAGGCCATGCCCAGATTGGCATAGGCCGTGAACGAGGGGCGAATAGAAATGGAACGATTGAGGTTGGCAATAGCTTCGGTGTATTGGCCCTGCGCCCCGTTGGCTGCGGCCAGGTTGTAGTATCCGCGAAAACTATTCGGCGCCAGCTCAATTACTTTGCTGAACATCCTCGCGGCGTCCGCATAGCGGTTGTGATTTTGGTAGAAGGCTCCTAACCAACTGTACCCGGCCCAATATTGCGGCCGCAGGTCGATGGCTCGCTGGTAAGTCTTTTCAGCTTCCGGCAGCTTCCCGAGTTGCTCGTAGGTCTTAGCCAGTCCGCGATAGGCGTCATCATTGGTGGGCTCAGCTTTCAAAGCACTCTCAAACTCGGTCGCTGCATCCTCATACCGGCCGGTGCCGGAATAAAGTGTGCCCAGGCATTCGTGACCTGCGGCAAGAGCCGGATCCAGGCGAACGGCCGTTTCACAAGATTCCCGGCTGATCTGAAGCCACTGAGGGTCTTTGTCGTCCCTGAATTTCTTCCAGTAAGCATCGCCCAAACCTGCGAACGCAAGGGCATAACTCGGATCCAGCTTCAACGCGTCCTGGAATACCTTGATTGCGCTGTCATTGTTTTCCGGCCTGTCGTAATTCTGGAGGTAGCCTCGTCCTTGGGTGTAAAGCGTGTACGCGGCCGCCACCTGAGTGCCGTGAGAATCTAATGCCTGGCGCTGTGCAGGCGGAACCTCCAGATCGAGCATACGCACCGCTCCATTCACAACCTGGTCCTGGACTGCGAAAGGCTCGGCAGCGGGCAGCGTAATGCTCTCAGCCCGCAACTGGCGGTGCGTTCGCGGATCCACCAGTTCGTAATTTATGCGCATCAGGTCGCCCGATTTGATAAGGCTGCCTTCCAAAACCAGGTTGACTCCGAATTCGGCGTAAGCCTGATCCGCCGTAGTGGCGTGCTTGGCTTGAATTTCGCTCGCCGATATCACGCCCAAGGAATGGTTGTCGGTCAATTGGGTAAGTTTTGCCGTCAACGTAGCGGTCAAGCCATCGGTGAAGGAAGCAGCCTCAGGATCACCCTCAACCGCGCGAAACGGCAGTATGGCCAGCAGTTTTTGGTGCGGCACAAGCGTTACGCCCAGCCAAGTTTTCACTCGTTGCTGGACTCTTTGATTTCTGGCCAGCAATCCGGCCGACCCGATCAGAAGAACGCCTGTCACGAGCGCAATGAGTTTTCTCGGGATTCGCGGATGACGAACTCGCGGAAGTTGCGGCGAGCGCGAAAGCAATCGCAAATCGACGTCGAGGTCGGCAGCCGTGGCATAGCGGTCTTCGCGGTTCTTAGCCAGCATTTTGCCGACGATTTGTTCAAGCGCTTCCGGCACATCGGAATTCTGCCTGCTCAGCGGCGGCAGTTCCTCGTGCAGGATGGCGTTGCAAGTGTTCAGGAAGCCCGCGCGCCGAAATGGGTTTTTACCGGACAACGCTTCGTAGAACACGACACCCATGGAAAAGATGTCCGCGCGCCCGTCGCCTTCCTTCTCCTCCAGTATCTCCGGAGCCATGTACGGCAAGGTGCCGGCAAAGCGCGCGCTTTCAAACGTGTGGCGCGTTGTCGCGTGATCCGATCCGGGAAGCTCGCGCGCAACGCCGAAATCAAGCGCTTTCACCTGTCCGGCGCGCGTAAGCATGATGTTGTCAGGCTTGATATCTCGATGGAGCAAACCAGCCTTATGCGCGGCCGTCAGAGCCGCAGCGCATTGTGTGGCGATCGAGAGAAACTCGGTTATCGAAAGCGGGCGTCCAATCCGGTGCCGTAGGGTTTCCCCTTCGACGTACTCCATCACGACGAAGACCTCACCGCCGTCTTCGATTACGTCATACACCGCCGCAATGTGGGGATCGTTCAGACGCGAAGCCCATTCCGCTTCCTTCCACAGCCGTTGGCGCGACTCCGTGTCCGCTCGCAAGGCGGGAGAGATCCGTTTCAGCGCTACCTTTCGTTTTAGGCCGGTATCCTCGGCCAGATACACCTCTCCCATGCCTCCGCCGCCCAGGCGCTCTCGAATCAGGAATCTGCCGACCGTTTTTCCGCTGAGATCCGTATTGGACGTGGGAGCCGGATCGTGTTGTGTTCGCGCTTCAGCCATTTTAGGAAATGGCGGTCTTTACGTTTCCCTCTCGCGGTTTCGCCTGGAAATGGGCAGGGAACAATGGGCGAAAGGTCCGCTCGGGTGAACGACCGTCCGTGTCGCGCGATGTTACTACCCGGCCAGCGAGGAAGCAATCCTGATCCCCCTCCCTCACAAGTGCCAATCTGTCTGCCACTTCAAATCATCCGTGTTAGTCTAATCCCCGGAAACGTATGAAATTCCAGTGTCCCATTTGCCGCAAGCCAACCGACTCAGATTCAAGCTCCGACTTCCCCTTCTGCAGCGAGCGCTGCAAACTGCTCGACCTGGGCGCGTGGGCCAGCGAGAAATACGTAATCAGCGAGCCGGTTATTGACGAGTCATTCCCCGAAGGCCTCGATCGAGACGCGGATGACCGCAAAAACTGACCCGGCTTCACCAGGCGCGCAAGCTCCTTCAGAGTCGGTGTCATCGCCATCGTTCGCAGCTAAGCCGCAAAAGAAACCTCGTTTCGCACTTTTCGTCGCCACCGCCGCCGGCCTCGGTTACTTCCCATTTGCTCCAGGCACTCTTGGTTCGCTCGCGGGCCTGATCCTTGCCCTTGTGCCATGGTGGGCTATGTTCGGCCTGATGACGGCTGTCGTATCAGTTATGAACGGTATCGGCAGCGATAGTTTCTTTGTTTCCGGACGGCATTGGGATGCGATCTTATGGACGCAGGTCGCCCTCGCCATTTTAGTTGCCGTGATCGGAGTATGGAGCGCGAATCGTGCGGCAGAGTTTTGGGGGCAGAAGGATCCTCAACGCGTCGTAATTGATGAGGTGTCCGGCCAGCATCTTACGCTGCTCCTTGGTTGCGCCGTGCCTGTGTGGTGGAGACCTGTGGCAGAGTTTCCCTGGAAGGAACTTCCGCTCGGCCTTATCGCGTTCCGATCGGCCCTTAACTGGAAATATTTGCTCCTGGGTTTTATACTTTTTCGAGTGTTCGACATTTGGAAACCCTTTCCCGCGCGGCAAGCCGAATCTCTACCCGGCGGATGGGGTATCATGACGGACGACTGGGTCGCGGGAATTTACGCCGCGCTCGGACTGTGGCTCGCGAGGGCGGCAGGATTGTGATGCCGCACTCGTTCAGGCTGCGGTTGTCATCCCGAGCGCAGCGAGGGATCTGCTCTTTGTCTTGCGATACCCGAGCTGAGGCGCCCAACATGGAAGAATCGCTTTGAAAACATCCGGCACGCCAAGAATCGAAGCCGTGAAACCGCCCGCCGCTCTCCCCGGCGGAGAAATATCCATCAAGGGCAGCGGTTTCGGCACGCGCAACCACACGCGCCCGCAAGTGCAATTCGGCTTGGCCGAAGGCAGCTTGGTGTTAGCCGGCGAAAATCTCTTGATCGCGCGCGTCCCAGATGGCGCAGCCGGCGGAGCAGTCCGCGTGCGCATGGGTAGCATCGAAAGCGCGCCATTTCCCATGGCGCTCGGCACGCAAGTTGCCGACAATTTGCATCCCGTCGCCAGTCCTGCGGTGGACGCGGAAGGCAATGTCTACGTCACCTTCAGCGGCCAGCGCGGCCAAAAAGTTCCCGTCTCGCTTTACAAAGTCACCTCGAGCAACATAGTAAAACCCTTCATCACCGAAATGATGAACCCCACCGGCCTCGCGATTGATGGCAACGGCTATCTCTTCGTTTCCTGCCGCAACGACGGCACCGTGCATCGCGTCTCGCCCGACGGCCGCGCAATGCAATGGATCGAGGGCATGGGCATCGCCACCGGCCTGGCGTTCGATAAAGGCGGCAGCCTCTACGTCGGCGACCGCAGCGGCACGATTTTCAAAATCGCTCCCGACCGTGAAATATTTGTCTTCGCCACCATCGAGCCTTCCCTCTCCGCGTATCACCTTGCGTTCAGCCCTGCCGGCGAACTTTTCGTCACCGGGCCGACTACTTCCAGTTTCGACTCCGTCTATCGCATCAATCCCGCCGGCGAAGTCAGCACATTTTTTCGCGGTCTCGGACGCCCGCAGGGTCTTGCGTTCGATCGCGTCGGCAATCTCTATGTCGCTGCGTCGATTGGCGGCAATCGCGGTATCGTTCGAATCACTCCGCAAGCCGAAGCCGAACTGGTGGCCAGTGGAAGCGGCATCGTTGGCTTCGCGCTTCTGCCCTCGCATCGCGCCATGATTACCACCAACAACGCGCTCTATTCCCTCGACTGGGATGTCGAGGGTCTTCCGCTTCACGCTTAGGCCCGGGATGCTAGCGGAAATCATCGCGGTCGGCTCCGAGTTGCTCACGCCTTACCGGCTCGACACAAATTCCCTTTATCTCACCGCCGAGCTGAATAAGATCGGCATTCGCGTAATTCACAAGTCTGTCGTCGGTGACTCGCGGGACGACATTCGCGCAACATTTCGCCACGCGCTCGACCGCTCCGAGCTGATCGTGAGTTGCGGCGGCCTGGGGCCTACCGATGACGACCGCACACGGGAAACTGTGGCCGAATTGCTCGGCCGCGAGCTGCGCCGCGACGATGAAGTTCTCCGCGGCATCCAGGAACGCTTCCGCCGTTTCGCCCGCACCATGCCGGAAATTAACGAGCGCCAGGCTATGGTCCCCGCCGGCGCCATCGTGCTGGCCAATCCGCGCGGCACCGCGCCTGGACTATGGATGGAAGGCGGCGGACACATCGTGATTCTCCTGCCCGGCCCGCCTTCGGAACTGAAAGGCATCTACGAATCGGAAGTCCGCGCGCGCCTAACCCGGCAAGGTATCGCGGAGCGTTTGTACTCGCGCGACCTGCGCGTCACCGGCTTGCCTGAATCTGAAGTCGAGCAACGCGTGCGCCCCATTTACGCGCTGTATCCCGAAACCGAAACCACGATTCTTGCTACGCCGACCGGAATTCAGCTCCATCCGCGCACTTGGTCCCGCGATCCGGCCGCAGCCGAAAAAATGCTCGACGAAATCGTGAGCCGC
>Ga0302300_1001946_pt1 | contig 11189 bp, 9 predicted proteins | sample III_Palsa_E1_1_FD_198756 | JGI IMG/M metagenome (GOLD analysis project Ga0302300, IMG submission 198756) | Peat permafrost microbial communities from Stordalen Mire near Abisko, Sweden - III_Palsa_E1_1 | ecosystem: Environmental > Terrestrial > Soil > Palsa > Peat permafrost | place: Sweden... | reverse complement strand
TTGATTGTCCGTCGACGGCCGTGACCTGGTCGTCCGCCCTCAGCCCGGCATTCCATGCCGGCGAGTCCTCAACAACTGAACTCACGATAGCCTTGCCCGGAGCGCTGTATTTTATTTTCATCCCGCTATAGTTGTATTTCGATTCTGGCTGCAGACCCGCACCGGTGTCGGGAACCGCCCACGCTCTATGATGCTGATAGTCGAAGGTCAAAGCCGAGGTGGCGAACACGTCGTCGCCCATATCGCCGGCAGTTTCCGTATCGCTCGAAAGTCCCACGCTGATATCCGGGAATAGTGCGATGGGTCTTGACATTGTCACTTGCCCCACGTTGATCGAATTTAAGCGGCCGAACAGCAAGGGTGATGGTTTTCCGAATGAGCCGGAGATCGATCCGCCGCCGTACTTCCGGCTCGGCATCTGTGCCGCGTGCAACGCGGCAAATGGCGCATTGACGATCAGCGTCGGATCCGAGCCGGTATCGATCCAGAATTGAGCCGCCACGCCATTGACCTGCCCGCCTGTCACCGGAAAGGTGTGGTCGAGCGCGAACGGAATGTCAAAGCGCGTATCCTCGGCGAGGGCGGGAGGCGCGCCAAGCGCCAGCGTCAGCGAATGGTGTGAATAGTCGAAGGTGGTGACGAACCGATCCAGTAGTTCGTTGCCGATAATGCCGTCGAGCGGCTTGGCGCCGCCACTCGACTGGCCATTCAAATCGACTTCCTCGCCATACAAACCATGTATATGCGCCTCGCCTATCTGAAGATCCGGCAATTTTACGAAGTCCACCATGTGGGCATTTCCATCAATGTCGGAATCGCTTCCGTGGCCCGCGGTTTTTAGCCCGAGCGCGGCGATGGCCGTCGAGGAAAGTTGCAGCGTACCTCCCGTATCGATCATGAAATTGAAGGGGCCTCGACCATCGATGGATACCTCGATAAAAGGCTGTCCCACAACTCGCATCGGCACCGTGGTGCTGGTTGCGGAGTCGATTTCATAATCATGCAGCTGGGATTGAGGTTTTGCCGACAAGGTCGCGACTTCAGCCGGTGTGACCTGCGTGCGCACCTGGGTCGTATGCAACTCCCATTGGGTGCCGTCGCGATCGACAAATTTTTGCTCCGTGGGCAGGGCGCGATGGGAGCCGCTTCCGTAAGCCGAATAAGTCGTTGTCGCCACAGCCGGCTCGTCGCGGCGGGTCCACTTCAATGGCAGATGAGAGTCGCGAGAGATCCACACCTTGGTCGCCTTTCCGCCTTGAGGCACCACCTCAAGAACGTCAGCGGCTTCGCCACTTTGATTATCCTCGGCGACGTACCCGACGGCTGCCGGCCAACACGCGTTCGCGAGGCCGCCGCTTGCCCAGTAGATGTCACTGATCAGTCCCGCGCGAAAGCCTGGGAAATCGGCATCGCGCACCGTTGCGTTTCGATCCCGAACCCAAACACCGGTTTTTGTCACGCCGACAGTAAAATTGACTGGCCCGAGTCCGCTCACTTCGATGGTACCGGTCTGCGTCTGAGGATCCGAGGCGATCAGGAAACGCCCGGATGCACCGCTGGACTTGACCTCTCCCTCGGTAATGCGCGCAGTGCAACTCGCCGTGTCATTGGCGGCAGCCACATCCCGCAACAGGGCGACGATCGCTGTTGCCCGCTCGGTCTGTGCAGCGTCGGGTGCAGCGTTGGCCGGCGCACTGAGCGTGATCAAAATCGAACAAGCGATCGCGGATAGATGCGGGAGATGAAAGGTAGTGAGAGGCAAATGGCGGAATTTCATCAGCGGGAAACCAAAGAGTCAGTAGAGAGTCAAGCGGCATTGAGGGTGCACCCCCCGGTTAGACCTTGTTTTTTCGGGCCATGAAGCACTGCTCGACCAGGGCATGCTGAAACGCCAGCGAGGCCGCCTCGTATTGCTCGGGGGGATACTTGTACTTGCTCGTATACCACTGCGCAACGTTCATAATCCCACCTTCTTCGAAGCGCGCCTTATTGCCGGGCATCGAGATATACCGCTCCCATGCTTTGATTTCGCGATCAGCGTAGATTTCATCAAGCTCCGGCGTACTCGGAACCCGGTAAACCTCTTCGTGAAAAATTGCTTTCAGCGGCAGACGATCGCGCTTCGACGGATTTTCGTCGGGCACGCCGATGGCGACCGTTGTGATCGGCAAGCAGGTCTCGGGCAGGTCGAAAAATCGAGCGAGTGGCGCCATGGACGCGAACGTAGTGCCCAAATAACAGATGCCCAAGCCGCGAGCCTCGAATCCCAGACAGACATTCTGCGCAAGAATCATCGCATCCAGCGCGCCGCTAAAAAAGCCTTCCAGATTATTGAAGTTATCACGGGCGGCTCGTCGGGCCAACCACTTCCGCGTTCTGAAAAGATCGGCGCAGAAGGTCAGCATCAATGGCGACTCAAGTATCATTTTCTGCTGTTCATGCATCTGGTACAGATCTCGACGGCGGCTTGGTTCGCGTGTGGCGATGATTGACGCGGTGTTGAGGTTGCCCGAGGAAGAGGCCCCGGCAAACGCCTCCGAGCAAACCGCTTCCACCGTCTGTGCCGGAATATCGTCCGCTTTGAATTTTCTGATGGAGCGGTGGCCGGTCAGGATTTTTGAAATCTCAAGCATCATACTTTTTCCGATTCGTCGAAAACATTGAATAGTTCAGGCCAAACGACGGACCGAGCTGAAATTCGGGGTTTGTTAATCATTTGGTTTGCAGATGGGTCGCGTCTGCTTTGATAAGCGGCGCTCTCTGTCTCGCCCAGATGAACGTCGCCACGGTCAAAGCGGCAAGCGTCAAACCTTCAAGGCTGAATTGCCCCGTGCTGGCTATCGCAGTCAACGGCGGCCGACCCGCATAAAAGACATTGATAAACGGAGAAAGCAGCACACCTCTTATCGCCATGATCAGCACAATGAATTGCAGGCTTCGAATCCACGGACGCGAAGACAGCTTGTTCCATACGTTATAAATGATGACAAAACATGCGATGGCGGGTTCGACGAAGGTCAGATATGCCGGTATCTGGACATTCCAGCCATACGGCACCGTGTAAACATCTGCATGGCTCAAGGATGAAAAGTGATCAAGCATGTTGCTGGAAAGCCGGTCAACCGCGGGCTCGGTAAGAAAGGAAACGATCGCTGCCAGAATCAACGAAGCTAGAATCTTCCTGGGCAATGTGATCAGTCTTGGAGAAAACAGAACGACCAATGCGCAAAGAATGAACGCATTAGCCAAGCGCCAAATATTCTCCAACACCGAGAACACCCAAGCGGTGGTGCACACACCGTCCATGATGGGAAGGCGAAACAGGATCTCGCGCAGCATGGTGTAGGTGATGAATAAAGTGATGAACCTGATCGGCCAGGTTTTGGTTTTACCGCGAAACCATAAATTGTGCAGATATACCAAGCCCAACGTTATGCATGCGCTATTGACGAAAGCATGCGGTCCGAATCGCGGGAATTTATCCGGATAGGGTAGATTGAGTGTTTCCAGCATAAAGGAATGCACTGACAAGGCCAGAAACCCGGCCAATAGCATTCCAAAAACGACTCGTTGCCTGGATAGGGAGTGTGAGAATTCGGTCATCGGGTTCGGCCGGATAGTGTTGAAGACCAAGGCTTGTGGCCCGGAGTGGTTCATGAGTCACAGAACGGCTTATTTCATCGACGGCATGTTGCGACATCATGGTTGCAATGTACATCAATGAAAAATCCTTAAAAACTGAAACTTTCAGAAAAAAAACTTCCAGTTTGTGGCACGATGAAGCGGTCCTGCGGGTTCATCGAGGGCCTCGCGTCCGCCTTTAGGGCACGGTTATCGGACAGGAATTTTTGACCACATGAAGCTACACGATCACTTTTCTGTGTTGTACGAAGCTTTCCGGTCCATCGAGGTCAAGGCCGGCTTGCCGGCCCTTGCATCGGCGTTGGACTGTAGCGAGCGCAACGTCGCCGTGTTACTTGAAAAGATGGTGATGGCAGGGTGGATCAAGTGGGCCGCCAGTCGCGGCCGTGGACATTTTTCGACGCTTACATTTCTACTTACGCCACAGCAAGTTCGATTGCAGGTCTTGTCGGATATGTTATCGGCCGGAGATTTCGAACGACTGGTGCCAACACTCGATTCAATCGAGCGCGGCGCGCTTGCATCAAGTCTGACGGATCTTTTTCGGCGGAACTATATCGACCCCGACAGGCGGAGATTACGTGTCCCGCTATTTCGCACCGTATTATCCCTGGACCCGGCCAAAGCGTTCTTGCGCGTCGAACGACATCTCACCGAACAAATATTTTCCCGGCTCACCGAATTTGATCACGCGTCAAATAGATTAATGCCGAGTTTGGCGCATCATTGGGAAAGCAATGGCGACTGCACCCGATGGGAGTTTTGGATCCGGCCGGAAATTTACTGTCATGACGGCAGCGAACTGACCCTCGATGCGATCAAGAACAGCATACTCCGGGTGCGCGACGAACCCGGAATAGCCAGGAAAATCTTCGCCCATCTCGACCACGTGGAAATTTGCGGCCCCAGTCAACTGGCGTTCAACCTGACTGTCCCTGATTTGCTCTGGCCCGATCGCTTATCGTCGGTCAATGCATCCATCGTACCTTTTGCCTGCGGCGAGGTATTTCCGGATATGCCAGTCGGCACCGGGCCATTCTCGGTAACTCATCGTAGCGAAGAGCGGCTGACGCTAGGGGTCTTCCGTAACTATTATCGCGAACGCGCACTGCTTGATGAAGTCGACCTATGGCTGATGCCGCCGGAGACGGAAATAAACTTCGACCTCGATTTTGGCAGCCGGGCGGGGGATTCCATTTTGAAGCAGAGGTTGTCCAAGCTGTTTAACGGATGCCTTTATCTGATTTTCAATCCGAAGCAGCCTTATTTCGCCGACAATCGCAACCGCTTTGCGCTGGTCGAATTATTGGCCACTGAGCTGATTAAGCCGCCATTTGACCGTGTCTGCACGCCGGCGCACGGCATTCTGCCTGGGTGGCGGCACAACGAGGCGTGGCCCTCCGGCGCCTTGAGCATGGAAGCCGGTTTGGTGGTTAGAATCGCTTCCACGCCCAGGCCCCTGCCCACGCTTCTGGCCGAGGTCGCGCGAAGAAAATTACAAGCTCTTGGGGTGACAGTCGAGGTCGCGACGATTCCCGACCTCGACAAGCAATCCGCAGATAGAGCGTGGATGGATAAAACGGACATCTACATTTGCAGCGAAGTCTTGAGTGAAAATCGGGATTTCGGTTGTTACGAGTGGCTTGCCGAAGACAGTGACTTTCGGCGATGGATGAGGCCCGCTGAACTACAGCACCTCGACCGCGCGCTCATGTCGGTGCAACAGGTGCCGGACCGCGATGAGAGGGTTCGAGCGTATGCCGAGATATGCAAAGACCTGGTCGCCAATGGCTCGGTTATTCCGCTGGCGCATGAGCGTGTGCAAGTCGACGCCGCCGATCACGTAGGGGGCATTAGTCGGATAGCACATGGTTTTGTGCCCTTCGCGGATCTGTGGATTCGGCAGGACAGTGTTGCAGCGGCGGTGCGGTCGGAGTGAGCGCGGTGGCGCATTCCGCCCTATTTTCATCGACAATCCATGTCGAGTTGACTGCGGCCCACGGCGCCAAACGCGATCGTCAACCCCACACTCACTTTGGGCATAAGCAGGCGTCCTCCCCGTCAATTTGTTAATCTCACACCGAGATGCATATTCCCCATGACGCGAGGAGCATTAAACATGAGTGATTCGTCTGACTACGTGCCACCGAAGGTTTGGAGCTGGAACAAGGCGAGCGGTGGTCGCTTCGCCAACATTAACCGCCCGATTTCGGGTTCGACGCACGACAAGAACTTGCCGGTCGGCCGCCATCCTCTTCAACTCTATTCGCTGGCAACGCCGAACGGCGTGAAGGTCACGGTGATGCTTGAGGAACTGCTGGCTCTCGGCCACCGCGGGGCGGAATATGACGCCTGGTTGATCAAGATTGGCGATGGTGAACAATTCGGTAGCGGATTCGTGGCGGCAAATCCGAATTCCAAGATTCCTGCATTGATGGATCGCAGTGGCGCGCAGCCGATCCGGGTCTTCGAGTCCGGCGCGATTCTGCTATATCTGGCCGAAAAATTCGGCGCCTTCCTGCCGGTCGAAGCCAGCGCGCGTGCCGAATGTCTATCATGGCTGTTCTGGCAGATGGGAAGCGCACCTTATCTGGGCGGAGGTTTCGGCCACTTCTACGCCTACGCCCCGACCAAGATCGAATACGCGATCGACCGCTTCGCGATGGAGACGAAGCGGCAGCTCGACGTGCTCGACAAACAGCTCGCGGGTAATGAGTATGTGGCGGGCAGTGAATATACGATCGCCGATATGGCGATCTGGCCTTGGTATGGCGGCTTGGCTAAGGGTTGGCTCTACGAGGCGGCCGAATTTCTGTCCGTGCAGGATTATCCGCACGTTCAGCGCTGGGCCGATGCGATCGGCGCACGCCCGGCCGTCATGCGTGGACGGATGGTCAATCGTGTTTTTGGCGAACTTTCAAGCCAACTGCACGAGCGCCATGAGGCCGCCGACTTCGAAACCAACACGCAGGACAAGCTGACCGCCAAGAATTAGCTGCCTTCGTTTCGAGCGGCAGTCTGGCTATGCGCTGGCCCGATCCGCCACATGGCGGTGACACAAACGCCAGAAAACAAAAAGCCCAGTCGCATGGACTGGGCTTTTGCATGATTCTGTTGGTGGGACGTGACAGATTCGAACTGTCGACCTACGGATTAAGAGTCCGAGCGTGTCGACATTGTTTCAAGTGGATCGAGATACATTGATGCGCGGGGATCCTAGTAATATAAGGGATTACGTGCCATTCGGAAGATTTTTCTGTTGACCGGGATGGATCAATTCCCTTAGGATTTGCCTACATGGTGCCTACACGGGGATTTGATGGCAAAGCAAAACTTCACCGCGGCACGAATAGATGGTCTTCAATGCGAGTCCGGCAAGCAGCAAACTATCTACTGGGATGCGAAGACACCGGGTTTCGGATTACGTGTCACGGCGGCAGGGTCGCGGGCCTATATATTCGAGTCCCGTTTATTTGGCAAAACGATCCGAGTGACTATCGGGGACGCGCGCGCGTGGGACCTTGGCCGGGCGCGCACCGAAGCCAGCCGATTAAAGACACTCATCGACGATGGCAAAGACCCGCGTGAAGTCCGCGTCGATATGCAGGTGGCCCATGAAGCTCGTCGAGCAGAAGCGCGCCGGCAGGATGTAACGTTTGGTGATGCGTGGGACGAGTATGTACTGGTGCGCCAACCCTTTTGGAGCGAGCGACATTATCGTGATCATATCCAGCATGCCAATCTAGGCGGTATGCCGAGAAAGCGGGCCAAGGGACTGACTCAGCCAGGGCCTCTTGCTGTATTACGCCCACTCAGACTGTCCGAACTGACCGGCGCGCGTATTGCCGAATGGCTCACATCGCAAGCGACAGATCGTCCTACAATGTCTGCGCTCTCGTTCCGGCTGCTGCGGAGTTTTATCCGGTGGGCGGCTGATACCCCGGCGTATAGCGGCATGATTCCGGCCGACGCATATAAGTCCCGCGATGTTAAAGATGCGACTCCTCGGGTGAGGGCCAAGGATGGTGATTCACTGCAACGCGAAGAATTGGCGGCACTGCGTTGGGACGACGTCGATTTTCGGTGGCGTAGCCTCGTTCTCGATGACAAGGTTGAGGGCTCGGGTGGGCGCACTATTCCGCTGACCCCTTATCTGGCGAGCTTGTTCAGTAATTTGAAACGGATTAGTGAAACACCCCCAAACATGCGCCAAATCTCCCGGATTGCGGCTCAGGGTGAGCAATGGTCACCGTCGCCGTGGGTGTTTGCCAGCAAAACCGCTGCAGATGGAAAGATTGCGGAGCCGCGGATCGCGCATAACCAGGCATTAGCTGCGGGAGGCCTGCCGCATTTAACTTTGCACGGTCTCCGACGCTCGTTCGGTACGTTGTCCGAGTGGTGTGAGGTGCCGGTGGGCGTTGTGGCGCAGATTCAGGGACATAAGCCGTCGGCCATCGCCGAAAAGCATTATCGGCGGCGCCCGCTTGACCTGCTTAGAATGTGGCACGACAGAATAGAGGTGTGGATGCTGTCACAGGCGGGAATTGAATTGGCATCTGACCAGTCAACTGAACCGGCTTCGGACCGCTTACCCTCTGACAATGTTGCCATTTGAGCAAGTATTGCATTCGGCGATGAAAAAACCCATCAATAGGTTTATTATAATCAACTCATGCCGAAAATATTGACGGTTCTAGGGTATAACGTTGTGATCTACACGCACGATCACCGGCCCGCGCATGTACATATCGAAGGCCCGGACGGAAGCTGTGTTTTCAGGCTAAATTGCCCATCCGGTCCACTTGATCTACGCGAATCACACGGACTGGCGCTCACGTTGGTCCGTCGCCTCGCACGACAGATCGAGCCGGAAATTGAGGCGCTTTGCGCCGAATGGAGAAGGATTCATGGTCGCTATTAGCAAGGAGCAGTTCGACGCGGCAAAAAAGGCAGATGCGGAAAACGGCCCGCTGGCTATTGGGGTGCGTTACCGCCGGACGAGCCGCAAGATTGAGGTCGAGTACGAGAACGGCGTGTCTGTTGGCGTGCCTGTGGCGATCATCCAGGAGCTGGGTCTGGCGGGCGATGTTTCGCAAGCAGATCTGGGCGATGTCCAGGTTTGGGCGGGAGGCCGCGCGATCTACTTTCCTCGTATTGACGTGTCAGTTTGGACGCCGGGATTGCTGAAAGGGGTTTTCGGCACCAAGGCATGGATGCGGGAGTTGGCGCGCGGCATGGGCTCACTCACGTCACCCGCAAAAGCGGCGGCCGCTCGTGAAAATGGGAAGAAAGGCGGCCGTCCCCGCAAGACGCCGGCTGAAGCTGGTACCACTAAGCGGCGCGGCGCAGTTGATCGCCCACTATCCTCGCAGTTGCGCTGAGGCTCGGGGCGTGCCGCTATACAGGCGGCATCGGACTCAGGCACACGTGTTGCTGGTCAAAGGGCGCATCAGATAGGATGCGATTTTAGTCAATAGCCGATCCTCTAATAAATAGATGAAATCCATTTCGTTGGCCGAAGTCGTCACGTCCATTGCTGCTTTTGTTCCTATCTCCGGAATGTGGCAAAAAAGTGCAGAGCAGCACGAGAAACAGTCTCCGGAAAATGCTCAGCAAAAGCCCATCGTCATTGACCTGATTGAAACCTTTCGATCTTCCGGTGCGGCAATAGAGTTTGCGAGCTATTTGCGTGAGGCTCAGCTCGAGGCGCGTCCGCGCTGGCATAGCCCTCCAATTAAAGATGTTCAGTTGCAGGATGAGAACGCGTTAACGCTGCTTGATCTGATCTCGCTCCACTATAGCCAATTCGCAAAGATATGCGAGAAGCTTAGTATGGGCTTACACGACCAGCACGTACGGATGCGCGCATATGTGCGCGAGGAACGAATACGAGCCGGACATTGGCAGCTAGCGGAGAAAGTTCGCGTCGACCGTGGAGATGTGATCCAGTTTCTCGACCATTATGACATTCCACACACCCTCGATGGACGCTCAGGTGCGGCAGCAGGTCGAAGTGCCGTTGATGATCTCATCGACTCGAGGGAGTCGCCAGCCGATGATGCATTTGTTTCTCTGTATAAGGTTATCGAGGCGATATCTCCACGTATTCAATTCGACGAGAAAGAAATTCGGGACTATTCCAGCAATATCTATACGGTCCGTTCACTTGGAGCAGCACCAGGTGCCGCGAATAAAGATGGCTCCCCAGAAGAAAGCACGGATACGTCGTTTGGATTCGATTTGCAACGCATTTTGGGCGCGCCTGTTCAAAGAATTTTTCAAGGGTCTCGATCAGCTTCGGGACTACTTCGCATCTTCGGGAGTGGCAACGTTCGCGATTTACCGAAATGGCGTGAACTGACCTACAGCGGAGTGGCGATTTATCGCGCTAAGCTGGAAGAAGATGGGATGCATGAGTTGAGATCCTTGTCCGAACTGGAATTACGATACAAGGAAGAATTTCGCAACTTTGACAAAATTTCGTCTCGCTATCGCACTGAACCAGACAGTGGGGAGCAGGCGCTCAAGCCGCCGGCGCTTGATCTTCCGACACAGGCTCGTTCATACGCAATTGGCTTTATCCGAAGCGAGATCATTCCATTCCTAAATGACCACGAGATTCCGCACAATCTCGGAACGGTTGGCGAGCCATCGATGGCCGAAAAACTGCTTGCGGGTCCAGGGCAGCGACCTCTCACGACACAGGAGCTTGCCGCCGCCTTCGCGGATATCGATGGATGCACGCGCAAGACCGGCAGAGACCATAAAGGTTGGCTTTCCTATTTGCAGGGTAGCCTCCCCAAATGGGCCAAGGTTTCTACGATTCAGTTGTCGATCGGCAAGCCGGGAAAATTACCTTCGACTTGGGACCCTGTCGAATTCGCCAAGAAGGCGGTTCTTTCCAGCCCTAGCAAGCGTCCGTTTTTTGGACAAGCTTTTGATGAACGCTTCGACGGATCTCCCCAGTTAGCACAATGGAAGGATGATTGGCATAGTTGGCGGTATGAAGTGCGCGAATACGACAGGTGAGTTCGTCTATACCGTGCCGTGCTCCCGAAATGCAATGCCCTTGGCGTCCAACGTACCTGCTGAAACTTCGTCGCCCCAGTGCATTTTGGGGTTTAAAACCCGGCAAGCAAACCCGGCAAACGATGGGCAGAATCTCATCAATTTTTGCGTAACTCCATGTTTTAAATAGAAATGCAAACCCGGCAATTCGCTGATGACGAGGCTTGGATTGCCGGGTTATTCATCATCGGTTCTTCGCTGTCAACCTTAATCGATCCCGATGAAGGTAGATGACGTCGCGAAAGCTAACTAATGCTAAGTCGCTTGCATTAGTAAGGACCAACAACATGATGAAAAGCTCAAACGCTGTGACGATCGATCACTGCGAACAAAACAATCAGGGAACCAAGGCATGGGTATCTTCCATGCCGCCTATTCTCCACGCGCAGGAATTCTGGACGACCGACGAAACCGCGAGCTATTTGCGGTGCGAAGCCCAGACGATCCGAAAGGCAATTTCCCAGAAAAGTACTTTTTGG
>Ga0302300_1001945_pt1 | contig 11189 bp, 7 predicted proteins | sample III_Palsa_E1_1_FD_198756 | JGI IMG/M metagenome (GOLD analysis project Ga0302300, IMG submission 198756) | Peat permafrost microbial communities from Stordalen Mire near Abisko, Sweden - III_Palsa_E1_1 | ecosystem: Environmental > Terrestrial > Soil > Palsa > Peat permafrost | place: Sweden... | reverse complement strand
AGGCAAGGATCCACAATATCATGTGATAATATGAGTATTAGTAACAAATTATATTAGTATATGATACTCATATTATCACATGATATTGTGGATCCTTGCCTAGCGCAGCTCACCTTCGGTTTACACAGATATTATATGATTGTCAAATAAATAGCACTTAAGTTTACTCTTATTGTCCTCATCCCTCCCTCCTCCTCTCTCTAGAACCTTCTTTCCTTTCATGAATACATGTTTATCACGTAAATTAACAAACTGTTAAGGTATATTATACCTTAACACATATATATATATATATATATATATTTCTATCTAATTTGTAGTTCCACAACTATTGTATTATACAATCTAATGCAGTTATTAATTTAGGGTTAACTATTTGCATTATTTAATATTTAACACATTATTTATAATACAAATATAATGTACTATGATTTGTAACTTATATTCCACAACATAAAATTTACACATATAAATGGTTACTACAACAACTTAATATGTGTAAACTTTTTACACATTTACTTTTGCATTATACTACTTAACTTAGGAGAAGGAGGAAGGAGGAAGGAGGAAGGAGGAAGGAGGAAGGAGGAGAGAGGAAAGACTATTACAATATGTATATGTTACTATACTAGTGAATATAGCCTATTAGTGTGATTGTTATAATTGGATTATAACAACATTTGTATTACAAACACTACCAGAGTGTTTGATGTTCACGTTAATAACTATTTGTATTCTTACCGCAAAGGTATTTTTGTACTATTATTATTTATTTGTAATACAAGATTTTTTTGTGTTTAAAAATAAATAAAACATGTCCGAAACAGATGACAAATTTAAATTCGACAATGAGATTAGTTTTATGTATAAACAAGTTTTAGTTAAAAATGTACCTTATCGGTTCTTGTTAATAGAATCAGGAGAGAGGAGTTTTGAGAGTTGGAAGGTTGTGACCCTATTTGAATTTATGAATGACAGAGATAATCTGCTTGATGCATGGTCGGATTTCCGTAAGGTTAAAGGAGAGGTTGGTATTTCACCCCTCGAATTTCTAGCTGCTTGGCTATTATTATATACAGAACAACAAGATATGTTGGCAACACTTGGTGACAGAGAGAATCCCAATGAAATTCGGAGGTTTATCACGTTAACTAAAACAGAAGAGAGTTTAATTAATGGTCTGCTTGAACGTTTCTCCGAAGAGTATACCAGTGACTTGGTTGCTGATGAGGAAATAGCCAACGAAATACTCAAAGGTCAAAATGTTCTCAAAACTATAGCTCCTCTTGAGTCATCATCACTGCAGATCAAAACAGCTTCACTTCAAATTGACATACCTGTTGAACTTGGTAATAATGTGTTGCCTGAATATTTTGACCAAGCAGTATTATCACCTGTAGTGCCATTCATCGCATATCGGGTGTCAGCTGACACCAATGAAAAATGGTATAAAATTTATGAGGAATCCAAACAAGTCCTTGAGTCACATACTATCTACGATGGTCAGTCTCTTTATCTTGTTGTAGCATGGGATAATGAAAGGTTAGATAAACCCGATAAGTATCAAACTGTCAAGATTTCATATCATGAAAGTTTTATTCGTATTCATCTGGTCAGTGATTTCACCGGTGAATATGCATCTGCACCTGACATGTGGTCACGTATTCAAGATATCATTCCTTCATTACCTGCTTATGATAATATTAAACAAGATCAACTAGTTCAAGATAACATTATTGGTTACTTTTCCATTCATGGTGTTATTGTATATGAACAATTACTGTTGCATCTCATTCTTAATGATGATATCTTCCGTAATTACATCTTCGTAGATGAAACATCCAAGTCGGTAGCGGTCAGAGACAAGTTTACTGTTAACATGCGAGGTCGAGAAGTTAGAGGTAAGGCACCACTTATCGCTACGTTACATCAGGAACTCATCAATGGTGGTCAACAGTTCTTCGTTGGTAATGAGCAATTGACAGCACCAGTAGACATTCCAACCATTCGTGTTGATATCAGTTATGCTCAAAGTGTAAGTACTGCTAACTCATTTCAACAAGTGTTCACTCGTCTTCTATCTGATTATCTTGAGCGTATGCAAGTGTTGGCTGACGAAGCATTATACTTTGTACCCAACTACCAAACTGCTATCGATAATAAGAAGTTCAAAAAGGCCACCACTACAGGTGAAAACATTGAAGAGATACCACCCACTCTTGATGACAACGGTGAATTAGATGAAGAATCATCATTGTCACTTAACAAACGGTTAAGAACTTATGCCAGTGATATGTATCCAGCCAACTCTGCTAGACGTTTGTGTCAAAAAGGTCATCAACCATTGCTCATCCCCGATTCAGAGGTTGACATGTGGGAGGATAAACCACCTGCCGGAACAAACATGGATAAGAGACAAATTCTGGTATTCCCTAAAGCTAAGAGTGAAGAGATCAACTACAACTTTGTGTGTCCTAATGATCAATATCCATATATTGGTTTACGTATTAACCGTCTTGACAATCGAGATTTATACCCATTAGTAGTATGTTGTTATAAAACTAATCATTGGAATAATCCCAATTCCAAATATAGACGCTGGTTTGCTGGTGAAAAATTCGAAGATGAGGAAATTGCCAATGAACAACAAAAGAAATATACATTGACAGGAGCCAGTATTGCTAAGCCCGATGCCTTTGGTACCGTACCAGCCTTGATAAAAGATTTCCTGACCACACTCAAGAGACAAGACTATATTCGTTATGGTGTGGCTAAGGAACCAGATAGCTTTTTATATGCCATCCTTGAGGCTGTACTACCTGACGATTACGCCGCTATTCGTAACCAAGGACTGGAAGCTCGACGTGCCTACGTAGCCAATCTCAGACAGGAACTCAGCTCCCTACCTCTCAACTTCTACTCACAGGAAACATTCTTCCCACCCACAGCGCCAACAATTACACCCACATCTTCACCATCATCAACACCACCATCATCATCAACTACAAAAGGTGAAACAACATTAATTACTAACAGTACATATTTTGACCCTCTTCTATATGCACCGATGTTAGAGAAATATTATGGTGTTCGTATTTTCTTGTTTAATGTGCCAAATACCAAAAAGAAGCATAATTCTGAACCTTATTCATTACAGGTGCCACGTGCTGCATATTTCCGTGCTGAGAGTCCAGCAACTGTTGAATTGTTGTCCAAATCTATACTTGTCCTTACCACTTGGGGTACCGAAGCTAACTCATTGGAATTTCCACAACATGAGTTGATTGTTGTTAGACAAACAAACACTAATGAGAGTACTAAAGTATTTGGATATGACATTGGTTATGAACTACAAAATGCCTATTTGTACATGAGTCGAACTTTGCACATTGAAAAGTTACAAAACTTGCTTATTATGCGTGACAACCAATATAAAAAGGTTAACTACATTGAGGTGTTCGGTAATAACCTTGTAGGTCAAGGCTTGGATAGTACCGGCAAAGTACAACTGTTCCAGTTAACTGTCAACTTGCCTACCTTACCACCATCATCTTCTCCTTCACCATCTTCTCCTTCACCATCACCAAACAAGCAACAACAAAAGAGAGTGTCTATTATGGTAATGCCAACCGAGAATATACCAGACTTACCACTGGTAACTGAAATTATTAGAGAGGTCAGTATAACTGAAGCCTTACAGATAATGAACTCGGTACCAGTAGGTGTAAGTGTGAACCAGAATAATCTTATTGATGCTGTTTGGTTTGCTGTTGGTGATGTTACTTATGGTATAGCCGTTTACGTGTCACCAAGTCGTTATCAAGAGCACGTGTCACCACCCAAGGTGCCTGAAGATATTATCCTGTTCCAACCGTTCAGTAAAAGTGTTGCATTAACATCATTAACATCAACAACATCAGTGAATGCAGGTGTAACCAATAATAACCCTCTCGCTACACCAATTGGTAGTAGTTTACGTACATATCGTAAGTTATTGAAGTCTAAGAATATTATACTACAGTTGATAACTTATCTGTATGTTATTGATTTATATCCAGATAAGGTAAAGGAATGGTTAACAATAAGAACTAGTGGGTGGGCTGGAAAGGAACCTAACTATGACTCGAGTGACTTTCCAAGGGTGTTACCATTGTTAAACAAGTCATCCGATGTATTGGATGTTTTGTCAACTAAATATAACATTCCTTATATTCGAAATGCTAAAATACTCATTGAGACTAAAGAGATGTACAATGCTCTCGTTTACCACATTAATGAGTTCCGAAAACTCACACCCGGTATCAAACAAACATATTTTATCAACAGATATCGTGAAATCGACAACTATTATGGTTCTTTAGATGACTTCCGTCCATCACCCAACTTAATATTACTATCCGATAAGCAATTGGATGAATGGATTCGCAAGAATATTCCCAGTACCAACCCAGTTCAACGTCAATTACAAATTATGGAAAACAATGTTAATTTTCGCATTGACCCACAATCTTTTGTATTACAACAACCTTTTATTTACCAGGAGTCTGGTTCATCACTCATTCACTCCAGTCTTGACCCTAGTAACGACAAGTTCTATCTTGTTCAAAATGTTGCTGCTGGTGTTTATGGATTAGATCGAGCTTTAACAGTAGCTTCAGTATGGGCCACAGATAGGAGAAATTCCGGTTATAAAGTAGAGTTCTTAACTACTAACAATCAAAATATCTATCCTCATATTATGTATAGTTTAAGTGCTGCTGGTCAACTCATCTTGTATAAAGATAACAGGCGTAACAGACCACACTATTTACATGTTCTCATATACCCCGATCTTAGCAGTTATGCTGCCCTATTACCACTCAATTAACTCATACCTCTTCCTCCTTCTTCTCTCTTCTCTCTTCTCTCTTCTCTCTTCTCTCTTCTCTCTTCTCTCATCTCTCATCTCTCATCTCTTAATTCTATTCTTCCTACTTTTCCCTATCTATTCAGACATCTAGCTGATTAACTAGCAATCAACAAATGTTTATATTACATATTAGGTATGTAATTATAATGTTATATATTATACATATATGTTTACAAATTTATAAATATGGTATCATACCACATTTTTAATGTTGTAATTATATACATACACATATTTACTTTGTTTATTATAATGTTTATACATATTAATATAATACGTAATAATGTTGATTAAAAAGAATAAAGATATAATATTAATATTATATACATATATTGTGATAAGTATAACTTAATAATTACAATATATGTATATAATATTATATTAGTATATGTACAAATATTATAATATAATAATATATGTATATATATATATACTACAATGATAAAATTAATATCTATTTGGTTAATATTAATGTTATATTATTAATATATGATGGTTTAACACTTGTTTCTTTTTTATCTTTATATTATTTAGGAGAGAGGAAGAGGAGAAGAAGAGGTAAAAGGAAAGAAGAAAGGATGAGGGGGGGGTAGAGTATATTGAATAATATAAAAAATACTTCAGAGATGCTAAATATACAAAATAAAGTAATTATACTTTTCTCTCTTACGGAGGTTAAAAATTTGGAGGTAAGATTAATCTATCTAAGATAGGTTAAATATATAAAGTTAAACAAAATATACATATATTTATATATATATATATATAAGTTAAACATAACAAGATTAAGAATAAGAATAAGAATAACTTCTTCAATAAATAATAAAGTTACAAAAATAATATATTTACTATATTCCAATATTTAAATTCTATTTTTTCCTTTATGTCTTATCTATGTTCCTTTATTAGTTAACAAATATTAATCTAGATATTTGTGTTTTTAACAGCCTAATATAAATTAATCTTAATCTTTTTATATTTAAATTACATATAAATATATGTATATTTTGTTTAACTTTATATATTTAACCTATCTTAGATAGATTAATCTTGTATTTATATTTTTAGCCTCTATGAGAGAATATACTCTCATTTCTATTAAAATTTTGCTCTGTTCTTAGAGATGTTATTCTTATTCTTGTGACCTTTCTAAAACATATTATTGTTTAACATTGTAATTTAAACTTTATATTTTTATTCTATAATATACATTTTATTATTTAACATTATAATTTTAATCTTTATATTGCATATTTGTTTAAACAAATATATGACCTAAACGCATGTTTAAAATATAAATATTTTAAACATGTTAAGATCTTAATATTGTATTTCTAACTTCTCTAAGATATCTTTATTTTTATCTTTCTTGGAGAGATTAAAAATATAAGGTTAAGATTAACCTCTTTGAAAGAGATTATAACAAAGGTACATTAGAGAGATTAACCTTAATCTTATATTTTTAACATCTCTAACGTATCTTTGTTTAAACTTTGTAATTTTAACCTCTCTGAGGTATCTTTGTTTTAATCTTGTATTTCTAACCTATCTTGGAGAAGATAACCTTAATCTTATATTTTTAACATCTCTAAGGTATCTTTGTTTAAACTTTGTATTTTTAACCTCTCCAAGACAGGTTAATTTAAACTTTGTATTTTTAACCTCTCTGAGGTAGGTTAATTTAAACTTTGTATTTTTAACCTCTCTGAGGTAGGTTAATTTAAACTTTGTATTTCTAACCTCTCTCAGAGAGATTAATTTAAACTTTGTATCTTTAACCTCTCTGAGGTAGGTTAATTTAAACTTTGTATTTCTAACCTCTCTCAGAGAGATTAATTTAAACTTTGTATTTTTAACCTCTCTGAGGTAGGTTAATTTAAACTTTGTATCTTTAACCTCTCTGAGGTAGGTTAATTTAAACTTTGTATTTTTAACCTCTCTGAGGTATCTTTTGTTTTAATCCGTCTTGGGAAGGTTAATCTTAACCTTACATTTTAACTTCTCTAAGGTATCTTTGTTTTAATTTACATCAGAGAATTTAAAAATATAGGGTTAAAATTAATCTGTATGAGAGAGGTTAAAATAAAGATATCTTAGAGAGGTCAGAAATGCAAGATTAAAACAAAGATACCTTAAATATGTTAGAGATACAAGATTAAAATAAAAGTACATTAAATTGTTAGACATACAGGGTTAAAATAAAGATATAGTAGAGAGGTTAATTTTAACCCTGTATGTCTAACAATTTAATGTACTTTTATTTTAACCTATCTAAGATAGATTAATCTTAACCCTTCTAAAGTATATTTGTTTTAACCTTTGTAAGGTATATTAATCTTAATCTATCATGGAGAAGATTAATCTTAACCTTGTATCTTTAATCTTTCTAAGCATCTTTATTTTAACCTATTTTGAATAAGTTAATCTTAACCTTGTATCTTTAATCTCTCTGAGAGAGATTAAACAAAGATACCTCAGAAATGTTAAAAATATAAGGTTAAGATTAACTTACCTCAGAGAGGTTAAAGATACAAAATTAAAACAAAGATATCTCAGAGAGGTTAAAAATACAAAGTTTAAACAAAGATACCTTAGAGAGGTTAAAGATACAAAGTTTAAACAAAGATACCTTAGAGAGGTTAGAAATACAAAGTTTAAATTAATCTCTCTCAGAGAGGTTAAAAATACAAAATTAAAACAAAGATACCTTAGAGAGGTTAGAAATACAAAATTAAAACAAAGATATCTCAGAGAGGTTAAAGATACAAAGTTTAAACAAAGATATCTCAGAGAGGTTAAAATACAATGTTAAGATTAATCTCTCTGAGATATCTTTGTTTAAACTTTGTATCTTTAACCTCTCCAAGACAAGTTAATCTTAACCTTGTATTTCTAATTTCTTAGAGATAATAAACAAAGATACTTTAGAAATGTTAAAGATACAGTGTTAAGATTAACCTATTCAAGATAGGACAAAACAAAGATACTTTGGAGAATTTAATATTAACCTTGTATTTTTATTCCATCTTGAATAGGTTAATCTTAACACTGTATCTTTAACATGTTTTGAATGTGTATTATATAATTATTATAATTTTATAAGTAGAGCATGTATTTATATATATATATATATCTATATATGTATATGATAATTATGAGTAAAAAAATAGTTATTATTTCTTTCCTCTTCTTCTACCTTCCTCTCTTCTCTCCTCTCTCTCCTCTCCTCTGTCTTATTTTTATACTTTTACATTCTGTGTTGTCTTACACTATTAATGCAAATACATTGATTTTTATTACCTGAGGTAATAAAATTGTTATGTTATACTATAATATAATATAATATAATGCATATTATGTATATATATACATCATTCAACTTAATATAAGGTCAATTCGATGTTTATGAATGTAAGCAAGACCAGCATGATAAACATTGTAAATTTCGACGTCAGAATTTGAGTTATCACTCAATGGTATAGTTTTTTCATACTTAGCATTGATGTAAAGTTTAAGTTCAGTGCCAGTTTTATCTTTAAACACATGTGTCTCTTCATATCTGTTAACTATGTCATTGTGATGACTATCATGAAGGAAAGTAGAATAATTCCTATCGTAGGATATAATATGATAATAGTAATGATCTGTTATATCATCACGTCTTGACAATTTATAAATTACATTTGTTACCTTACTAAGTTCATAATGTTTATTATCTAATGACACAGCTAAACTTTTATTATCTGAACTTTTAATTATATTATAACCATTATTATCTTTAATATTATTACTACCATTACTATTACCACTACTGGTATTATCACTACTGCTATTACCTGAATACAAGTCAGAAATATAACTAATTATACCCATTGAGATCTCGTTTTTATATAAATAAAATTGTTTTATTTATATTACTTATTTATTTTATCTACCTACTATATAATTTTATGTTCAACATAACATTATTAATGATATGTTATTTACATTATGATATGTATCCAGATACAAATGTAATACAATTTTACACATACATACTTGCCAAACAAGTAGTTTATTTACCATCATAACGACATATTTATTGTTATGACTGTTGATGATAATGGACAGGAGGAAAAGAGAATGACTGTGAGAATGAGAGTAAAGGGATGATGATGAAGAGAGGAGAAGGAAGATTACTTGGTAGCCTCTTTAGGCAAGGGAACTGGGACACGATAAGTCTTACCATCATCCAAAGTTTGAGCTTTGGATGCGTAATAGGTACCATCATAACAAGTAACGATAACGAAACGAAGTTTGTCTTTGTTATGGTGTGAACAAGCCAAAGGTTGTAAAATGGGATCATAATCTATCTTCTTAATGGTACTTTCAGGGATAGTGTTAAACTCAACGATCGGGATATCCTGTCCTTTATAATTAACAAAGTTGGGCATGTATGAACCGGAAATACCATAAATCTTACAAACCAAATTACGAACCACATCTTCAACAGATCTTTGTGATAGGCGGTTAGGCTTAATGATAGATGTTAATGTTGATTCCCCGGTACACTCAAAAAATTTGGGAAACATGACATCTTCAATCAATGCAATATTTTTGGTTATGAGATGATAATCACCATCAACAAAACCATAATTGGTTTGAAACCCAATTACCGGTACATCAACATCAACCAGGTGGAGAAGTTGTGGTTGGCCTATAAGCCTGGATACCGATAAGACAATCTTGTCACACTGAATTTCAACTGGGATAGGTGATAATATCCTAGTGAAACCTGGGTCAATATAGTCCACCTTCTTCAAATTACGAACATCATATAAATACTTACAGTTTTTACTACTATCCTTAATAATATAAACTGCTGCACTTTTACCATCAGTATCTTTCATATAGTAAGAATCAATGATATTAAGATGTTCCCGAGACATTATATATTTTGTAATTGTAATTTTTTTGCGACTATATTTTTTAAAGAATTATTGTTTCTAGATATTATTTATGTATAAATTATTAATTTAAGTTAACTTGTTATCCACATGTTTTTGCATATAATAATAATTACTTATCATGTTAACTTTCATATACCTCACATACATGCATATGTGAAATACAAAATATTAAAACTACGAAAATATAAATTTAACATACATACATATGTATATGTATTATGTATTTATTATGTATGTATATATGTATGTATGTCAAAATGTCTAATTCATGTTTTGTAAATATTGCTCTCATGAGACAGTGAAATGTTAATGTAATTTAATTTAATGTGTGTATGTATGTGTATGCGTTAATATAATTTTTACATGTATTAGAATTTATTTTTAACTTATTTACATATCTTATAACTGTGAAGTTTATGTATACATTTTGGAGCAGACACAAAAAGTTGGAAATGTAGGATGAAGTGAAGGGAAGGAAGGAGTGAGAAGAAGAGAGAAAGATGTAGAAAGGATGAAAGATTAGGTTTATTATTACATTGAAGATATTAAAAATTAAGATATGTGTAATTTATTCTATATTGAATGGGAGAAGATGACAGGGGTTAAAGATAATCTGTCTTGGACAGGTTAAAAATTATAATCTTTAAGAATAAGTTCATATATGTTAGATAGGAATAAAAATGTGTGGTTGAATGAAATTACTTTTATATCTATATCTTTAATGTATGTTAATTTAATTCACTGTAGAAGTTGTATATACATATTTCTTCTTATTCAAATAAATATTTTTAACTTCTATGATATATATGTATATATGTATATATATATATATGTATATATGTATATATATACATATATACATATATATACACATACATCTCAACTTAAATAAAGATATATTGACATAATTTAATTATATGGAAAATATTAACTTTCTATCTATTGTACTTTTGGTTAAATAGGGTTAAAGTAAATGTATTTTAAGGTTACTTACTTAAACAAAATTAAAACAAATATACCTTAAAAAGGTTAAGATTAATATATCTTAGAGGAACTAAAAACATAAGGTTAATATTTAACACTCCTTAAATAATTTAAAAATATAGGGTTAATATATATATATATATATATATATTCAACATACCTTAGAAAGGTTAAAACCCAGATACATTAAAGAGGTTAATCTCAATCTTATATTTTAACCTCTTTAATGTATCTTTGTTTAAACCTTGTATTTTTAACCTCTCTCAGAGAGATTAATATTAACCTTGTATTTTTAACCTCTCTCAGAGAGATTAATATTAACCTTGTATTTTTAACCTCTCTCAGAG
>Ga0302300_1001941_pt1 | contig 11194 bp, 7 predicted proteins | sample III_Palsa_E1_1_FD_198756 | JGI IMG/M metagenome (GOLD analysis project Ga0302300, IMG submission 198756) | Peat permafrost microbial communities from Stordalen Mire near Abisko, Sweden - III_Palsa_E1_1 | ecosystem: Environmental > Terrestrial > Soil > Palsa > Peat permafrost | place: Sweden... | reverse complement strand
TTAGTTATAATGTTAGTTATAATGTTAGTTATAATGTTAGTTATAATGTTAGTTATAATGTTAGTTATAATGTTAGTTATAATGTTAGTTATAATGTTAGTTATAATGTTAGTTATACATATTACAATATTTGTAAGTTACAAACAACATTATAAAACGTATAAGTACGTTAAATTATCACAATACCATAATTGGATTAAAAACTACAAATAGTGTATAAGTATACTTAATATTATCATATGGACTTACTGAATAAGTGCCTACTGTTTTATTTATGGTCGTATTGTTACTTGCTAATTAATGTTACTATTGGATGGGAGGGATTTTTATTACTTGATTAGGCTAAAAAGCTTGTTGATGAGCTCAGATTGGATAGTTACTAGATTAACCAGTTCATCTACACTGGCTGTACTGTGAGGGGGGGGGTCAGACTTAATTTTGGCTGTGCGTGAGTTAAGTAGATGTAGCTTAGCTTCGAGATCTGCAGCCTGGTTTTTACTCTTACTCTTTACTGTGATCTCCTCAACATGCTCAATGGATGGATATACTTCGTCAGCCCACTCTCGAAAGTTAGTTTTAGGATTAACAATCGCTGTCAGTGATGATGGCCATCTCAAAGCTAAGGTAACAGCAGCATCACGGGCACTGTCACCCGAAATACTGGGGGATGATTCATAAATGTGTTCGAGAGTCAAATACTTAACAGCCTTAAACAATCTTCCTAGATCTTTCCTAATCCTTGGTGACAGTTTTGATGCCCATTCATCGGCCTGTTTCTTATTACGTCGAAACAACTCATTGTAATCCTCTAGGTAAGCTACAGACCATTCATATTCATCACGTGAGAATTGTTTGTCACCCACTGACTCCAGGAACTCGTTAAGTGTGATAAAGTCTTGAGACATGGAATTGCTATTTCATAGCATTTTTTCTTTGTTTATCAATTTTTTTAACTCGTCGCCATAATTTCAACGACATATTATCTCCTATCCTAACAAATATTATAACGTTGTAAACTATAAAAATATTTGTTAATGTAACAATGTTTATATTTCCGAGATACAAATTTTATATAATGAGTGTTTTATATATTTAAATAATTATGTGTATTAAAATGTTTAACAAAGTTAGTATATGTCCATCGTGATATGTAATTGGTGTCTTATCAAACTAGTTTTTCCTTACCAATGAATGCAAAGACATACTTTGTTATATAACAACGTAATTATAAACATTACTTTGTATAAAATATATTTACTATTGTATTTGTGTTAGTGTACTAATATAAATAAACAATTGTATTAATAACACATGTGGCAAGCTAGTTATAATATAACTGATTATGCAAAAATGTTATATTGCAATAATAAAACGATGTCTGTCTCCTGCCTGCCTGCTACTTACGCTCCTACCCACCCAACTGAGCTTAATGTTACAAACAATAATTATAGCGATAATGGTAAGGATATTGTCAACAAGATGTTGTTCCAATTTGCATGTGGAGATGAGGACAAGCTTGAACTGCTGAAGTACATTCTGGGTGCCAGTGTGACTGACAAGCCTCTTCCCTATGTTATTGCTATTTACGGTATTGGAGATAACGGGAAAACTGCTTTCATGCGTATGATTCAAATTGTAGCTGGTGACTATTATCGTAGTTTGCCATTTGGTATCTTTGATGAGCCTGATCAGTACACTAATGTGTTAAGTGTTATCAATCATGATAATACTTATATCGCCATTGTTAATGAACCTTCATATGAATATAGAAATGTAAATATTGCACCAATCTCAAACATTAGTAAAATGATTATGACATCCAATACACCTGTAATTACTACTACCCCAGATAAAGTTAAGCATATTACGTTTGACGCTGTTTTCGTTGATGCACATCGTGTAGATGAATCAACACACCATTATCTTGCTGATCATGATGTTGATATGCAGCTTCAAAGAGTTGAAATTAAACGAGCTCTGCTTGACTTGGCCACTGAATATGCACAAAAGTTCCATCAACGAGGCTGTACCCTTCCATTCCAATCTGTACTCCCTGTGTCCTAAAAATGTTGTTGCATCTAAAAATTAACTAATTGTTTAACGTACCCCTCCCTATTAATATGGGTAACTACTAACTAACCCCTGATGATAAGACAGTCTTATCATTATCACATATACTACACACAATTACATGTACCACATTGAAAATAAAATGTTGTTTATGTAACAATTACGTATAAACATAATTACTTGACATATCAAGGGATTGTGAACTGGGTTATGGTGTTATGTAGACTTTACATAACACCATTATCCTATATGCACTTAAACATGTTAACAATTTTATATAATGCTACATTATATGCTACTACAAAAACATTTAGTTTCAAACATATATTTCATGTTTTTAACATTCTTAATTTGATACAACTTTAACTTGTTAATTGTATGTATATTTAACTTTACTGTAAGGTATTAAACTATTTTGTTTTATATCCGATCTATTTATATAAATAGAGATAGATGAAGGATAAAGAGAGATAAAGAGAGATAAAGATAGAGAGATGCTAGGAAAGAATAATAATAAGAAAGTAAGATAATAAATGTGTATATTAAATATACTAGAATATGTCAAAATAGTTTGATACTCATTAGATCATTAAATTATACTTTATAATTTAACATACACATATTTTGGATGGGATGGGAGATACAACTAAGTATTTACATATGTATACATGTTTGATATCACACCTCACGTTATTTTATTTACTTAAAATAATAAATTATAGTATAATGATGAAATATAAAAATGTCGTTTATATATCCGTTATAATTATAGTAGTGGATGGTAATGATACAAATTAAAGACTATTAATAATATACAATATATTATTTTAACACCTAATTAAAATCATCAGAAAGATTAAACTAAAAGAAGAGTATGTAATTACTGGTAATGGTATAATACATATTGGAACTATTTCTCCACACACACGCACATATAGTCTCCTCTATTCATATACATCTTATACCTTATTCCTTATTCCTATTAAACCCTATCAGTATAATTACATGGACAAATAATTACATGTAATTAGCCAATTATTATAATTAATGTTAAAAATACGAGTACAATTACATGCTATCTGTGATGACTAATTAAACCACGAATATCATGTAAATATTTTTAGTATGAATAAATGTATATACAACAGTACAAATACATTGTTATTTGGTTAAGATGTGCTAATTCATTATATGATTATGATGATGTAACTACATAATTCTCATCAGAGAGAAAGAGAGTGGTGTATGATAGATATTATTAATATTTACCAATATTTGAGACCTCAAATGTATAAAGTTTATATATTATATTATAATATAATATAATATAATATAATATGTTATGTTAAATAATAATTAACATGTTGAAACATATATAATATTACTACCATCGGTAAAATATTTAAATCTAGTAAATGTATGATAATAAAAATAAATATCACAAGAGATGTCTATACTCCTCAACATTAAAAGATCAAGACAAGATATTGTTCTCCTTATTGTAAGGGGAAAATACATTTAATTAATATATGTTTTTATTTCAGTGGAGAGATGAGAGAAGGGAGAAAAAGTATTGGTGTTTGTTTATTGTTTGAGTTATTAACTACATTATTGTTGACTATCATAATCACTCCAATATTTAGCAAAAAGTAAGTTTTCATGTGTGGTGTGAAAACCATCGAGGTCAAATGATCGAGTCTGAACCTGTGTTCGTGTAACAATTGTTTGTTCCCCAGTCTTGAGGTCAATTGCAGATTTTTGAATCGTGTTCTTTTTGGCGAAGGTACCATATTTGTAAGCTGAAGGGTATCGGTTCCAATCAACCCCCAATTTGAGAAGTTTATCATATACATCACTGGTAGACACACCATGCATCTGTTTAGGGGAGAAGTGGGTGTGACCCAAATTTATAACAGAGTTTCTCCGACAATCCACGTAAGATCGCCACAAAATATTGTTTACAGCTTCAACCTTTGACGGAACGTTAAAAGCACGAGCATCAAAATAAGCTTGACATAATTTAACTTTGGTACTCAACTTATCCTCCGTGTTCGAGTTGTACTGTTCAGCTTGAATGTGAAAGTTAAACCTTACAGCACAAAAACTGGCCATCAGAGTAGTAATTTTAGATATCTTCCCTCCAAAAGGCTGTTGTCTCTGTTCTTGCTTCTTCTCTTGCTTCTGCTCTTGTTTTTGACATACATCACTAGTTTCCACTGTTGTGGATGATGGTGATGGTGATAGTAATTGTGGTAGTGGAGGGAACACCATTGTAATTTCATCACTTTGAGTGTAAACTAGACTGGGACCAAATTCTGTGAGAAGGTCACAACATGTTTTAATCATGGCATTTGCCAACCTTTGATCGAAAGGTTTGGTGAAACCACGAGTGAACTTGCTAAAGTGATGACCATCCAATCTTACAATCCATGGTAAATCACCTCTTAGAAACTGTGAAGTTGTGTCTTTCTCATACTCTTTCATCCGTTCACCAAGTTCATCTCTAAATTTTTTCTTTGTTACATTATCCTTACCACATTCATTATCACTGAGTTGATTATCCATGGTATACTTTTTTCCCACTCAAAAATACTTTAAACTAAAGTGTAACATTGTTATTATCATTATATGTTCACTTTCATTTCATTGACACTATTTGTCAAACATCCTATTTTTCTTAAAATATCATTAAGGATGACGTATATTGGGATTACCTATTTTTATAAACAATAGATCAAAACCCCGGTAACCAATTTTATTTCTTAAACATGTTTTCAAACTTAGATAATAATAATAATAGAATTATTCTTAACCACTGTATGATGTTGATATTAGAAATACTTAAAAAAGAGACACTTTAACACACACATATATTTTACCGTTATAACAGTATATAATATACTATTAATTGTATCACTAACTTTTACTGATCTTATGTTGTCTTATCTTATAATAGTGAGATGGTCTATCTGTTTTCATGTCAACAATATCATGATTTACATTATGTTATTAAAAATAAGCGTATAAATATATCGATATTGTTCTTTATATATTTTGTGTTATTTTAACACATAACAGAATATGTTTTTGTTAACTAGTTACTGTTATAATGTATATTTATGTCACTGATATATTTGTATGACTGAGAAGGAGGATTAGTAATAAATATATTTATGTTGTTTGTATGAATAATAATATTTTAATATATTATTGTAATAAAAATGGGTGAGGTATATAATGAGGAGGATTACACATCGCTAATATGCAAGTATGCAGCAGATTGTGTTATTGATGAGGATGATCCCATTATAATACAGTGGCAACATATGTTAAGAGATAAAAATGTAGTTTACAACCAAGACTACTTTGCATCCAAACTGTACTATGCTAAGAACAACCGAACTCGTGATGATAAGAGAAAAAGACTTGGATCATACGTTTGTATGGAATTTCCCAGCTGGAATGAGCTCAATGAGGACAAAAAACATACTTATCATATACAAGCTGACAAACTAAGATGGTAATTTAACGTAGTGACCAATTGTAATAGTTAAAATAGTTGTTAATATAATAATTAATAACAGTGGTTACAAACAATAACAAAAATAGTCAATAAATAGTTTATTGACAAATAACACTTAATATACTCATCATCAGCATACTACTAATTTCCTTGTTTATAACCCTTAAAATTTTAACCACAATAATATCAGTGAATATATGTTTATAATATGTTATTTTGAATGTTATAACATATATATATATATATTGATAAACAAGAAGAAAAACAAATATGGTTGAAAAGAGTAAGTTGAATGGGAAAACATAGAACGGATTAAGTATCACATGTGAAGAATTACAACTGATTATAATACAATATGAAAATAATATAATTACATATATTATATGTAATAAAATATGGACTTAAGTCAAACTTGTGGTAATAGTGGTAGTGCTATTGAAAAAGAAGATAAATTCTATCAATTATGTAATCGTTACAAACCAAGGATGCGTATGGTAATTAAAAGAGATCATAACGATAACATAAAAATCGACCATGAGTTAGAGTCAACTGGTGAACCGGTATTTCCAGTGACAGAAGAGGATATACAGTTTGCTAAGTTGTGGTTGGATGACATGAAACATAATGTTAATCACATCACTATTTGGGGATCATACTTTCATGTAGCGGCGGGTAAGAGACACTTTGAGTTAGCTCAACTAATTATTAGTCATAACAACAGATTTGACTTCCAACTTTTAACAGCAGATAATGGTAGTGTTTTATGGTCATTGTGTGTTTACGACCAACTTGAACTGTTGAAAACTATCATAGGAGATCCACGTTTTGATGGTACTATGTTAAACATTGGATCCAATTCGTATAATAATAGAACTGTACTTCACAATATTTGTTCCAATGATAAATTAGCATGTGATACAGACTTAATTAAAATGGTAGTCAATAATGGTAAATTTACTTGCTTAAATGTCGCTGATGATAATGGTGAAACACCACTAATGAGATTATGTTATTTGAATCGTAAAGTGGCAAACTTGGATACAATAAAGTTAATCACTGAACATAAAAACTTTGACGTTAAAACTTTAGTGTTTGGTACAAAAGAGCAAGGTTGTACACCTGTAACACTGTCACTGAATGACTATGACATTTTTATGTACTTTTTGGGTTTAGTAGAGCGAAATGAATTGTTGAGTGACTTTAACGTTAAGAGATCATTGTTTGCTAGAGATGCATATGGATATAGTGTATTTGATTCAGTAGCCATCGATGACAGTTATTATACTGTTTGTTGTGAACTCATTAAGTTTGTAGAACAAAATAGTATGCGAAATATAGTTTGGGATGATGTATTAAAGGTTAAAATACGCTATACTGGTAAGAAAGTATTCAAGTTGCTAAAAGAATATAGATTGCGACCCGATGCCACAATTGACAAACTTATTAACAACACTTATGATCATGACTATGAACCTAATTATTTCCTTGATTTTCCAAAGGAGGCTTTCACCAAGGTTACAGATTGGTACATCTACGGCAAACGTTAAGAGTGTCAGCAACCAAATAACATTAATTAATTGATTACTATTCAAGATAGTAATATAACAATTATAACAATTATAACAAAATAATTTTATGTATAATTACATAATATTTGTGGTTCATTGTTTACACAGATTTTATGTAGTTGCACTGGTATATAAGACAATCACAACAACAAAATTTAAGGTAATCAACCATATAAAATTCGTGTAAACCGAACCGAAGGTATATTCAAAGAGAAATGGCTACGCCACAGATGAGCTGCGCTAAACAACTAACCATGACTATTATGTGGTAATACAAGTAATTAAATATTTAGTTATTTGTATTTGTATTATTACATATTTTTTTGTGGATAGTTTTATTTACACAAATTTTATGTATATGTATTGGTATGTAATAACAATAATTACTATCCTGAATAGTAATTTATATTAAATATAACTTATGTATATAAATATTTACGACTATATAATAACATATGTAATATCCGTTAAATCATAAATTGTACACAATGTTTTAACATATATTATATTTTTATGTTAGTTATATATAGTCCAAATATACAAAAAATATACGAATGATTATTGTAAATCTGTTAATATATAGCTCAGTGCGCTGCGCTTGTCACAGACACAAACATCTATTGCAATCCTTTGAAAAATGTAAACATAATAACATTTAACTTTTAATTTTGTGGTTTTTATTGTAGTTTGGAACATTAAAGTAAATAGATAGAACATAACACATGTTAAATATGATGAACATGTGTTAGTATTCTAATACTCAATCAGAGTAATAATATTAATAGGGATATATTCCAGTTTACAAATATAAAAGTAAATAAATACCAAACTGTGACTGCGCACATCGTTGGTAGCTGCTGTAAATCGAAGATGAGCTGCGCTAAACCGAAGTCCAATACATGATCCGTACACAATTGTAGATGTTTTTGTTGCAAAACATAAATTAGTAATTGTATTTCATATAATACAAAAAGATAATACACTTTATCCTTTAACCAAAATTAGAATATAAAAATAATTAATGTTCTACTGTATTAATATATTCTACTGTATTAATCATCGTAATTATGATATATGAATAACATTTAAGTATTATGTATCACATAATTATGTTACTTTGTATTTTTGGTACAATTACATAATATTCGTGTAGGTAACCAACCACAAATATTATGTAGCAATATGTTTATATATTATAATAAACATCCGTATAAATAAATACCATTACAATGGTAATTTGTGTCAACTAATATTATATTAATTGGATAATACATATGAAGTTCATTAAGGTAATAAAATATTTTAACTCATAATAATTAGTAACTTGTTATTATATACTTAAGTGTTAAAGTGTCACACATATACGTATATGTCACTATTACATAGTGTATGTATGGATGGATGTTAACCTTTTGTGAACTTTAGGATCACAAATAACCTGTTTCGTTTATATACTATTAATAATCTTGTTATTTAGTATTACTATATTTTAACTATCATTTGTTATATATTCATATAATGTTTATTACTATATATCGTAATTATTAATGTAAAAATATGTATATCCAACAACTTGATCAAAAATGTGTTGTTAAAAATCTTAAAAGGAACAAGTATTATAAAATTTGTGTTTTTTTGTGTTTTCATGTTTGCAATTTTACAGCAATTTTATAATACTTGTTCTTTTTAAGATTTTTAACAACACGTTTTTGACCAAATAATTATCTGGTAATAGACTATTTTCTCTTTCTAATCACTATTATACACATAAAATATAAAATATAAAATTTAAACTGTTCAAAGGTCTGATTATAACATAGATTATAAATTAATGGAAGTGTATTAAATACGTAGGAAAAAGAAAAGTATATATATATATATATATACATGTGTTCAACATCGTGTTGAACATTAACATAACAAAATGTATTCACATTGTATTATTAGTAATATTGTTGTAACCACATGATCTTTGTGGATCATTAATTACACAGATATCATGTAATTATACTAGTATGAAATAACAATTATATAGTTATATACTAGTACAAAACAAGTTAATGTATTGATATGATATGAATAATTATATGAAATCTGTGTAGTTAACGATCCACAAATATTATGTGGTTATTACTTATAAATATTAAAATAACAACAATATGTTTTTGTGGTAAGATAAAATTAAAATTTATGTAATGTATATAATATATGTTGTATAAATATTATTAGTCGAATAAACAATTACAGTATCTACATATTGTTGTTATTCTTAACAATGGGTTATCCAATGATATTATTAATAGTACAAAATTTATATGTTACATTAACATATAATATATATTTAAGATTTTCAACACTTTCGTTTTTAGCATATTTTTTGATATACAGATACAATATCTTCGGTTTACTACTGTTAACAACATTGCACCACATTTTCATCACACAAATGTAAACAATAAGTTTACAGGTAACTTTACTACATTTTTTGTTTCCTCCAATTGACATAATCTCACCCACACACAACATAAAAAGTATATGTTTTTGCACTTATAAACAACTCTCACAATATTATTTTAACAAATATTTAATGTTATAATGTATTTTAATATATCGTAAACATCATAACCAATGTATATTATGTTTTAATACAGGTTAATGTATAACCATACTAAATTTATCACACTAAATGTATTTATAGTATTACAACACATTAAAATTTTGTTGTGATTTGTAATAATTAACTTATTACTTAATATATCCGAGTATTATATACATACAATGGTAATTTTATTTTAAATATCTTTTATAGACATATACTTAACTTATAATATACTTTAGTATATAAAAACTTTAAAGTGGTAAAAAATTTTAAAATTAGGTGTGGATGACATTTCAAAAATATGTAAAAAACATACACTGCAGATACTAACTATGGTATCTGCATACTATGGGGAACTACGTATCACATGATGCAACATCATACTTTATTTTTTACAAAAAATAACAATAATATAACATATACTACATGTTGTACACAATATTTAGTATTTTCAAAGTATCATGATACATCATGTGACAGGTAGTTCTCCATAGTATGCAGATACCATAGTTAGTATCTGCAGTATATGTTTTTTATGTGATTTTGAAATGTCATACATAACCAATTTTAAAATTTTTTACCACTTTAAAACTTTTATATACTAAAGTATATTATAAGGTTATAAGTTAAATATATGTTTATGAAAGATATTTAAAATAATATTGTATTATATACTATACTTAATACTTACATATCAAATAACAACTATTTGTTACAATGTGTAACAAAATTTAGAATCATGTATATATAATCATACCATGTTTCACTGTAAAGTAATTAATTGTTTGTTATTACATTGATAAATTAATAGTTAGATATTTTTTCTTTTACAACAAACACATCCCTCCTACCCTTTTTCCATTCATTCGTTCACCCCCCCCATTGTTGTTCAAATATTCCCATCTCTCTCCCCTCTTAGGTATATAATATACTCTTACTATAGTCTACAATTAGTTTAAATTACCTTACTTGAAAATATAACATTTCGTATAATGTATTTTATAAAGATGGAGTAAAAATATATACCAAATTTGTGTAAAAAAATAGGTATTGTTATTATTAATTATATGCTATATGTTATTGTAACATATAGATTTGTACTTTAGTGGAATATGTATAAATATACTCTCTAATAATGTATTGTTTTAACAATACATTATTGAATATATTACATTTTGTTATTTAATATATCTCATCTCATAGTTGAACTAATAGTTGAACTAATAATTTATTTTAGAGGTAATCCCTATTTCTCTCACATCTCGATTATTGAACATGACATTACTTTAAACCCAGACCAGGACCAACCCCATTCGGTTTACACGAATTTTACGTAATTGTCATAATTCAAAAACTTTAATGTATTTATAATTTAACATATAAAAGATAAATACATTAAAGTTTTTGTTGTATTTTTTACACGTGATTTACCAT
>Ga0302300_1001939_pt1 | contig 11209 bp, 7 predicted proteins | sample III_Palsa_E1_1_FD_198756 | JGI IMG/M metagenome (GOLD analysis project Ga0302300, IMG submission 198756) | Peat permafrost microbial communities from Stordalen Mire near Abisko, Sweden - III_Palsa_E1_1 | ecosystem: Environmental > Terrestrial > Soil > Palsa > Peat permafrost | place: Sweden... | reverse complement strand
AAAAATAAAGAATTATGTTAGTATTATTACATGACAATCTGCGTAGACAACCATCCGCAAGTATCATGTGATGAATATGTATATGTAAAGAAAGAAGAAAGAAGACAAGAATTAGAGAGGGGGAAGAAAATTTATGTGTCAGAACTACTAACAATTACATAAAATTCGTGTATATAATAAATTCACGACAATTATGTGATTATATAATATTACACTATTAATATATTTGGTTATTAACCTTGAATAGTATAATATAATCACATAATTGTCGTGAATTTATTATATACACGAATTTTAGCTTTTTGTGAGACTAAGTCTCACAAGTAATATGCTTTACTTATGTAATTGCAACAATGTATACAAACAATGAATGTAGAATGTAGAATGGGAGTAGGGAAAGGTATCACCTATATGGTTGTCAATGGTGTGTATGTAATTTATTTTTGTCACAACGATAACCAATAACCACTGTTTACATTACTCATTTGGCATATTACACACAAATACACCCGTTTTGTATAGTTTTATATATTCGGATTTACCATTGTTAGACCATCTTTGTTGTAAACCATCTTGCTTTCCATGATCACAATTAAGTCGATGTTCAAGTTGACCGTTATCATACCAACTTTCTTGTATTCCATGCCATACACCATTCTCATAATGATTTTTGTACAGGAGTTTACCATTGTTATACCAGGATAACTGTACACCATGTTGTACACCATTAGTATGGTGGTTCCGACTTTCAATTTGACCATTTTCATACCATGTTTCTTGTAAACCATGTAATTGTCCGTCAACGTAATTATGTCTGTATGTGAGTTGACAACCTTGGCCAGTATCATTTTCATACCATAACTCTTGTATACCATGTTCCTTTCCATTACTATAATTTATCTTGTATGCCAACTGACCATTTTCATGATATGCAAATTGTACACCATGATGTTGTCCATTAACAAAATAGTTTTGATATTGAATTAGACCTCTCCTATTATGTCCTTCATGTTGTTGTCCTTGTTCTTCTTTTATCCTATACCAAAATTGGCAGTACTGGTATATAGCTTCATCTTTAACATTAAAAGTGACAACATGCTGGTATACATTCAACTGTTTAATTTGTTTACCTCCTTCATCATCTTCATCTTCTTCAACTCCTCCTTCATCTCCTCTTCCTTCTTCATCGTCGTCTCGTTCGCCATAATATTTAACATCGATGTAGTGAGTTACATGTTTACCAAATGATGAACATTGTAATGTATAAGTTGGATTACATTTATTATTACATTTATGTCTTATAACAATATTTGTATGTTGATTTGTTTGTATCCACTCATCGAAGAATGTTTGTTTGGTCATGATATTATCTGGTACATATTGATATGGTGTATGTAAGTATATGAGTCTCTGATTGGGTAATTTGTCAATCATTGGATAGAATTCTTCCCACATGGAATAAGCTTTACAAATTAAATAGTCGAAGAATATATCATCCGCAAAGTAAGATTCCATGTCAAAACATACACATAACATGTCAACTGTCCACTTATCACTATTAAATATTTGCTGTTTACTCACAGTGTTAATTTTATTAACATCCTTGTTATCATTAGTCATGTGACGTAATAAGAAATTAATGTAGATGTCAATCACATGTGTATATTTGTGTGGAATAACAATATCCACTACATCTGAGACTTCAGTGTCAGATAATAAATTCTTAATATATTCAGAGGATAATACTATAGTAAGACCATTTGGTATATCTACCCTCCTATTATCATTAATAACAAATGTAACGGTCATTTTATGATTTGGAAAATAAATAGACATTTATATAATTTTTAATCATTTAATATCTTTCTTTTTATCTTTATCTTCACCCTCACCCGTTCCAATCTCTCCCTGTTATACGCATCTACTTTTTTATCTTTATTATTTCTTTTCCTTACATTAATATATTATTATAATTACATAACATTCGTTTAGGCAAATAAACATCTACGATAATTGTATGATTATCATAATATTTATATCCAATTGTAATGACAGATTATACGTATATTGACACATGATCATTGTGGTCAGTTACCTAGCGCAGATATCATGTAATTATCTGTAGTATACAATTATACATACAATTATTTGTTCTTTATTTTCACTTCATATTATTTTTTTTCTTCCTCTCATCCATTCTCATTTCATGTTAATAATCATATATCAACTATACTAAAACAATATTAAATATAACATAATTATTAACTTAATTATAACAAAGAAGTATAATGAACAATTTATATTTTAGATCTTTAGATATTAGATTTTATATTTGTAACAGTACGATGTTAGTTGTATTCTTATCTATTATATTCATTATACGTATGTTATATTTGTAATATATTTTGCTACAAAATATATTTTTGTTTCTTGATCCATGCATTTGTTATTAACAAGTTAAATATGTACAACCTAAATATGGAATAAATGTAGTAATCTCGTAAATAAAATAACATATAAAGATAATATTAAACATGGAAAAGCTTAGAGGTTTTTGAATTGGAAGATGAGACCTATATATATTATAATATATTCAATACAACATTTAGTGTGATAACTATGATGTATATACTCACTGACTGAGATAGTGGGATATTACATACCTTTAATTTTACAGGTATTTTTTGGTTTGACATATTTTCAACCAAAATCAAAAATATGTCAAACCAAGATTTACCTGTAATTTTAAAGTATACCGATACTCCATTATACAGTATAGTATATTCAAAACAATATTTTAGTATAAAACCTTTTTATATTCACTGTCTGTTATATTAGGATATTACATACCTTTAATTTTACAGGTATTTTTTGGTTTGACATATTTTTGGTTTTGGTGAGAAAATATGTCAAACCAAGATTTACCTGTAATTTTAAAGTATACCAATACTCCATTATACAGTATAGTATATTCAAAACGATATTTTAGTATAAAACCTTTTTATATTCACTGTCTGTTATATTAAGATATTACACACCTTTAATTTTACAGGTAAATCTTGGTTTGACATATTTTCTCACCAAAATCAAAAATATGTCAAACCAAAAATTACCTGTAATTTTAAAGATAACCAATACTACACTATATTATATAGTGTGTTTAATATGTAATTTTAGTATAAAATAGTTTTATACTTACTAAGTATTATATCTATATATTAACTATCTTTAAAATTACAGGTAATTTTTGGTTTGATATGTTTTTGGTATGAACAAGATTTACACCATACCAAAAAATTACCTGTAATTTTAAAGATAGTTAATACATAGTTGTATATCAACAATAGAACTCGTAATTGAAGTTTTAGATAGAAAGAGAAAGAGAGTGAGGGAGGGAAGTATAACTTATATGTTAAAATTACTGTTAATTACATAAAACTTGTGTATACTGTAATCCACAACTATAGTATGAATATATGACTGTTATCACGTAACTGTACTAATACCATGTAAGGAGAATAAAAGAAGTGAGAGAAAAAATTTATGTGTTAAAACTATGGGTAATTACATAAAATTTGTGTAAATATAACTATCCACAACAGTTATGTAATAACCAAAATACATTGATATATCGTACTTGTATATTCACATGACTGTGGTGGATAGTTATATTTACACAAATTTTATATAATTGCGCCGATATTTTATATGAGGGAAACAAAAGTATGGATGGAAGATTGGGGGAGAAGAGAGAAGAGAAGAGAAGAAAGTACAGACAAAAATACATCGACATACAGTTTTGTTAAAAATCTTAAACGATCTGAAACATTAAAATAATGTTGTTTGGTGAATATTTGTTAATCCACATTTTAACGATATTATTTTAATGTTTCAGATCGTTTAAGATTTTTAACAAAACTATTTGACAACATGTTTTATTTGTAAACAATGAGAGGAGAGAGAAGAGAGAGAGAGATTGAGGAAGTCAATATGCACATATATCGAATAATAATATTAAATAAAAATATTCATACACGTAAATGTAAGAAAGAATATTATGTACATATGGTACTCGTAAACACTATTTATTAATAATAATAATAATAACTTCTCAAAGAAGTTACTATTAATACAAACACCATCTTAAATACTAAAATATTAATAATATAAATGTTATTATAACAATAGTATATAATGTAAAATATTATCTCCATAATAAATCTCATACCATCAATACTATTGTATTATAACATAATCTTAATAATATTACTAATAATATAACTGTTATGTATTTATAATCTTTATTATGAAAGTGGTAATTGTTGAGGATATTAAAGATAATGAAGATGAAACAAATATGAAGATGAAGAAAATAAATAAAAACATATTACATACAACTTTGAGTTGTATAATACATAATTATGTGTAATGTTAATTTAACATATTAATAATTTATATATTTGGTTATTTAAACCTCAGATAATTACATAATTATTGTGGATGATATTGCTTAGCGTAGCTCGCTACTTGTGAGACTAAGTCTCACAAAGCGAAGCTAGCCTCTGGCAAACCGAAGGTATACTGAGAGAGTAATGGCTGTGCCAAACAGCTTACACAAATTTTGTGTAATTGCTTAAATATATAAGAAATATTGCAAAGGATAAAAAGAAAGAAAAGAAAAGAAAAGAAATAGGTATTAGTTAAAACTATGATCATTTACACAAAATTTGTGTAGGCAAAACTATTCACGAATATTATGTAAGTGTGACAAACTAATGTATATGAGTATATATATATATATATATATATATACTCATGCAGAGTATTATAACCCTAAAAAAAGTTACATTATTAATATAAATGGAGTTCATCTATGAAAGTTATTTATATTAATATATAGTTAAATTTTATCTTGTGTACAATAATTATTATACATGTAAAAATTACTACTATTACAAATACAAGGTAACCTTGTATTGTTTTAAATTTTAATTTTTTAACATTGATAATAAAATATTAATGTTAATGTTATTTGGTATTTACCAATTTTATATGTCCACAATATATGAATAATCGTTATTTAATGTTTCTATGTTATTTTTTATTTATTAGCACCATTGTATATTATGATGTTTATTCAACATTATAATATACAAATTGACATTTGTATTTTAGGTTTATAACACATTAAACATGTCATTGTTAGTGAATAGTAACTCTTATCATAATCATCCAGGTGCTGAAGAAGTTACGTCAGTGCCTAACGCTGTTAATAAGCTTATTAATGATGATGAAATGTTTAATTATGCTACTAAACAACTCTTAATTTTACCCTTACCGTTAATTCCTGATACTATTAAAGATAATAACGAATTTCTTATGTCATGGGTAAACTTCAACAAGACCAGAACTTATTTTTCACCGTGTTGTGATACTGTTCATAACAAAGATCATAACACTAATCATAACAACAATGTGTATCAATACATATTCACCTTTTGGTGTTATGATAGATTTTTACGACCAGATATTAATGACAATGAGGTCATTAATAAATTGGTAATAAAGCTCAACAATGACGTTGTACTTGAATATGTGTGGAATTCAGACTCCACTTTGGACAGTAAAATTACATATTATTATGACGATGGTGTTAAAAATAATGTTAAAAATGGTATTTGTAAACAGTATTACAAAAGCGGTAGTTTACAATCCCATACTCATACTGTTAATAATATGGTTGAAGGAGTGAGTCTTTATTACTATAATATTTTACCACCATCGGATGATGTTGTTGTTAACAATCAGACATATAGTCAACAATACCAACAATTACAAAGAAGTAGCGAATTTAAAAATAACAAATTGAATGGTATAACTCAAATATGGGATAAGGGTGGTAATCTTGTGAGTAGGATAACATACAAAGATGGTGTTGAACATGGCAACTTTAACATCTGGTCTGATATTGAGAACCGTTATGTGACTGGTGAATTTATCAATGGTAAAATTATTAATAGTAAGATTAACCAGTAGTCGGTGATATATACATTCTTACAGTAACTTACATATACATGTATTACTTCAAGTTAATATACAAATTAATATAACAAATTATAATCGTGTTGGTATAAATACACATTATATATTATATATTTCATTGTGAAATATACATATAACAATATTACAATAATTATAACCTTATCTGTCTACAATAGATAGATCACATTAATAGCTATATGTGTTAAATTCATTGTAAATTTTATAAACAACATATATTAAATTAAAATAATAAACATTGTTTATTATAGTTGATAATGTAATAAAATAGTAATTAAATGTTGTAGTAATTAAATGTTGTAGTAATTAAATGTTGTAGTAATTAAATGTTGTAGTAATTAAATGTTGTAGTAATTAAATGTTGTAGTAATTAAATGTTGTAGTAATTAAATGTTGTAGTAATAACAATTATTTGTTTCATTATATAATGTATAAATGGGTTTTGATGTTACGGTAATATCAAAAATGTAAATATAATAATATATAAATTATACTCATTTGTATTATTATGTTTGATATAGTAATATTTATAATGTTAATTATCATATGACTACACAACTGTTACCAAACAAGTAGTTGTGAAGTATATACATTCCAAATAACACATGTATATAATATAATTCGTTTATGTCAAAGTTGACTTATTTTTATATTTATGAGTCCTGTGACAGGACTGCAAATAAGTATATTCTTTAGTGACAAAAATAAAAAACATAGGGAGACATATAAGTAAAAATGTGTCGTGTTAAGATTGTGCTAGAAATTATGTATAGGTGTAAAATATCCACATATCTTAGAACTGCTACTATGATATTTGTTGTGCCAAGCGGCCAAACCCATATTAAAATTGCAAAAAATGGTGAGGTTTATGGTATGAACATTTACCTTGACGATGTATATATAGTCTGTCCTGAACATCATGATAAAGGTGTATATCAAACACCACATTTGATATCAACTATTAAATTAGCTACTAGTAACGAAATTAGCAAATGGAATACTCCTTGGATTCGAATGGATGATGGTGACGGATGGGGTAACTGTGAAGATTTTATTATCAACTTGAACATGACCAAAATTAAAAAGAATGATAATAACCACATTGCTAACAATGACGATTTCGATGATGATCGAGATAAGGAACGATACGATGAAGAGAGTGATGATGAAGAGAGTGATATTCTCCTTCGTAACCTTTACGATAGTATATCATATGACTTCACTACACAATAACTGTTAATATTATTATTAATAATAATAATGTGATATTAACCAATTGTATATAAGTAAATTATATCATCACAACCTCTTCCTCCTTCCTCCTTCTTCCTTCATTCTCTTAATCCTTCCTATAATATTATATGTTACATATTTATACATTTATACAATAGTCGATTTGACCAAAAAATATGCTAATAGTTAATTAACTAATTATAAATGTAATTATGTGTATTAATATAACTATATAATATTGGTTATTATAGTTTCAACTACAAAAAATATAACGATATTAATACAAATGGTATTATATGTTAACATAACATATATTTGAAACGTATAGATAATATAAAAACATCAAATGGTAATAATACTTATTATAAACAATATTAATATTAATTTAATTAATATAACTACACATTTTTATTTAGTGGTGATGAATATGATGGTAAGAAGAAGAAGAGGAGTGAAGACATAGAGGAAGGAAACTTATGTGACAAAAATACTGTTACTTACATAAAATTCGTGTAAGTAGTTGACCACGATAATTATGTAACTATTAGTATGAGTGGTATGGAATATATTAATGTATTAATGTAATATAGTAATATGTTATACATGTATTAAAACATGTCTTTTGTGAATTGATGTTGTTTTAGCACAGCTACTTCCTCTCTCTCTCTCTCTTCTTTACAAGTATCTTCACGATTATATTCTTTTCCTTATCCTCAATGTGTCCTCTATATACTCCTTTTATTGTTTATAAAATAACAAAAATATATACCAATAAACATTTTTGTTAAAAATCTTAAATGATTTGAAACATTAAAATACATACCGTTAAAGTAACAATAACTTGACAAAAAAATATTCAACAAACAACATTATATTAATATTATTTTAATGTTTCAAATCGTTTAAGATTTTTAACAAAAATGTTTATTGGTATGTATTTTTGTTTTCTATCTGTGTTCTTTTTCTTTATTAATACATGTAAATATTATCATATAATATACTCACAGATAGTTGTTTACACGGATGGTTGTTTATACGGATAATATTATTTATGCAAATAGTTACATGTATTGATAAAGAAAACAAAAGTCATCCCGGTATTACTATAATTACGTATTAATTTATGTAATTTTAGTAATACGTGTATAATACCATATGTGTTATAATAAATAAAATGTTACACACACATATATATATATTCAATCCATATATAAAATTATTATATTAAAAATAATGTTGCTGATATACATTAACTGTATTATGCGTGATATGATCATCAATACGATGACAGGAATTTTCCAATTTACCAAAATTTTTTTTGACGTAATTGTTCATATGAAAAATTTTGGTAAATTTTGACAGGAAAAAAAATACTAGTAAAAGTTTTACTATCTATTCCTATTCATTATCGCAATTGTTAACTAAACTATGTATTTTATTAAAATACATTGTTATCATAACATACACACATAGTCACTATGTGTTATAACTATATTTACATTACATTAAATTATATTACGTTACATAATATATTATTAGTAAACGTTTTGTATGTAATATAATTTAACATAAATATTTATATTACTTACAATAAGTAATATTAATTATAATAGTAATATATATATCTATCTCTATATATATATATGTATATACATATATGTATGTAATGTATAACATTATTCCTTATAAATTTATATAATTATATTAGTAGTAATATTAATACACATATACTTGTGATAAAGATTACAACATGATGTAGTGAATGTTAAACTTACCATCAATAGGTATATACATATATATATATATATATATGGTATATAAATATAATATTACTTGTCAATACAAAGGATATTAATTCAGTTGTAGATTGTAACATTAACACTTATCTTAACAAGATATATTAATTGTAACTTACATATTATGCCAATAATACTACCTTAGGTAGTATACACTTATTATATGTCTAATACATTAAGAGGGAGAAATAGGGAGAGAGATTAAAAGTATGGTAGATAAGATAAGGAGTAAGGGAATAGAAAGAGAATTATATATGTGGGAGTAACACTAGTTATGAGGTGTTGATGACATAAACCTTAATGTATGGTAGGAAGCCATATTTAGTAGCTAATTGCTTGAACTGATATTGTTGTTCATCATAATCGTATTTGTATCGTGATGGTGATGTGGTCAGTGACTGTTGGGTTGGGGCGTCAATGTCGTTGCTGGCTTCAACGAACTTGGCACCGTCACTGACCTCAGCCAACTTAACACCCAAGATCACAGGTCCATCATCAATACCACGTCGCATCTCATCAGTGTACAGCTCAATAGATCCAGTAATTGGAACAGTAAACAATGAAGCGAAGAAGTCACCGGCATTGTAATCATCCAACTTTCTCAAGTCGAAAATTTGCTCAAAGGTTAAATCAGTGAAACCATGCTCTCGTTTTAAATCTAGTAAGTAATTGTAATCACTATCATCCAGGATTTTAAACGCTTGTTGTTGTGTGATAGCAATACCTCTAACAAAGGTGTACGCATCACGATCACTCATAGGTCAAATATTAACATACTCGCCTGGTGGACCTTGGAAAGGAAAGGAATGGGGGACTTGAGACATATTACTTTAACTCGTTTTGCTATTTTTGTGGTATATAATATTCACTTTTATATTTAAACATGTAAATCCTATTTATCCAACTATACATTCATACAAAAATATTATTTATTCCATTATGATAGTTGTTAATTTGTATTGTTAAAGAGAAAGTTATAATAACCTATGTTATATCCAACCATGTTGTATTTAACCATGTTGTATTTAACCATGTTGTATTTAACCATGTTGTATTTAACCATGTTGTATTTAACCATGTTGTATTTAACCATGTTGTATTTAACCTATGTTGTATTTAACCTATGTTGTATTTAACCTATGTTGTATTTAACCATTTTTGTATCCAACCGTAATTATTATACAATTAACTGACTACTAAATAATTTACAGTTGTGTTGGTATTAGCATTTATGTTAACACTATTGTTATGATGAATCTTTATTAGTGTTTATTGTTACCCGTTTTTATGAGGGTAATTACATAAAATTTGTGTAGGCAAGGACCACACAAAGATCATGTAATCACACAGATAATTATTTATGTGCACTAGTACAATTCCATGATGTTTGTGGATTGCATTGCATCCTCTTGTCACTGCGTTTGGCATAGCCTACCTTCGGTTTGTCGCTTATCACAGATTTTATGTAATTACTAACAGTAATACTTATGTTATTGTAAATAACACATATTTTTACTCCAATGACTCGACATTACTATTAATTGGTTATATCAATGACAGTAAACATACTATTTACATTTACTTGTTGTTAACTTATGTTCTTAATATAATGTATATAACACACATTTGTAACATGGTAGTTATAACAATATAACTACATTATGTCTATATGGGTTAAATTTAACATGGATACTATCAAAAGGCAAAATACTTGTGAGTAGTTAAGTAAATATGTTTCAATTATAGATTTATTTTGTTTACATAACATATGTAAACACACTAAAGTATATAGTTGGAATTAATAACATTATTAGTAACCTAGAGAGAAGGAAGAAAGGAGGAGGGAGAAAAGAGAGGAGGGAATGTCATTGCGTGATAGAACCTTTGATATTTGGAAATCAACATGTTAACACACATTATGTAAACACAAAAGCATATAAGGATATATGTATGTTGTTGACATATAAAGCATATTGTTATGTATTAGTAACACCCAAATATTGTTGAGTTTAATAAATAGTAACCAAATTTTTGTTTGTAATGGTTTATACATGTATGATTACATAAAATACGTGTATTCAACTATCCACTAGTATTATGTATATGCACGAGGATGAGTG
>Ga0302300_1001938_pt1 | contig 11212 bp, 9 predicted proteins | sample III_Palsa_E1_1_FD_198756 | JGI IMG/M metagenome (GOLD analysis project Ga0302300, IMG submission 198756) | Peat permafrost microbial communities from Stordalen Mire near Abisko, Sweden - III_Palsa_E1_1 | ecosystem: Environmental > Terrestrial > Soil > Palsa > Peat permafrost | place: Sweden... | reverse complement strand
CTGGAATGGTGGTATTTTGCCGTAGGCGGCGGGCTGGCCCTGCTGGTGGCGCTTTGTACGGTTAGTTTTCAGAGTTTTCAGGCGGCCAGGGCTAATCCGGTGAAGAGTCTAAGGGCCGATTAATTTTATTGGCTAATACAACTGATTCTATGCCCGTTTGGGCAGCATAGTAAAACACACCCTGTGTCAAACCATTCAGCTGGCAAAACTCCTTTACGGTTGTAGCGTCTTTGTCATGCTTGGCTATCAGTTCAAGCATCTCTTCTTTGGTGCGGGTGGTCCGCATCGCAGATTGTGGTTGCCTTTAAAATTTCTTTTGCTATCTGCAAACGTAGATGACTTTTGCATTCATTTTGACCTGTGCTCTGTCGGAGGCAAACAGACGGCCTCTGTCAAAAGAATGCAGGATTTTATCAAAAGTTAAAAGCGGCCCCACCGCCATAGATATTCGCTTTACTGTCATCCAGCGCCTTCATAAATGTCAGCTTCGCTTCCACATTATGAGTGCCTCTTCCTACGGCAAAACGGATCCCGATATTACCAGCTGGTCCTACAGAGTTGATCGTAACCTGCCGTGTATCATCATATCCATTGCCATCTACATAATCCTGGTTGTACTTGCCGTAATAATATCCAAGACCGCCGCCTACAAAAAAACCAAAACGCTGATCATTGTCTTTGCTCGAGCCAGCGCCAAAATTAAAATTGAGGATCACCGGTATGTGAGCCATAAAAGCAAGCGTATTATCCGTTGTACTGCCATAGTACGAATCGTAATTGCTGCTGTAACTGCCGGAAATACCAATTGTCAGCGGCACACCCACCGACAGGGAAAAATCTTCGTTTTCGATAAAATTAAACCGCGGGTTGTAGGAGAATCCCTCAGCAACAGCCGCATTGCCATTTTTTTCTGTCGTAACAAAAATGTCCAGACCGACGCCATGCATAAAGCTTTGTGAGAACGCCATACTTACAGGTAACACAAAGGACAGGAGAAGAATACATCTCTTCATAAAAGGGAGTTTGGGGAGTTATTTTTTAGCATGTAAATATAAATACCCTGCTTTATTCCCGCAAGGTGTATTTACCCTTTTATACTGTTGTTAGCAAAAAAATCCCGCCACGAAGACGGGATTTCATATAAAAATAAATCAATATCTATGCAGTCACTTTTCTACCCTGCACCTTGGCGATCACTGCTTCTGCGATGTTGTTGGGAGCCGGAGAATAACATTGAATCGTTTCGAATTATTCAGGGGGCCCATCAAATTCTTTTTCGATGTCATCTGGGTCATATGGACCTCGCTGAGAAGACTGCCGACACGAGGGCAAGAAAATGGCTGGGTTCTTTGTATAATAATATTGGATGGACGTATCATGACTTGAAAGACTACGTCAGGGCATTGACCTTCTTCGAAAAATTATTGGCCTGGCGGATGGATCAAAAGGATGAGCGAGGAACCTTCATTGCAAAATGGACCGTTGCCCGAACCTACCGCTCCCAGGATAGAATTGACGAAGCACTTGCCCTTCAACGGGAATTGTTGGACGAAATTCAACGGAAAGGGCTGGAAAGGCTAAAGGAGCTTGGAGAATAGCCTTTTACGGCGATTGTTTAGCTTTTCGACCATCGGGTTGAACAAATTTTTTGGCCGGGAAGATCCGGCATTCTTTTGTAGAAAAAGATATGAAATGGCTTTTGATCACCGCTGTATCGATGCTCGCCGCCCCTACCCTGTTCGCACAGGATAAAGGCAGACTGGAGGGGCGACTAAAAGATGAACAAAACCGGCCCCTTACATCGACGACCGTAACATTGGTTGACCTGTATGGCATCTCTGCTGCGAAAAATACCTCAACGGATTCATCCGGCAGGTTTTTTATCGATGAAATCCCCTACGGTTTATTTACCTGTAAAATCAGCCATGCCGGTTACCAACCCCTCACCAGGGATAGTATCGTTTTCGCTCCAACGAGCGGCACTATCGACCTCGGCGACCTTACCATGGTCCCGTCAGGCAAGATATTGGCCGAGGTCACGGTTTCCGCCAGATCACCGACTATCCGCAATGGCCCTGATAAAAAAATCTTCGCCGTTAACCAAAGCCTCGTCAGCCTTGGGGGATCGGCTGCCGATCTCCTGCAAAATGTCCCTACCCTGCAGGTGGACGCGAACGGTAACGTGAGCCTGCGGGGAGCGACGGACCTGAAAGTCCTCGTCGACGGCAAACGCAGCCTTATCGGAGGCGGGACAATTGCCCAGGTGCTGCAATCCATTCCGGCCAGTTCTATCGACCGGATAGAGATCATCACCAACCCTTCGGCAAAATATGACGCCGAAGGGCAAGCCCTTATCAATATTGTGCTGAAGAAGAATAATGCTGCCGGATTAAATGGCTCCGTTGCGGTAACCGGGGGTACGAGGGATAACTATAACGCGGCTGCGTCGATAAACTACCAAAACAGCAGGATCAATTGGTACGGCAACTATAGCTATCAGCACCGAAATACGTACAGCGACGGATACCAGAATATGACCTACCTGCTTTCTCCCGACCCCGCTTATTACTCCGATGAAACCTTCCCATCCATCACCATTACCGATCTCCATTCGGCTAAGGCCGGGTTGGATTACACTTTGTCCGCCAGGGACGGGATCAGCGTATCAGGCGCCTACAATGCCTCTACCACTGTACGCAACGAGTGGTTGACGGTCAACAATCTGACGGCCGCCGATTTGCCGGCACAGCTCAGTACCCGCTACAATGGCACTACAGGCAATGGCAACAGCTATGAGCTGACAGTCGATTACACGCATACATTCAGTAAACCGCAAAGAGAGCTGGCCTTCGATTTTGACTATTCGCATGGCTTCACCAATCAACTACAGCTCTACAACACCTATATCTACAACATCAATGGAAATGCCGCCGATTCTACCTCAGTGTTGAAGGACAGCAAACTGGCACGCAGCAGAAATTACAATGTTCAGCTGGATTATACCACGCTTGTCGGCAAAGGCGGCAAGTTGGAGACAGGTTATCGCAGCCAGATCAGCGTCACTGACAACCAGGAATGGGATTACAATCTCGACCAAACGAGTGGCAAGTATGATCCGGATTACAGCCTGATCAATTTTTTCAAGAGCACGAGCCAGGTGCACGCCGCCTATATTACTTTCCGACAGCAAATAAAGACATTCGCCTTTCAAATAGGCATAAGGGGTGAGCTCGGCAGGTTCAACGCCCATCTTCAAAGTTTCGACTCTTCCGGCCAGTCGGTCATGCAACCGGTAACGGTAAATACCCAGGGGCTATACCCCAGCCTGTTGCTAACAAAACAGCTGGAGGGTGGCCGGCAGATCCAGCTCAGCTATTCCCGGCGGGTCCTCAGGCCTACCCCGAGCGAGCTCGATCCTTTCTTCGATGTCTCGGACCCCGTGAACTATGACGCCGGAAATCTCCGGCTATTGCCGGAGAGCATTCATTCGATAGAACTTACCTATACCCATACCTGGCCCATTGCCTCATTGACCTCCGGAGCGTACTTCACCCAGGTAAACGATGCCATTAAACATATACAGACAACACCGGTCAATGACGTGACCATCACCATCGCTGAAAATCTGCCACGGGCCATCAACACAGGCCTTGAGTTCATCGGCAATTTTCACCCGGTGCACGCATGGGACTTCACCGCCAATGTCAATATCTACGAACGGATCAATGCCGGCGATTCTGCGTATGGCATCAGCGCCACCCGGGGAGTGAGCTGGAACGCAAACCTTACCAATAACTTTACGCTGACGAATAACCTGACCCTTCAGGTTCGGGCCGACTATAAGGCCGCCGATCTGATCATCCAGGACAGGTACCGCCCGACTTATGGCATTGACGCGGGCGCCAGATATGATCTCTGGCATAAAAAAGCCAGCCTTGCACTGAATAGCCGCGATATCTTCAATACCCGCAGATGGACCTTTTTACGGGAAAGCGATGCGCTGCTCCTTAATTTTCAACGTGTCACTTATAGCGCCAGGGCCAGTCTGACCTTTACTTACCGCTTTGGCAAAAGCGCAGCCGTCGCCAAAAGCCGGGCAACACGCCAGGACCAACAGAACACACGCCTCGAAAACAGATGATTATACAGCCAACTGCTGCATTTTTACCGCATTAACACGGGTTTGTTCTACAAATGACATAGATGTTTTTTGAAATATTGCGTAAAATTACTATTTTGTGGAAACCCCGTTTCCGTGAAAACACTAAGCTATCTTGCCCTTTTGTGCTTATTTTGCCGTCCTGTCTATAGCCAGGATGAAGTCATTCAGGCTTTTAAGCAAGCATTACCTTCTATTACAGACAGCCCCCGTTACGTCAATGCATTGAACAGGATCAGCATGTTATCGTATGAACAAAATACCGATAGCACCTTGCTCTATGCCAATAAAGCCCGGGATATCTCCCGCCGGATAGACTATGCAAAAGGTATAGCAGACGCCACGAACAACCTGGCCGTATACTTTGATATCAATGGCACCTCTGATCTTGCCCTGCGTTATTATGGTGATGCGTATAATCAATATACCGGGCTGCAGGATTCTTCCAATATGGCGCAGACGCAAATGAATATCGCCATGGTCTATAATACCGAGGGGAATAATGAAAAGGCGATAGCCCATTACAAGACGGCATTGTCCCTGGGCAAAGCGCTCACCCGGGACTCGATCATGTCGCTTGTCATCTATAATTTTCTTCTCCAATATCCCCAACAATTTGCCGCGGACTCTATCGACCTTTACATCAATAAGGCTGTACAGATAGCCCAACGATATCATGACATCCGCCTCCTGCTGGCCATCCAGCAATTGAAAGCCAACCGTTATATTCAGCAAGGCCAGCGGGCCACAGGCATCCGGTTATTGGAAAATGCGCTGGCCGGAGGGCTCCGCGAGAAGCTGTTCTTCATGAGCATTGACATTATAGTCGAATTGGGGGATTTATACAGCACAACCGATTCGGCAAAAGCCGTCGGCTATTACCAGCAGGTCTTGGACATTACGAAGGCAAAGAATTACAGCAGCTATGAAATGGACATGACGAATAAGCTGTACGACTTCTATTTGGCCAGAAAAGATAAGGTAAAGGCGTATGACTATAGCGCCGCGCTTGTCCAGCTATACCGGAAAAAACAGGCAACTGATAATCAGTCGGGCATCGATTATATTACCTATGCGCTCAAAGACCAGCAACTGGAAACCATCCGGGAAAAAGCAGTGTACGCGAACCGGCTGCTGTGGCTGGAAGGTATTGCCTGCCTGCTTGCGGTTGTCATCATCTCCATGCTTTGGCGCAACGCCAGGCAAAACCGGCGTATTCATGCCACACTGGAAGATCAATATAAGCAACTTGCCACTACAACAACCGCTCTCGAGAAGGGCAATAAGAACTACGCCCGCCTGATAAGGGTCGTCGCACATGACCTGCGAAATCCCATAGGTGCTATCAACTCACTCACCGGGATGAAGATGAAGAGTACCACCCCGACTAAAGACGGAGAATGGATGCAACTCGTTGAAAAGGCCAGTCAAAGATGCCTGCAACTCATTACCGAACTGCTGGAAACCGATTTTGAGATCCGGGAAGAAACCCTGCAAAAGGAAAAAGTAGATGTGACCACATTGGTACAACAGGCGGTACAGTTACTGAACTATCGTGCGACAGAAAAAAAGCAACGGCTGATCATCCAGGAATCGACCATACACGTTATTCAGGCAGACCGCGAAAAACTGACCCGCGCATTGGATAACCTGGTGGTGAATGCCATCAAATTCAGCCCTGAAGGCTCAACGGTTAAAATCATCACAGCAGAGACGCCCACGGGGATTGTCATATCGGTCCAGGACAATGGCATAGGCATCCCTCCCGAATTAGCAGATAAATTATTTGAACCCTTCGAGAGCAGTATCAAGCGTAAAGGAACATCCGGCGAACAATCCTTCGGCCTGGGGCTGTATATCTGCCGTCAGATCATCGAGGCGCACGGAGGACGCATCTGGTTTGAAAGCCACCCCGGTCAGGGATCTACCTTTTTTATCTCGCTCCCGAAATAAGGATAAGCGGTTTCATCAATACCCGTTAATACGATAAATTTAACGGTATGTTCAGAAACTATTTGAAAGTCGCGGTCCGGAGCCTCCTCAAAAGGAAGGCTTTTACACTGATCAATATACTGGGCCTCGCTATAGGCATGGCCGTGTGCCTCCTGATCGTCCTCTTTATCCGCAGCGAACTCGGCTATGACAATTTCCACCGGCATGGAAACCGGATCTACCGGATGGTGCTGGATCGAAAGTACCCCGAGCATATTTCTTCCTACGCGATTATCCCGGCCTCGTTCGGCCCTGCCATGCAAAGGGAATTCCCGGAAGTGGAAATGGCTACAGGATTGCAGGACTTTTCAGGACCTGCAGGCTTTTTTGTCAAGGTGGGCGATAAACTTTTTGAGGAAAGACACGCCCTGATCGCCGATTCCAATTTTTTCCGGGTCTTCACTGTCGACATGCTGCAAGGAGATACAGCCACAGCACTGGCAAGACCCAATACGGCGGTCATCAATGAAAGTACGGCCATAAGATATTTTGGTTCGGTGTCGAAAGCCATGGGCCAGTATTTCGAGACGGACGGGCGTCAACGTTTCACAATCTCCGGCGTCTGCAAAAACTGGCCGGAAAATTCTCATCTCGATTTCGATATACTGGTGTCCTTTAGCAGCTTCCCGTTCTCCCGTCAAACCAATTATACCGGTTTCAACACTTTCACCTATCTCCTGTTGCGCAAAGATGCTTCTCCCGATGCACTGGCGGCCAAAATTCCCGGCCTTGTGGAGAAGTATGTTGCCGGAGAGATCACCCGTAGTTTCGGAATGTCCTATCAAGCTTTTATCGCGGCAGGTAATAACTATCATTATTATTTACAGCCCCTACGGAAGATACATCTTATCTCTGACCTGGAATCCGAAGCGAAGCCCAACGGCAGCATGCGCGCAGTATATATTTTTGGCACCATCGCCATCTTCATCATGGTCATTGCCTGTATTAATTTCATCAACCTTTCCACAGCCCGGTCGATGGAGCGGGCCCGGGAAGTCGGCATTCGCAAGACTTTCGGTTCGGAAAAAAGTGCTCTCATCATCCAGTTCCTGACGGAATCGACCATGGTGAGCCTGCTAAGCCTGTTGCTGGCCCTTGGTCTCATCTGCCTGCTGCTGCCTTTGTTCAACAAAATGGCTGACAAGGACCTTTCTGTCCTTACTTTTCTGCATCCCCTGACCCTGCTGCTGTTATTGGCTTTCGCCGGAGTGGTAGGATCCGCAGCGGGTCTCTATCCTGCCTTTGTCCTGTCTTCATTCAAACCTATCAAGGTACTGAAAGGGAAATTCAAATCCACGAAATATGGCATGGCCCTCCGCAATGGCCTGGTCGTATTCCAGTTTGCCATCTCTATCATCCTCATTATCTGCACCATCATCGTGAACCGGCAGATGGGATTTATGCTGGGGGACAAGCTGGGGTTTAAAAAAGATCATATTATCGAAATACAGCAAGCCGATATTCTCGGTGAGAGTACCCATGCCTTCCGGAACAAACTTGCAGGGATCACCGGTGTGGAGAAAGTCAGCGGTTCCAGTACGATGCCCGGCGACCCCAATTTTTTCGGTGTCACCTGGCAGCCCGTTGGATCGAGACAATCGATGACGGGCAGGGGTATTATCGTGGACGATCAGTTTGCCGCTACCCTGGGATTGGAGATGCGCGAAGGGCGGTTCTTCGCCAAAAGCTTTCCCACCGACTCACTGGCAGTCGTGTTGAACGAAAAAGCCGTGGCGGCCATGGGATTGAAGGAACCTGTCATCGGGACCAGAATGACCACCACGGACGGCGTCCTGAATCCCCGGCCGGTCGATTCGCCCTATATCTATACGGTGATAGGGGTCGTAAAGGATTTTCATTTCCAGAGCCTTCACCAGGCTATTGTTCCGCTGATCTTTACCAGTTCGGTAAGGTTCGATGATCAGGCCGCTATTACCTGCGTGCGGATCAAAGGCGATGATTTTGCCACTGCGATCAAGGTCATGGAACGCAGCTGGCATCAGTTTGTGCCGCAAAGACCTTTTCATTATACTTTCCTCGACCAGGCCCTGGCTGCCCAGTATAAAGCCGAGCAGACTGTTCAGCAGGTATTCACGGTGTTTTCTGTCCTGGCCATCTTCATTGCCTGTATCGGCCTGTTCGGGCTGACGGCTTATGCCACCCAGCAACGCATCCGGGAAATCAGCATCCGCAAAGTGCTGGGCGCGACACAAGGCAATATCATCGGTATGCTGTCTAAAGATTTTCTCCGGCTGGTAACCCTTTCTGCCCTTGTGGCCTTTCCCCTGGCCTGGCTGGGTATGCATTCCTGGCTGCAGGGTTTTGCCTACCGCGTGGACCTCCGCTGGTGGGTATTCATCCTCGCCTGGCTCATCTCGTTGATCATCACTATGCTGACGATCAGTATTCAGGCTTTCCGGGCAGCCCGCGCCAATCCGGTGAAGACCCTGAGATCGGAGTAAAACTGTATCCGGCAGAATATCCAGCTAAATGAAGACATATTTATTTAGCACAATATTAAAAAAAAATTACTTTTATGGAAGTTTACTCACCAATAGCTCATGCTTCTGACTACGATTGCTGCTTTACAGGAGGGAGATACATTCATTTTCCAGCAGGTATTCACTCAATACCATGAGAAGCTATTCTTTTATATGCTCTCTAAAACAAAATCCACTTACCTGTCCGAGGAAGCAGTCCAACTGACCTTTATCAAATTATGGCAATACAGAGCATCCCTTAACCAGGAAATTTCCCTGTCGACTCAATTATTCCGGATTGCCAGAACAACATTGATAGATCTCCTTCGCAGCAACGAATACAATAACAGGATCATTGTACAAATGAATCCTGCCCATCAAGAGCCTCTTTGCAATAATGTGGACGATCGGATCGACGAATCAGAATTGAAAGAAAAAGTATGGAAGGGCGTTCAGCAAATGCCGCCGATGCGAAGAAAGATCTTTGAACTGAGCAGGTACTCCGGCATGTCCTACAAAGAAATAGCCACAGAATTATCATTGTCGGTCAAGACGGTTGAACACCACATTTCCCGCGCTCTTAAACAATTACAACATATCCTTCCCGTTCTGGGCCCCATTATCCTCTTTTTCCGAAAATAAATTTTTAGCCGGACTGGGGGTAAGCCTCATTCTAAACGTATTCTTAATAGTAAATCTCAATGCCGGTTCAGCATGATGACAAAGGAATTAATCTGGAAGTTCTTTCGAAATGAGTGTACGGCTGAAGAAAAGGAACTGGTAGCGCAGTACCTGGAAGAAAATCCCGGCGTGCTGGAAGAATACCTTAGTGAAGAAGATTGGGAACTTTTTGAGACATCCGGTCGCCTGGATCCCTCCATTTCAAACAGGCTATCCAGTAGGGTGAAGAAGGCCTATGGTCAGCAGCATGTTGTAGGAAAATTCCTCACCAGGCTTGCGGCGGCGGCTTGTATAATCCTCCTCGCAGGAATTGGATGGAAGGTCTTACTGCATCGGCAGACGAAGACGGAAGCCCCAGCCCTTGTGCAGAAGGTCGATGACATCGGTCAGACAGACTCCTTCCTGTATGCAAAAAATGTTACGGAAGAGAAAATGACTATTGCGTTGAGTGACGGCTCGCTGATCGAGCTCTATCCGGCCAGCGAGGTTCGTTTCCATGAGAAAATGAAAAGCCGGCGTGAAATTTACCTGCAGGGAAAGGCATATTTTAAAGTAGCCCCGGATATCAACACACCTTTTGTCGTTTATAGTAATGAGATCGCGACAACCGTACTGGGAACCTCTTTTACAGTTACTTCCTTCGAAACGGATAATACGATAAAAGTGGGCCTGCACACAGGAAAAGTGCTGGTGAGATCAAGATCGGCGGATAATGTGCCTGTGAAGCTATCGGCCGGGATGAACCTCTCGCCGGGGGAGTTACTGGTATACGATAGGAAAAGCAGAGTAGCGAAAATACTATCTCCGGACAGAAGGCCAGGCAGCAAAACGAATAAACCGAATAGGACGGGTTTACCTGAATGGTATATGTTTAGCGGCCAGTCCCTCGAACAGGTCTTCGACCAGTTAAGCGTCTATTATAGCGTAGAGATCGGGTATTCCCCTTCAGATATCAGAAACCGGTATTTTACAGCCAGATATGAGAATGGTGACTCTTTGGATACGATCCTGGAAGATATCGCGCTGCTAAATCAACTTTCAATCATTAAACAGGACGGCAGATACATCGTTAAGAAAAGGATCCACTAAAAAAATTAAACGGCACCGTTTCCTGAACTTTTCACTCACCAAAACTTGCATATGAAAATCAAACGATTTCACAGTAAGCATTTTGCCCTGATGCTTTTCCTCATTCCTGTCTTCTGCCTTTCTTTAAAAGCCCAGGATAAAAGGACACAGGTAACAGGTATCGTAAAAAACGAGAACGGTACCGCCATCGCCAATGTATCGGTCATGGTGAAGAACACCAAAACAAATTTCAGTGCCGGAACAACAACCGATAGTTCCGGCGTATTCAATTTTTCAAAACTTCCTCCCGGGGGTGGTTATACTTTTACATTTTCTTCTGTTGGCTTTGAAACACAAAAGCTCAGCGGATATACTCTACAACCTGACGCCGCTTTCACGCTGGTCACCAGGCTGCGTTTATCCGAAAGGGCCCTGGAGGATGTAATCGTCATAGGCTACGGGACAGCAAAGAGAAAGGACGTGGTCGGATCGCTGGATGTTGTGCCGGTTAAGGAGGCTGGAGCTACCAGTTCTACCAATCCCTCCGAACTGCTGATCGGCAAAGCGGCGGGTGTGCAGGTGGTGCAGGCAAATGGAGTCCCGGGGGCGGATGCCCAGATTATCATCCGGGGGACGGGATCTTTTACAGGCGTAGATCCTCTTTATATCATTGACGGCATACAGGCGGACAAAAACCTGTTCAATGCGCTCAGTACCCAGGATATCGAAAACATCACCATTTTAAAGGATGCTTCTTCCACTGCCATATACGGCTCTGCTGCCGCCAATGGCGTTGTGATCATCACCACCCGTAAGGGCAGGCCCGGGCCGC
>Ga0302300_1001930_pt1 | contig 11226 bp, 10 predicted proteins | sample III_Palsa_E1_1_FD_198756 | JGI IMG/M metagenome (GOLD analysis project Ga0302300, IMG submission 198756) | Peat permafrost microbial communities from Stordalen Mire near Abisko, Sweden - III_Palsa_E1_1 | ecosystem: Environmental > Terrestrial > Soil > Palsa > Peat permafrost | place: Sweden... | reverse complement strand
AACCTTCATGATCCCGCGTATCATTATTATTGGTCTCAAAGATATTAAGTTTACAATTTTCAATGAATTTATATTTTATCTATGGGGATATTGCTGAACCATGGCAAATTTTATTTCAAGATTCAGGGACAAAAATCATGGAAGGTATTATTAATTTACATAATTGGATTTTATTTTATTTAATTATTATTTCTATTTTTGTTTCATGGTTTTTGATCGTCACTATTAATGAATTTAATTCTCATAAAAACCCAATTAGTTATAAAAAATTAAAAGATGGGACATTAATTGAAGTTATATGGACTATTACTCCTGCCTTAATCTTAATTACAATTGCGTTACCTTCTTTTAAATTGCTGTACTTGATGGACGAAATTTTAGATCCTACTATCACTATAAAAGCTATTGGACGTCAATGGTATTGGGAATATGAATATAGTGATTATATTTCTCCTGAATTATCATTTGAAAGTTACATGATTCCTACTGATAGTTTAGAAGAAGGACAATTAAGATTATTAGAAGTCGATAATCGTTTAATTTTACCCTCTGATACATCAATAAGAGTTATCGTGACTGCTGCTGATGTATTACATTCTTGGGGTGTTCCTTCTTTAGGTGTTAAAATGGATTGTGTTCCTGGTCGATTAAATCAAACATCAATCTATGTAAAACGTAATGGTGTTTATTATGGTCAATGTAGTGAATTATGTGGTGTTCAACACGGATTTATGCCGATTGTAATTGAAGTGGTAAATATTAACGATTATATTAATTGGTTAAAAGCTTATGAAGTTGCTTAAAAAAAATCCTATTTTATCTTTATTTAATGAATTTGTTGTTGATTCCCCATTACCATCTAATATTAATTATTTATATGGTTTTGGTTCATTATTAGCCTTAATTTTAGGTCTTCAAATTTTAACGGGTATATTTTTAGCTATGCATTATACTCCAAATATTGATTATGCTTTTAATTCTGTGGAACATATCTGCCGCGATGTTAATTATGGATGGTTATTAAGATATGCTCATTCTAATGGTGCATCATTTTTTTTTATATGTGTTTATATTCATATTGGACGTGGATTATATTATGGTTCATATAATAAACCAAGAATGGGATTATGGTATGTTGGTGTTATTATATATTTTATTATGATGGGAACTGGATTTTTGGGTTATTGGTTTAGCCCGGAATGTTATAATTTTTTGTGTAACTTATTTTTTCATAATTATACCTTATTTTCTTTTCATCCATTTCTTTCTAAACCTCCTGAAGCCGTTAAAATTTATACTAATTTGCATTTAATTACTACACAATTGGATATTCGAAATGAAAATCGTCATAAAGCTGCTATTTATTGTTTTTTTAATTCTATTACTGGTCAAAAATATATTGGTAGTGCCTGTACTAATCGCATTAATACAAGATTTAGAAATCATTCTATTCATGGTACGGGTAGTAAAAATTTACGTAACGGTATATTTCAATATGGTTTAGAAAATTTTTATTTTTTAATTTTAGAATATTATTCTGGTTTCGTTTTCAAAGAAAATTTAAAAAAATCACATTTAAATTTACTTGCTTTAGAAAAGAAATGGATTGATTTTTATTTACCACAATATAATATTTTAAACGATTCTACATCTTCTTTGGGTTATAAACATTCAATTGAAACTAAAAAGAAAATGAGAGACAATTATAGTGAAATACGTAAAATTCGTATTGGTATTTTAAATAAAAATAAACAATATTCTGATGAAGAAAAATCTCTTTTATCTAAAATTGCTTATGAACGATATGTAATTCATCCAAATTTAAGAAAAAGATTAGCAGAAAAAAGTTCAAAACCTGTAATTTTATTTTTAAAAGATAATATCACTATACATTCTAAATACTCAAGTATTAGAAATATGGCGAAAGAATTTGGTTGTTGTCATAAAACAATAAATAAAGCAATAAAAAATAATAGTATTTTTAAAGATATAGGTTATATAAAATATGAAAATAAGACCAATAAATAAAAACATAGTACAATCTTCTTTGATTGTGCGACATTTATGTTAACGATCAAATTTAGTATTCCGCTTTAGAGATCGTCGTCTAAGATGGGAGCTCAGGTAAATGACCGCGAGTAAACCGAGAAAGAATTAGACGCGACAGACTGGTTCATAAATGGGTATCGTTAAAGATGCTTAATGTACAGTCGAACATTTAACAGAAGGATTTTCTGTTTCAGGGTCTTTATTTTTACGAGATATCTTGATTTAGTTTAAATAAAGATACAAATAAATTAGAATTACACGGAATAATAGGTTTAATCCTATTTATGTATTAATTTATAAATGTTGTATGTTTTACCTTGGGGTTGTTTCAGCCCTATATGGTTAAATTTAGAAATAGGTTCTTTTATTTTACATACTAAAATTCATTCCATTTTCAATTAAATTCTTCTCCTATAATTCCTGCACTTTCTCTCATAATTTTAGGTTAAAATAGAGCACAAGATTTAATATGGGTTCCCCCAATATCTTATGTGGAAAATTGAAGGGGTTCCCCCAATATCTTATGTGGAAATTTGAAGGGGTTATTGTTCTGCTCAAAAACCTAAATGAAAACCCAATATTGGTAAAGAAAATAAAGTTGTAATTGGCTTTATGATGGCTTTTATCAAAATTCTACCGTCTAATCAACAGCTATTTGGATTATGGCGGAGTGGCATTTTAATTACAATTTTAAATTAAATCATATTATTTTACTTCAAAAAAGTTTAAAAAATAATGGATTTTCCTATGTGAAATAATTCCGAGTATGTATAATAAATTAAATGGTTTCTAATTTTAATTATAGTCTATTTTAAATACTTAACTCAATAGTTATTAAAAGGGCGATGTTAGTGAAAACGGTTAACAAACAAATGAGACCGTCGGTTGGGTTTCCAATCGCGACAGACTGGTTCACTAATGGGTGTCTGCAAAGATGCTTAATGTACAGTCGAAATTTCAATGAAAAAGTTCATTTTAGGGTCTTATGTAAAACCTCATTTAGGTTATAAGATACAAAGGACAACAAAGTCGCGAAATTTACGAATTTCTTCAGACAGTGTCTTCGAAATTTGCAAATGAGTTTTTGGGGTGAATTATTTTGCCCAAAATGTTTATCAATTGAACATCTTCAATTACCTTTTATTTTACCTTATACTCGGAATTGGTCCCCATAATTTTGATATCTTATATATTTGGTTCTTTATTAGGTGATGGTTATGCTGAAAAACATGGAACAAGAATTAGATTTTATCAAGAAAGTTCGCACAAATATTATCTTTTATGGCTTCATCAAATTATAGTCCTTCAAGGTTATACTTTAAATGAAATTCCTCAATTACAGACTAGATTAGGTAATTATGGGGACCAATTCGTTTTAATACTTTTACTTCTTTTAATTTTATTCTTGATTGTTGGTCTATATTTTATGAAAATAATTTAATTAAAATAATCACAAATTGTCTTGAAGAATATTTAATTAAAATAATCACAAATTGTCTTGAAGAATATTTATAGCCTTTAGCAATTTGGATAATGGATGATGGTGGAAAAGTATCTTCAGGTATGAAATTGGCAACAAATTCATTGAAATACACAGAAGTTTTATCTTCTATTTTAAATTATCAAACTTCTATTATTTCGGCTGGTGTTCCTAATCAATATAATATTTATATTCCTAAAAAATCAATGAATAAATTAATAGATATAGTGGGTTTCTATATTCATCCAAGTATGAAATTTGGAGTATGATAAGAAATCATATGATTGATAGATATAGTTATAATAAAATCAAATCAAAAATCAACACAGAGAAGAAATGATTATTTATTATAGCAATGCTGATGAAAACTGGTCAATAAGTTATTTCCTCTTAAAGACCGTGGGTTATGTGTTTGGTCCCGACAGAATGGTCCATCAGTGGGTATCTGAAATGATGCTTAATGTTCATTCGAAATCTTTAAAACATGAGTTGTTTTTAAATTGATTATTGTAAATTAAAATTTCAATAATTAAAAAATATGAGTTGTTTTCACAAGAGTTTAATTGATTATTGTAAATTTCAACAATTAAAAAACATGGATTTAATTATGGAAAAATAAGGTCCATTTTTGGACAATAATTAAATTTTAAGATTTGGCAACAGTAATTACCAATATGTTATCTGCTATTCCTTATATCGGTACTGATTTAGTTTATTTTGTATGGGGGGGTTTTAGCGTTCAATTGGCGCCATTCGGTGATGACATCGATTTGCAAATCCTGCTTTTTGCTGGGAAATCCTCAATCGGAATTGAATACGAAACTTTGATCGTTCAAAATATCGTAAAAAAGTCAAGGACAAGGGGACAATCAGCAGGGGTGCGTATTTTATCAACATATGTACATGCCCTTCAGAGACTTAATGCAGGAGATCTTTTTTTCCCTTATTTTGTTGGATTAATTGAAGGTTGTGGCTATTTTTCTATTTCTAAAAATGGGCTATATATTCAATTTGAATTTGGAATGGAATTCTCTCTTAAAGATCTTCCATTTTTCTATAAAATTAAAGATCAATTACAAATTGGTATAATAAGATATAATCGTAATACTGTTTCATTTAAAGTGATAAATAAATCTTCTCTTATTAATGTAATTTTTCCTATTTTTGATAAATATCCTTTTCTTTCAAACAAACAATATGATTATCTAAGATTTAAAGAAATACTTCTATCCGATATCAAATTATATGATCAAATTCCAACATATATTAAACCTTCTCAATTTTTTAATTCTATTAATTTTATATTAGAAGTTCCTTATTTTTCACCATGGTTAATAGGATTTATTGAAGCTGAAGGTTGTTTTAGTATTTATCAACCAAATAATGATTATTCCTTTGTTGCGAGTTTTGATATTGGTCAAAAAAATGAATTAAATTTACTTCTTGCTATTCAAAAATTCTTTTCTTTTTTTGTAAATATTACGGATTTAGGTGATCATAATTATAAATTAAAAGTTTCAAGTGTTCGATATATATCCAATCTTATTCAATTTTTAGATAAAACTTCCGTTAAATTCTTAGGTTATAAAAAATTACAATATATTTTATGGCTTAAAAAACTTCGACAAATTCCAAGATATTCACAAAAAATAAATATTCCTCAAAATTATTAAAAAGATCAAGATATAGTCCGAACCATGATGAAAATTATGGGGTCCAGTGAGAGGGAAATTTATCGGGACTGGCAACAAATTGTGATAATCCTACATTAAATCGTTTCTTTTCATTACATTTTTTATTACCGTTTTTATTAGCTGCTTTAGCTATTATTCATATAATTTTTCTTCATGTTCACGGTTCCAATAATCCATTAGGTATTTCTTCAAACATGGATAAATTGCCAATACATCCTTATTATGCATATAAAGATTATTTTGGATTTATTATATTTGGTATAATTTTTTCATTTATTTTATTTTTTTATCCTAATTTATTAGGTCATTCTGATAATTATATTCCTGCTAATCCTTTAGTAACTCCTGAACACATTGTTCCTGAATGGTTAAAATGCTATTCTGTTATTTATGGTTTTTAGACCATAATTATTTAAAATTTCACTATATGCTGGAAACCTTTTTGGATTCTCCTTTAGTTAGAATTATTCTATTTCTATTGGTTTTGGGGTAATCAGCAAGTCATCTTCAATTATTTAAAAATTTTACCATAATTGCAGAGTACTTCCGAGATTATACGTGAAAGAAGATTTTTATCTTCAAGATATAATCCATTCTCTTTATTGTTTTTATTAATTTATCTTTAAATTTTAGAATTACCATTTATAAATAGAATTAATTATTGGATTCTAGAAAAAATATCCATGAAAAAGATAAAGAGAATAAATAATGATTTTTTACCATTTTATGCAATTTTACGTTCAATTCCAGATAAATTAGGAGGAGTTTTAGGGATGATTGGGGCAATATTAATATTGTTAACATTACCTATATTAAATATATCTTTAATCCGTTCTTCATATTTCCGCCCAATTTGGAAAATTTTATTTTGGTTATTTGTGGCTAATTTTATTTTATTAGGTTGGATAGGAGGAAATCCAGTAGAATATCCATATGTATTAATAGGTCAAATATTAACGATTACATATTTTATGTATTTTATAATATTAGTTCCTTTATTTTCATTTATGGATAATGTTGTATTATTCATAAAATAATTCAGCGTGTTGAGTCGATGAAACGCAATCATTAGATATTGGATTTAAGATAGATGAGTGAAAGAAAGGACCGGAGAATAATAGGGGCTAGAATCGTAGTTTAGAGCCAGATAAGAATTTAGCTCCCATTAGAGGGGGTTTCGATTATATATTAACACCTATTGGTATGCGGAGTTTAATCTTCATTAGGGGGGGGATCAAATGCTCCGCAATTAAGCGTAGCAGAGGGGGATCAAATGCTCCGCAATTAAGCGTAGCAGAGGGGGGCAGAATTTCGGAACCAAGCCCTGGCGCGATTCCATAGATTTCCTGAACCAAAGGGGTTTAGCGGTTCCTAAATTTCACCAACCTCAATTGAAATAATGATTTATTTCGATCCTTAAATCTATAACTCAGAGGTAGAGTATTCGTTTGATAAGCGAAAAGTCATTAGTTCAATTCTAATTAGATTTAAAGAAATGTAATAAAGTGAATTGACAGAGGGGGGAATTAAGATAAGAAGTGGGCAAAATAGGGAAGATTAACCCAGGGAAAGAGTGAAGGAAAATGAAGAAACCGAAATGGAGGTTCCTTCGAATCTTAATGAGGAAAGCCCTGAATATCATAAGAGGTGTTTTACTAGTATTGTACCCTGCCATTAAAATTTGGATCAGCCCCCTTTTATCAGTCTAAGCTTTTCATGATTGTTTATGGAAAATATGTGTGGTTTTTGGAATATCTCGTGTGTATATTCTTAAATGAATTCCTTTTCTAATCGGTGCTCTCTCTGATCGGCCAAAGGGTTAGGTCAACGATCAAAACCATTGGATAAATAATTCCGAAGGGAGGGGCAATCCACACAAAACTGCTACCATATTGAAATGAGTAAATCGAGGAACTGACACGCGAGGCTTTGGCTGAGGATCAAGGGATGGTTTTTTAAGTATAATAATTACTTAAAGGATAAGAATTACTAAAAGTTGGTAAAAAAAGGTGGTTTCTTTCGTAAATTCCTGGTTACTTCTCGTGTCCCCCTCTTGGTTACTTATCTTATCGCCCTCTTTCGTTTCTTTCCGGTCTCTAGATTTTCCGATTTGTTAAGGTAATCTAGATTTTGGGCTCACGATTTTTTAAGATCATCTACGATTTGTTCGGGTAATTTAGATTTTGGGCTCACGATTTTTTAAGATCATCTACGATTTCTTAATGTAAATGGATTACGTCGTTTAAATAAGATGCTATTAATACAGTAAATACGTATGCTTGTAATACACAAATTACAAATTCTAAAGTTATTAATGCAATTATTAACAATATTGGTAATATCGCTAATATTCCAAATATTCCTCCATAAATCATTATGTTCCATGTAAAAAAAGCTATTATATTTAATAATGTATGTCCTGCGAACATATTGGCAAATAATCGCACTCCTAAACTTATTGGACGTGTTAAATACCCTACTATTTCTAATGTTGCTATTAACGGTAATAATACTGTTGGTATCCCTTTAGGTACAAATAAATGAAAAAAATGGAATCCATGTTTTACTAACCCTATTATTGTTATTCCTATAAATAATGATAATGCAAATCCTAAAGTTATTATTGGATGACTTGTTATTGTTAATGTGTATGGAATCATACCTAATAAATTAGAAAATAAAATAAAAACAAAAATTGTCGTTAATAATGTAAAATATTTTTTCCCATCATTTCCTATTTGATCTGTTATTATAGAAAGTATAAATTTATATAATGATTCTAATATTAATTGCCAATTTGTTGGAATTATATATAATCTGTTTTTATTGTTAAAATATCCTATAACGTAAGTTAATATAGATAATATTATAATTAAATTTAATGATGAATTAGTAATAGATATATCATATTTTCCTATTCCTAATTTAATTAAATTTACGATTTTAAATTGTTCTAGTGGACTAATAATCATTTTCTTTTTGGGGATCCTGAAAAATAACAAACGCTATTTTTTTTTACCTTTTTTTTTTGGAGGTAAGACAGGTGAAGCTTCTATCGATTTTTTTATCGATTTTTTGTTTGATTTATTACGAATTTTTTTAGTTGAAGATAAACGAATTTTTTCATAGATTTGATCCCATTTTTTAACGGGTATGATAGGAGTTTTTTTATTATTTTCTTTTTTTAATTTAATATCAAATCCTTTAAAATTAGATTCATTTTTTTCTGAAGATAAGTTATTTAAGAGATAATTTCTTGAAAAAAAGAAAGATTGAAAAGTTGTTATATATTTTCCATTTATTAAAATAAATAATAAAGTAAATATAACTAAAAGCCATTGAAATTGAGTAAAATATGTATAAATATCTAATTGAGGCATAATTTTTTTTTTTTTGAAAAATAAGTTGGTGCGAAGCCCTAGCTTTGCACACATTTTTAAAGTTCTGGTCTATTTCTGTATCTAGATTTTAATTGAGGAAATGTTTCCTCGATTATTTTTATGATTTCCAGAGTTTGCAAAAAACAGTTTTCAACGTTGGGGGAGCCCCCAAAATAAAGTTACCTCGAGAATTTATTTCGAGGCGCAAAATTGCAAAAACCATTATTTTAAAATTACTTTTCTTTTTATATCATTTGTCACTTTTTCTTTACACTCCCTAAATCCTAGCGAATGGATCTATTACTCGTTAATTCCCGTTGTTTATTCTGAGGAATTTTGCTATAGAAAGGGAGATTTTGTGATTAAACAGAGCGTTTTTTGATTCAACGATTGTCGATGGCCATTCTGGGAACAATGATCTATACCAACTTTATGTGGTGGATAAGAATTACTTAATAAATGATCTTAAAATCAATCTCTCCAATCTCAACTCCGCAGGTTGCATACACGCTTGGTTCTTAATCTTTGCCAAAGCCTGTGATTTTCTTTTTGATTTTCCATTTCTGCCGATCTTAATATCTTTTCCCCTCTATATTTCTTTACGATTCTCCATATTAATAGAGATATAATGATCTTTGCTATTAAAAATATTAATGGAGAGATAATGATAATATCTTTGCTATTAAAAATATTATTGATGGATTTATTGTTAATATTACAATACTTATATTTACTAAAATTACTACATATGCTTGATATAAATCTGGATATGATCCGTTATTATTAATTTCATTGTAAAAAAATAAATAATGAACAATTCGTAAATAGTAAAATAATGAAATTATTGAAAATAGAAGAAGTGTTGCACCAATTATTTCTAATTCACTATTATATATTATGTATATTGAAATATATTTTCCCATAAATCCTACTAATGGAGGTAATCCTGCTAAAGATAAAATAGGTAATGTAAAAAAGAAACCATATAATTTGTTGTTATAAAAGATATTTCTTAATTGAATTATATTAGATACATTGATATGTAATAATATTGTAAATATTCCAATATTTGCTATTATATATGTTATTATATAAATGAATACATATTCTATTGCTATTGGGGAACCAATACCAATTAATATTAATAAATATCCAGCATTTGATATGGTTGAATATGCTAATAATCTTTTTAAATTAATTTGTTGAAAACCATTAATTGTCCCAACAAAAACTGATAATAAACCTAAACTTAATAAAATATAATTGAAAAAAGGAAGATACATAATATATAAATACAATTTTACAAAAAGTGTTATTATTATAAATTTAGGGAAAATTGTAAAAAATCCAGTGATTGGGTATAAAACACCTTGATATACATCGGGAGTCCAAAAATGAAAAGGTGCAATAGATAATTTAAATAAAAAAGAAATAATAATTAAAATAAATGGCCATCCTTCTTTACCCATAAATGGATTTAAGGCGATTAATTGAACAAAATTGATAGTTCCATAATTCATATAAATTAATGTACAACCTAATAAATAAAATCCACCTGCAATAAAATTAAATATAAAGTATTTAATTCCTGCTTCTGTTGTATAATAATTTTGATGTATTGTTGTTATTAAATAAAATGTTAATGAAAATAACTCTATACTTAAATATAATATTATTAAATCATTTGATAATATAAAAGTTGTAAATCCAATATAGATTAATAAAAGTAATAACGGAAATTCTTTATAATTTTTTATATTTGAATTAAAAAAGGAAAATAAGTAAAATATTAAAAATATAGTTAACAATGCTAAACCAATCGTATTATAGGTATCAATTGATATAATTGACCCATAATAATATCCATCTAAAAAGGGATGATTAAATAATAAAAGAAAAGAAAGAAAAAGGGTCCAAATTAATGAAGAAAGAAAAGAGATAAAGGATAAAAAAGGAGTAAAAATTAAAAACCAATTTATACAAATGAAAGCAAATATTGGATGAATTAATGGATTTAACATTTTTTGTTTGGGTCCATTTCGGAGATTAAGTTCCGCGATTGGGATCAGAGGATGAAGGGTTAAGTTCCGCTATTCAGAGGGCTAATTAAGTTGGGCTATTGGGATCAGAGGGGCTAATTAAGTTGGGCGCCCTTTATTCGGCTACACCGAAAATACGCTCTGTTACATCCTTCATTAACACCGAAAATACGCTCTGTTACATTAATCCCAGGCGGAAAATACGTCGCTCCGTTCACTTCGTTTTTTTAGATAATGATGGGGGCGGAGATAATCTAGTTGTAGAAACGGCTCCCGCAATTCAACTAAAGCAACGTTATGTTGTTCTTTGTACACAAGGACTACAAAGTGTGAAACTTGCTAAACTTACAAAGCGTAGATTAAGCCTGCTTTTCGCCGTACTAGCTCAGTTCTTTCTCCCGATTAAGGAGATTTAAACCTTATCAAGAATAATAAATGTATATATTTCAAGAGGCTAATCAAGGATAATAAATGTATATGTGTAAAGAGGAAGTTCCTAAAGATTGGAATAATTGATAAGAAGCGTAAAATAACTGAACATTTAATTTAGTTGTTGGCGTATTTGGAATTTGTCCAAATTGGTA
>Ga0302300_1001929_pt1 | contig 11227 bp, 11 predicted proteins | sample III_Palsa_E1_1_FD_198756 | JGI IMG/M metagenome (GOLD analysis project Ga0302300, IMG submission 198756) | Peat permafrost microbial communities from Stordalen Mire near Abisko, Sweden - III_Palsa_E1_1 | ecosystem: Environmental > Terrestrial > Soil > Palsa > Peat permafrost | place: Sweden... | reverse complement strand
GCCTCTATATTCGGGGGAATTACGAATGTGAAAAAGATTTTTTGCTACTTGTTGAGTAATAGTACTGGAACCCCTCTTCCCTCCTTTTAAAATATAAATAGGTATTGCAAAAAAAGCTTTAAAGTCGATGCCCGAATGCTCGTAAAAGCGCACGTCTTCGGTAGCTATCAGGGCATTTATCAGATAAGCAGGCAGTTCATCATATTCTATAGGACTGCGGTTAAAGCCGCTGTAGTATTTGCCCAAAAGAACCATATCAGATGAATAAACTTCAGAAGCTACTTCGCTTTTGGGGTTTTCAAGTACATCCAAGGCAGGTATTTTACCATAAAGGTAAAAAAGATTAACGCTTACAGAACCAATAAATAACAGCAGAACTACTACAAGAACAACAACTGCCACCCATAACCTTTTTGCGATCTTATAGTAGTCCATAGTTAAAAATTACCGGGTAAGCAGTGAATCTAAACGTTCAGTAATGCCTTCCTCGCTTGGCCTCATGGCGTCGGCGTCTACAATCTCGCCCTTCTTGTCTATCAGTATAAACCTTGGGATTGTAACGGCGTCGAATTTTTTTATGATGTCCTGCTCCTGGCCTCCCTTTGACCATAGTTGTATTCCCCCCATTTCCTTTTTCTTCACAATTGCCCGCCAGTAATCCTCGTCTTTATCAATGGAAATATATAAAAAAATCATATTGGGTTCATCTTTAAAATACTCTCTCAACTTTCTTGAGGGCTTTACTTCCGCCATACAAGGGCCGCACCAGGTGGCCCATATATCCATATACACTACTTTCCCTTTAAAATCGGTTAAAGACACAGACTTTCCGTTAATATCCTTTAAAGTAAAATCCGGGGCTGTCGTTTTGGGGCCAAAAGCCGAAAAAGAGATAAGGCCTAAAAACAGGTAAAAGAAAATCTTATTCATAAATTATACTTTTTTATTATAACTATTTAAGGCAGTTTCGGTTCAGAAGATAAAGATAAAAATTAATTTTTATACTATTTTTAGATTTTACCTCTTTATTATTTGGAAATAAAACTACAAATAATCAACTTGTAAGTCATTTTTAAAAATGGGTTCAACGGCTGATTAATATATTTTATTAGAATTATGAAAAAACTATTTTTACTTACATCAATATTACTTATTGCCATTACCGGGTATGCCCAGAAAGGCTCTACATCAAGCACTTACGTAAGTCCTACTGCAAAAATAGACAAATTCTATACCATGGACGAGTTAAAGCAACTCGGCAAAATAGAGCTTACCACTATTTATATGGAAAGAGTAGTGGTAGTAACTGAAATCATACCTTACATAGCCCTGCATACCAAACCAGGCGCTACGTTAAAAGAAATGGGGATACCTGAAACCCAAGCAAATATTGAACACGTAGAAAAAGAAGTTAAAAATAAAGCCGTTTATCTTACTGCAGTAAAAAATACACTTGACGACATTATCCCCTACGCCGATAAAGGCAACATCATCTGGGCAATACTTTTTATGGAAGAGATTATTAAAAAGGCAGATACCGGAGAAGCAGGCGGACCTTCCAAATAAATATTATACCTAATAAAATGTAAAAAGGCTTCTTTCGAAGCCTTTTTTGTTATCAGATAACCAAGTTTACAATCTTATTAGGCACTACTATAACCTTTTTAGGCGTTTTGCCTTCCAAAAATTTCTGTACGTTTTCCGATTGCAACACCTCTTTTTCGATCTCAGCAGCAGTGAGGGTTAAAGAAAGGTTGATCTTTACTTTCATTTTACCATTTATGGAGATAGGATACTCAAAATTATCCTCGGTTAGGTATTCTTCTTTATACTCAGGGAAACTGGCCTGAGAAATTGTAGTCGTATGTCCCAGCCTATGCCAAAGCTCTTCCGCAATATGAGGAGCATAAGGAGAAAGTATAATCAGAAAATCTTCTAACACCTTTTTCTTATTGCATTTAGCGGCAGAAAGTCCATTCACACAAATCATAAAGTTACTAACCGAGGTATTAAATGAATAACGTTCAATATCCTCCTCCACTTTCTTTATGCAGGTATGTAGTATTTTAAATTCTTCCTTAGTAGGCTCTGCATCCGATACGCTAAAATTGCCGGAAGCGTCATGGAACAGGTTCCATAGCTTTCTCAGGAATTTAAATGTACCTTCAATACCATTAGTATTCCAGGGTTTAAACTGTTCCAGCGGGCCAAGGAACATTTCGTATAAGCGCAAAGTATCCGCCCCATATTTTTCTACTACATCGTCTGGGTTTACTACGTTGTATAAGGATTTAGACATTTTCTCTACCTCGCTACCACATATATATTTACCATCTTCCAATATAAATTCAGCGTCAGCAAGATCTGGCCTCCATTTCTTAAATGCTTCTGTGTCCAATACATCATTGTGTACTATGTTAACATCTACATGAAGGGCTGTAGTCTTATAGTTTTCAATAAGATTATACGATACAAACTGATTTGTACCATTTACTCTGTATACAAAGTTAGACCTGCCCTGTATCATCCCCTGGTTGATAAGCTTCTTGAAAGGCTCTTCGCTGATTACATAGCCCAGGTCAAATAAGAACTTGTTCCAAAAACGTGAGTACAACAAATGTCCGGTGGCATGTTCCGCCCCGCCTATGTACAAATCCACCTGGTTCCAGTACTTCTCCGCTTCAGCGCTAACCAGCCTGTTCTCATTCTTCGGATCCATATAACGCAGGTAATACCAGCTTGAACCCGCCCAGCCCGGCATGGTGTTCAACTCTATGGGGTACCCTTCTTTGGTCTTAAAATTCTTTGCCCTGCCCAAGGGAGGCTCGCCTGTTTCGGTGGGTTTGTATTCGTCAATCTCTGGTAATACTAATGGTAAATCTTTTTCCTCGAAGGGATAAGGAATACCCTCCTTATAGTAAATCGGTATCGGCTCGCCCCAATAACGCTGGCGGCTAAAAATAGCATCCCTCATCTTGTAGTTGATCTTGCGCTGTCCTATTCCCTTACCTTCCACAAACTCCAAGGCTTTTTCAATGGCTGCTTTCACCGTTAACCCATTCAGAAAACCGGAATTAATCATAGTCCCTTTTTTAGGGTCAAAATCTTCTTTGCTAATGTCTGTCCCCTCTCCCTCCTGCACTGGTATTATAGGCAGGCCAAAGTGCTTGGCAAAGGCATAGTCGCGCGCATCCGAAGACGGCACAGCCATTACTACCCCGGTTCCATAACCAGCTAGCACATAATCGGCAATCCACAAAGGTATTTGTTCTCCATTAAATGGATTAATGACATAACTACCGGTAAACTGGCCTGAAATAGTTTTCACGTCGCTCATTCGGTCCCTCTCCGACCTGTTCTTGGCGCTTTCTACATAAGCCTCTACCTGTTTCTTATAGTCTGGAGTAGTAAGTTTAGCCAAATCTTCATGCTCTGGCGCAATAGATACATAAGTTACCCCAAAGGTAGTATCAACCCTGGTAGTAAATACTTTTAGTTTAATATCAGAATTTACTACTTCGAAGAACAGCTCGGCCCCCTGTGATTTTCCTATCCAGTTGCGTTGCATTTCTTTCATAGGCTCTGGCCAGTCTATAGTATCCAGCCCTTTCAACAAACGGTCTGCATAAGCGGTAATGCGCATGCTCCACTGGCTCATCTTCTTCCGTATTACGGGGTAGCCGCCACGCTCAGAAACTCCGTCCTTCACCTCTTCGTTGGCTAGCACCGTGCCCAGCTCAGGGCACCAGTTTACCATAGTATCTGCCAAAAAAGTAAGCCTGTATTTTAACAACAGTTCCTGCTGTTGTTTTTCGGTCATTTTTTTCCATTCTGCTACAGTAAAAGCAGGTGTATCTTCATCGCATTCCGCATGTACCGATTTATTGCCCGATTCGTTAAAAGCGCCAACCAGTTTCTCAATCGACTCTGCCTTATTGGTGTCTTTATTATACCAGGACTTGAAAAGTTGTATAAATATCCATTGCGTCCATTTGTAATAAGCAGGGTCGCTTGTTCGTACCTCTTTAGACCAGTCAAACGAAAACCCAATGTTCTTTAACTGTTCTTTATACCTTGTGATGTTTTTTTCTGTAGTAATAGCAGGGTGCTGACCTGTTTGTACTGCATATTGTTCAGCAGGAAGTCCAAAAGAATCAAACCCCATAGGGTGCAGCACATTAAATCCTTTTATTCTTTTATAACGCGCTACAATATCAGACGCTATATACCCCAGCGGATGCCCCACATGCAAACCGGCCCCCGAAGGGTACGGAAACATATCCAACGCATAGTATTTAGGCTTAGTTGAATTAGCTTTTGCCTCAAAAATATGGTTCTTTTCCCAGTAATCCTGCCACTGTTTTTCTGCTTCCCTAAAATTATAATCAGCCATTTAAATGAATTTAAAAGAACAAAAATAGGTTATTTATCAGGAAACCTAAAATAAACAACATATAGCTTCGTTAGTTGTTTGTTTTTAATTCACAAAAAAAATTTATATATTTAAACTCAATCTAAAAAGTACGCAAATGAAAAAAGTCGTTTTAAGCATTATTTTCGCTGTTTTGGTGACTCTGGCTCCCTCTGTAAAAGCTTCTGTTATATCAAATAAATCCTTTTCTGTAAACCTTCCTGATGGAGGCGACAAAAAGAAAAAGAAAGATAAAAACTGCGAGTCAAGCAAAGGTTGTTCTTCTTCATCTAAGAAAAGCTGCTGCAGTTCATCTAAATCAGATAAAACAGAAAAAACTGAAGAGACAAAATAGTCAACCCTTCAATTTTTGAAAAAAAAGAAAGTCCTGTATATGCAGGACTTTTTTATTGTTTATTTTTGTAAAAATCACTTTATATGCAGCAGTATCTTGACCTTTTACAGCATATTCTGGACAAAGGAGTAAAAAAAGAAGACCGCACCGGAACTGGAACCCTGAGCGTTTTTGGCTACCAGATGCGTTTTAATCTTGCCGATGGCTTCCCTGTAGTAACCACTAAAAAACTGCACCTTAAATCTATTATTTATGAACTGCTCTGGTTTTTAAAAGGGGAAACCAATATTAAATACCTTAAAGAAAACGGGGTATCTATCTGGGACGAATGGGCGGACGACAAAGGCGAGCTGGGCCCTGTGTACGGTTACCAATGGCGGTCTTGGCCTACCCCAGATGGTGGGCATATTGACCAGATTACTGATGTAATTAACTCAATAAAAAAGAATCCTGACTCCAGAAGGTTGATAGTTAGCGCCTGGAACGTGGCCGATATAAATAAAATGAAGCTACCCCCCTGCCATGCTTTTTTTCAGTTTTATGTAGCGGAGGGAAAACTGTCCTGCCAGTTGTACCAGCGCAGCGCCGATGTTTTTTTAGGCGTGCCGTTTAATATTGCCTCTTATGCTTTGCTTACCTTAATGGTAGCGCATGTGTGCGGCTTAAAGCCTGGAGATTTTGTACATACCTTAGGGGACGCCCACCTATATACAAATCATTTAGAGCAGGCAAAACTTCAGCTTTCCAGAAACCCAAAAGCATTACCGCAGATGAAAATAAATCCGGAGGTAAAAGATATTTTTGGCTTTAATTACGAAGATTTTACGCTAGAAAATTACGAGCATCACCCGCATATAAAAGCGGTAGTAGCCGTTTAAGAAAACCGGGTTTTTATTAGTTCAAATAAAGAAGAAGTAGTAGAATAAGTTCTATTTTCTATATGCTCTATGCAACTTATACCTCCTATATTGCTGGTAAAAACTAACTCAGCGCGCTCTACCCACTCCCTGCCATATAAGCCTTCTTCGCAAGTTATACCTTTCTGCTTAAAGAAAGATAAAAGTTGCTTACGCATTACTCCGTTAATGCAAGCCGATTGAAGTGAAGGAGTATAAATGACTGTATCTTTTTCCCAGAATATATTGGAAGTAGTACATTCGGATATATTATCACAAACATCCAGAAGTATAACATCGTCCAACCCCTGGTTCTGTGCCTCCGCCGCTGCCAGTATATAGGGCAGGGCATTACAGGTTTTATAACTGGAAACCGCCGAAAAAACCTTAGGTACGCTGTCAAAAAAACCGACTTTCTTTTTAATATTTTTTGTCTGCTTTAGCTCCCCCGCAGTGATGAGAAAGTCTGCGGAATTATCCAATGGAGCAAATAATCCTCCTGGTTTGCGCCATACATGCAGCTTAATTCGGGCTTCTGATAAAGACAGGCCTTCTAATAACAGCTTAATGCTTTTATCCAGGTAAACGCTATCAAAATAAGAGGGTAGACTTATTGATAAAGCTGCGGCCCCGGCAGTTAAGCGTTCAAAATGGTCGTTAAGGTAGTTGACTTCTCCATTTTTAAACGCCATGGTTTCAAATACCCCATCTCCGTAATTAAAAGACCTATTACTGGCAGAGATATTAAACTCTTTATCAGCTAATAATTTGTTGTTGAAAAATAAATACACAAAATAGATGGGCTTTTGTAAATTTACTCCCAATTAACACTATAAATTGAAACAAAAAAAATCGATAAGCCGAATTGCGGTGATAGGTGGAGGAAGTTGGGCGACTGCTCTGGTTAAAATATTCTCAGAAAATAATTTGCAACTAAACTGGTGGCTTAAGGATCTGGAAGATGTGGAACACATTATTAAATACCGACATAACCCTAACTACCTTAGTAATATTGAAATAAATCCCTCGTTGGTCAGCCCTTCGGTTGATATTATTAGTACGCTAAAAGATGTAGAGGCTATAATACTGGTAGTACCGGCGGCTTTTATAAAGGAAGTACTGGAACGTATACCACAAGAAAATTATTGTATCTGCCATAAAGGGAATGATTCCCCAAGTTCATTTTTTGGTAACAGACTTTCTTGAACGGGAATTTGTCATAGAAAAGAAAAACCTTTGCGTTATAGGCGGGCCCTGTCACTCCGAAGAGGTAGCTATGGAAAAGCAATCCTATCTTACTATTGGGGGAATTGACAAAACTATTTCAGAAAAAGTGGCTGCTTTATTAACATGTCGCTATGTAAAAGCCTCTGTTATTACAGACCCCGACGGCATTGAATACTGTGCTGTGATGAAGAATATTATAGCCATTGCCTCAGGTATTGCCAGAGGGCTAAACTATGGGGATAATTTTCAGGCAGTGCTTGTTTCTAACGCCATGCAGGAAATAGAACGCTTCCTGGCCAAGGTAAGCCCAATGCAAGGCCGGGATTTGCATGCCTCCGCCTACCTTGGGGATTTGCTGGTAACCTGTTACTCTCAGTTTAGCCGCAATAGAACGCTGGGTAATATGGTGGGAAGAGGATACTCCGTAAAGGCTGCGCAGGTAGAAATGAACATGATTGCAGAAGGCTACTATGCAGTATATTCTATAAATGAATTGAATAAAGAATTAGGAATTGAGATGCCTGTAACAAAGGCTGTTTATAATATACTCTACGAAAAAATTTCTCCTTCCATAGAATTAAAGATTCTAGAAAATACAATGAAATAAAACCTCAGAAGGTTTTTAAATGCTGGTAAATAGTAGCAATGGGTAGGCCCATTACATTGTAGAAAGAGCCGTTAATTTTTTCCACTCCTATCATTCCTATCCATTCCTGTATTCCGTACCCTCCGGCCTTATCAAAAGGTTTAAATTTATCTATGTAAAATAGTACTTCTTCATCGTTAAGCTCTTTAAAATATACCTCGGTGGTTTCAGAAAATATAACAGCTTCATCCTGGCTCTTAATGCAAACGCCGGTTACTACTTCGTGCATTCTTCCCGAAAGTTGTTTTAAGATGTTGAAAGCGTCGTTACTATCAGAAGGCTTTCCAAGGATTTTATTATCAATAATTACTACCGTATCTGCCGCTAAAACGATTTCTGCGCCAGAGGTAGTAATAGCCTCCGCTTTTAATTTGGCAAGATAGGCGGGAACCTCATATACCGAAAGGTCAGAAGGGTAATTATCTTCATTAATATCGGCTGGCTTAACAGTAAAATTTATTCCTGCCTCTGCTAGTATTTGCTTTCTTCGCGGAGAGCCAGAAGCAAGAATTAGGTTATAGTTCTGCAACCCTATTTAGTCTTTCTTAATCAGGTTGTGGGTATCGGTTCTGTCGCAGGTTCTTTTAACCATGTCTTTAGACGGCTTGTCTCCCAATTTTTCTCCCATTGTAAAATCAGCGCAGGCGCCGGCAAAGTCCTCTAAACTGGTTCTCATAATTCCCCTGCTATAGTAGGCGTCTGCTTCCAAGGGGGCCAGCTCTATTACTTTTGTAAAATCCGCTTCCGCTGCTCTGTACTGGTCTAACTCAGAATAAAAATGTCCGCGATTGTAGTAAGCGTCCTTAGCTTCCGGGTTATTTGCTATTATTACATCAAAATCTTTTATAGCTTCTTCAATTTTACCAACCATACCATTTAACTCAGCCCTGTTATAATATGCCTCTTCAAACTTAGGGTCAAGGCTTATCACTTTTGAATAATCTTCAATCGCTCCTGGATAATTTTTTAAATTTGTTTTTGCTTCACCCCTATCGTAATAGTATTGCTTTTCTTTAGGTTTCATTTGTATTAGCTTATCATAATCCAAAATTGCCCCTTCGTAGTCTTTTAAATGATTTTTTGATCTTGCCCTGTTTAAATAAGACATTTCATATTTGGGATAAAGCTCAATTGATTTTGTAAAATCTTCAATTGCTTCTGTATATTTTCCATATTCAATCCTTGCAAGCCCTCTTTTATAATAAACATCAAAAGTTGTTAATAAACGTAGGTTAATAAGATCAGTGTAATCTTTAATAGCTCCTTCATAATCGCTAAGTTTAAACCTGGCTTCAGCTCTGTTTACCAAAGCTTCTTTGTTTTTATTCTGCACAATCGATTTGGTATAATCCTCAATTGCCGCATTATAATCTCCCATTTGCAGCTCTACATTACCTCGCTTTATATAAACCTGGTAGTATTGTTTATTAAGTTCAAGCGTTTTATTAAAATCCTCCAACGCCCCATCATTATCTCCAATCTCAATCCTGGCATTGCCTCTGTTAAAGTATGCATCCGCATTCCCTGGTTCTTTTGTTATAATTTTGTTAAAAATATTAATTGAACCTACGTAATCGCCTTTATTAAATTTGGCTTTCCCTTTTTCAATTTCTGAAGTATCGACTACTAGCGTTGTTGCATACAACGAAAAAATTAATAGCTTACAACAAGCTATTAGTGTAATTATTTTTTTCATACCCCTTGTTAATTTATTTTTTTAAGCAACTATTAATTCCATTTTTAAACTCTTTCTCACTTATGGAACTAAATACTAAACCAGTGGCGACCTTTGGATAGAAATATGTAGCTTTTTGGGGAAATGTATAGCCGCTATAGCAAACTTTTTTCACTTCCTCCATTGAAATATTTCTGGTAATTATCCCTATCTGGAATTCGCCATTCCTCACACCGTCAATACACCGTTTAAAGTTAAATGAAAAATCAATATTTTTTGCGTTTTTCTGAGCTTTTTCATTAATACGTAATATTTTGTTTAAAATAAAATAATGCATCACTGTTAAGTCCAGTTTCTTTATCAAGTCCGGAAAATTCCAGTCTATAGCAGCGCTGTAACTATTTATTAATCTGATTTTTAAATATTTACTTTTAAGTATAACGCCAAAAGTCCAATTGTCCTTGCATTCTAGAATTTCCTTAATCTCTTTTTCAGTGCATTCACTTACCTCAAAATATTTTTTCAACGATTCCTCAAACGATAGTTCATCAAAATTGCTTAATCCATGTATAAGTCGGTGAGTGGCGAGCATGTGATGACTATTTCCCTCAGTATTAGTCAGGTACATGCACTGGAAATTATAGCCCTCCTCTTTGTCACCATTACCTTTATTTAGCTTAAGTTGTTTTTGTCTATATAATAACGACGCCGTATACCGGTGATGCCCATCGGCAAGAATAACAGTTTTTTCTTTTAATAATTGTTGAAATGTCCTTATCACTGATGCATCCTGAATTACTGCCAGCTTATGCTGCACGCCCAAAAAATCTGTAATATCATAGATCGGTGATGAAATACTCTCATCCATATATTTTTCCAGCGTCTTAAAAGTATCTGTATAAAGTCCGTGAATTGGGGCAAAATGCATTTGCGTTTTTTCAAGCAAATCTACCTGCCCTTCTATCTGCGATGGCGTAACGGCTTCGTGCCTAAGTATTACCTTGTCCGCCCACTCATGTATTTTTATATGGCAGATAAATCCTTTGCGGCAATACAGTTGTCCTGTTCCCGGAAGCTGATAGTACTGGTAGTAAACATAAAAAGCCGGTAAATTATCCTGGATCAAGTATTCATCTTTTTTCCACTCAGTAAGCATACTGGTAAGACTATCCGACGTAGCTCCCTTGGGATAGGTAAAGTGGATACTATTTAATGGGTTCTTATATAACTCATCTTTTTGCTCCTTGGTCATTGCATCGGGCAATGGAGAGAAAAGTTTATCTATTGTTCCTGCCTTTTTACTATACCTCCATGCCCTAAACGGTACTACCTCTGCCATACCACTACTTTAATCGTTCTTTCCATTTACTTTTATTACCCATTGTTTCAGAACCAGTAGTAATTGGGGCGTTACTACCTGTTTCTTCTGTAAATCTTAACCCGGCAAAAAATGCCGCTACTTCTGTAAGCTCATCTGAGAGTATTGTAGAAGCAAGTTTTTCCGGCGAAAAATGATTTTTTACAAAATGCGTATCAAACCTCCCGGATGTAAATTCCTCATGCTGCATTACAAATTTTCCAAAAGCCAGGGTATTTTCAATTCCTGTTATCTCATAGTCGTCTATGGCCCTAATCATCCGTGCTATGGCCTCTTCTCTGTCTCTGCCGTAGCAAATAAGCTTCCCTATCATAGGGTCGTAGTAAATAGGTATATCCATTCCTTCCTCAAAGCCGTCATCCACCCTTATACCAGGGCCCTGTGGCCTGCGGTACTTTACTAGCTTACCTATATCTGGTAAAAAATTATTCTTAGGGTCTTCGGCATATACCCTTAGTTCTATGGCATGCCCCCTTATTTGCAAGTCTTTTTGTTTAAAACTTAGCGCCTCTCCCTCCGCCACTCTTATCTGCTCCTTCACCAGGTCTAGCCCGGTTATTAATTCTGTTACCGGATGTTCTACCTGCAATCGTGTATTCATTTCCAGGAAGTAGAAGTTCCTGTTCTCATCCATAATAA
>Ga0302300_1001924_pt1 | contig 11237 bp, 8 predicted proteins | sample III_Palsa_E1_1_FD_198756 | JGI IMG/M metagenome (GOLD analysis project Ga0302300, IMG submission 198756) | Peat permafrost microbial communities from Stordalen Mire near Abisko, Sweden - III_Palsa_E1_1 | ecosystem: Environmental > Terrestrial > Soil > Palsa > Peat permafrost | place: Sweden... | reverse complement strand
CCGGAAATAGCCGCTTCCCTTAGGTAGGGAATTAACTGGGTGGCGGCGCCAATTCTGTTGGACGCATCTGTAACGAGACACTGTTTGACAATTGTTTGGTAAGGTTCAGGCATTTGGTCAACATCGGCCGGAAGTTTGGGCGCCAGGATAGAGCTCATGATCTGTTCGGCAGTCGTGTCCTGTCCACGACTACCAAACAAGGGGCGCTTCATAATCACCTCAAAAACGAGGATACCAAAAGACCAGATATCGACATTGGTCCCTATTTTCCCATTGACACCATATTTAGTCGGATTAAACTGTTCGGGCGCCATATATTCGATCGTGCCCACGACAGCAGAAGAACTGGCTCCGCTGCTGACCAAGTTTTTGCTGATACCAAAATCGCTGATCTTGGCGCCAATAGTACCACCGTCTTCGACCAAAAGAATATTCTGCGGCTTCAGGTCACGGTGGATAATTCCTTTTTTGTGGAGGTAGGAAATGCCTTCCAGCACCTGGATGAGCAGTCCATTAAGAATTCGATTGTCGTAGGGCTGGTTGGTAAAGGTTTTCAGATCCCCGCAGTTAGCCAACTCCATCACGCCAATCTGCATCGTTTCCTTTTCCCCGAAGGCGTTCTGGCCTTCTATCATGGCGACATCATAATAACGCAATAAAGACGGATGCTCCAGTTTGATCGCTTTTTTTATTTCTTCCAGCACATTATACTTGTCGTTTTCATGGGTAGTGAATACCTTCACGGCCACATACCGCTCCAGGAGCACATCGTAAGCTTTATAAACCCGGGCAAAGCCACCCCTGCCAAGCAAATCTCTTTTTGTATCGTAAGTGTATCGCGCTTTGAAATCCATGGCAGTCAGTTTTTATTTGCTTTGGTATTATTATTCAGAATGTTTAAAAGGCTTGAATCCGTACTTTTTGACGTGCTATCCCTTCCCGCATAGTGGGTTGTTTTAACGGGATTGACCCCAGGAGGCAGAACTGTTGGTTGCGATTTTCGCCGGGTAAGGATGCCGCTCGTGAAGATAATCAAAAGCCCAATAAGCGCAATTGAGGCTATGAATACCAGATAAACGGTTTTTCTTTTCTTTCTATCCTTAATGACTCGACCTGAATTAATTTTTGAACGATTCGTAGCCGACTCATTCAGTTCGAGCAAGTACATCGAAAAATTATCGTCGGTCTTTTCCTGGCAGTAATTCAAGAATAAATTCCGCCTGTCTTTTTTAGCATTTTCCGGTGACAATATTTCATGAAGGGCTTGCTCATCAATATTCTCTAGAAGCCCATCGGTACAAAGCAATAAGAAGTCCCCTGATTGGTAGTCATGGATGAAATGAGTATCAATAGTGCCGTTTCCGGGGGCTGCGCTGAGGCTCCTGAGAATGGCGTTCTTATTAGGATGACGCCTTGCCTCATCCTCGGTCAACTCGCCTTGTTTAACGAGCATCATAACCAAGCTATGATCCGTTGACTTCCACAAGATATTTCCGCCCCTTATATGGTATATCCGGCTATCACCGCACCAGGCCACAGCGATATTGTTTCGTTCCAAATAGCAAAGGGTGAGCGTAGTACTCATGCGATCTGCCGCCGGGTCAAGGGTAGCGTATTCTTGCAACTTGGACACGGCGCAACCAGCGGCCTTTTGAAGAAATCCCGCATCAATGGCTTTTTGTGGGGTATTCTCGAAGTAGGCAGGTATGGCCTCACAGGCAATCCGGCTGGCTTCCTCCCCTTTGCTTTCGCCGCCAACGCCATCACAGACAAGGAATAATTTGTCTGACAAAAGAGCCTTACCGGGATGAGGGTAGACGGTGTCTTCCGTGTTGTCGCGACGGCCTTGCTCGTTGAGGCAGTAGATAGATGAAAGTATCAAGTTTGCAATTGGTTACAGCTGGTTTATAAATTCTATTTTGTCTTTAAGATGTCGCAGGCAGACCTCGAGCCATTATCGCAGGCTTTACGGTAATACTCCTTCGCGACAATCGAGTCTTTTTCCACCCCTAATCCATTTAGATACATATCACCTAATGCAAATTCCGAAGGCCCGTATCCCTGGTCAGCCCCCTTTTTGAACCAATACAGCGCTTCTTTGTAGTCCGCATTGACTCCGACCCCATTCCTGTACATGTACCCTAATTCGAACAGCGAGAAACTCGAACAGCGGTCAGCGCCTTTTTTCAACCAATACATGCATTTTGAATAGTCTTTATGTAAATAGACGCCAGAATAATAATTCATTCCTAAAATAAAAGTAGCGAAGGAGTAACCCTGCTGTATAGATTTCATTATCCAGTCCAACCCTTGGGCAGTATCTTCTATAAGCCCTAAATTGCCACATAAATACTCGTCACCTAACTCACATTCTCCAAATTTATTACCGTTATCTGCGGACTTTTTAAGCCAATACAATGCATGAACCGAATCTTTAGGCACCATCGACCACCCTCGCTCGTACATTTTGGCTAAAAAATACTGTGCCATATCATTCCCGTGTTCAGCTTCCTCTTTAATCTTACTATAAGCTGATTTTAAATAACCTACTGCTTGCAAACTATCACGCTCCCTTAAACCTAATCCATAATAGTAGAAGGAACCTGCCTCACATTGCGCATAACAATTTCCCAACGCTGCACCTTTTTCGTATGAATCCAACGCTTTTTTTAGATTACCGGAATCCTGAAAGGCGTGGCCTTGATTAAAATAATGCTCCCCCATTGCAATATTTGAACGTCCGCTAATAATTGGCTGAAGGGTCAATTTGCACAACTGCTCCTCGCCTGCCGTTGTAACTTTATAGTCTTCGACGATAAAGTCCGAATCACTCTTTAAGCTCACTGCTTTGATTTCATACTCTCCCGTCTTTAAACTTAAACGCAACGCGTTTCCTGACTTAATGTTCCCTCTATTTTCTCCATCAATATAAATGGAACAATCTGCGTCCGGCATTATCTTCACAAGGACCGTAGATGCATTTTTTACGCCGTTATTTGCTTTCTTTTTTACGACCACGGAATCTGTATTCTGGTGCTCTTGCGGCAGGACCTGCGCCATGACGCGATAATTCGTGAGCGCGAGTAGAAAGGAAAAAAATAAACTAAACCGTGGCATTTTAAAAATAATTATTGAGGTAAATCGCATCCACCATGCTCTTCTGCTGCCGGTAATCATAGGTATGCACCGATTTTTTTCTGCTGAATTCAAATTTCAAGTCTCTTCCATTGTCGGCATTTTTTAATTTCAGCCCAATGGTCCCGTCGGTTCTGTTCTCGACCAAAACTTCAAGGTTAAAGTCTTCCTGAAGCGTGAAAGGTCCAGCTTTGGCTGTTCCTAATAGATGAAGCTCCTCCTGGGGGTTCCAGAATTGGTATATTTCAAAAAAGACCGTCTCCTGCTGAGAGGGAACTACTTTGTATATTTTCCTACCGGAAACGGGCAGCGGCGTGTTGCGATGAATAAGAAGATCCATCGTGGATAATCCCCCTATTACCTTAACCCCGATATTATAAGTACTTACGCCTTTTAGGCTGATGGGAATAACGGGGCTTGATTTCGATCCTTCACCCAGAGACGCGGCATATAGCGCCGCGCCTTTGGCGACGCCGCTCAGCGGCTGGTGGTAAATGAGCTCCTGTTTAGGACCCATTTTATTTTTCCAGAAATTGTAGACCAGCTTGCTGCTGCTGGTACCGCCCGTTAGAATCAGTTTATGGACATCGATAAAGCGCAGTCCCAGGGAACGCAAACAGCGGTTCATGGCGACTTCAGTGTTTTCAATAAGGTTAGTGGCCTTCGCAGCATATTCATCTATCATGAAATTGACTTCAAAACCTTCCCTGCCCGCCATGATCCATTTGCTAAGCTTTCCGATGTCATCCGTATTATTTAGCTCGATTTTTATTTTTTCAGCCGTCTTTTTGAGGCGGTTGCTGGTGAGTTTGTCCTGTGGCATCGATACGCCAAACGCTTTTTGATAGTGATTCCTGATGGTCTCTAGTACTATCCCGTCGAATTCCTTCCCACCCAACTGGTTGACCCCATCCTTTGCAATGACATTCAGCTGGTTACCCGATTGCGTAATCAGGGTTAGATCGAATGTCCCGCCGCCGAAATCGTAGATAAGAATCAGTTCATCTTCGTGGTTTTTATGCGCTTGACTGTAGTGCAGGGCGGCAGCGATGGGTTCCTCAATGATAGCCGTGAGGTCTATCTCGGCGAGCCGGGCCGCTTCGATGACACTTTTCCGCTGTATATCGTTATAATGAGCTGGCACTGTAATGACCGTCTTATTGTAACCATCAGGCAAATACATGGCCGCGTCGAATTTCACTTTCTTCAAAATTAGGGAGGCGACGGTTTCGCTAAACCAAGGGCCGTTGTGATGATCAAAAAAGACCGGATCGGATGTACCAAAACTTCTTTTGAAGTAGGCTATCAGCTGTTTATCCGGTAGAGACTCAAAAAGATTTTCGGCAAACTCCCCCGCGTAGGCTCTGTTATCTTCGATGAGGGCAATGGAAGGGGTAGACAACGCCGACTTATTGTAGGCGTCCGGAAGCAATACGGCGCTGCCATCCCGGCTAATGGAAGCTGCTACTGTGTTACTGGTTCCCAAGTCAATGCCTAATACCATTAGCCTTAAAATTTAAGCTCCTTTTGCGTTTCCAGAAGCAGGTCCTTAAATCGGCTGATCATTGCATCTTTAACTTTCTCCGCAGACTGCAAATTTCGTTGGATGATATCGATGCTCTGTTGCATTCTGAGCTGGTGTGCTTTCTCTTCGTTCAATTTCGTTAACCGGGCGGTCTGCATGTCTTTGATGCGCTGGTCTATTTGGCCGGTTAAATTCTGCATGGTATCACGAATCCAGGAAGAAAGGTTGGCAGCCCAATCCCTTGAGCTATCGTTGAAAATGCGTCTGCTTTCCTGCAATAGAAATTCACGCGCCTTATTTAATTCTCGCTCGAATTCTTCGGCTCGCTTCCTGGGTATCCGCCTTCTTAAATCAAATATCCCGTAAATAATCAAGGCTATAGTGAGCAGGGCGGTCGCAATTTTGATGCCGGTGGAAAGCTTCTTCAAAAACCCAAACATTGAATGTTCATCCGACAGCGAAGCGATAAGATTTAACGGAGCCAATAAACCGGTAGCTACCATCATAATGCCAATATAGTCCCGTAATGCGATGAAATATTCGGTCGTCCCCTTTTTGGTCAATTCGCCAGCATAAACTCTACTTACATAGGCATAAGATTCGATCAGTTTTTGTCGCAATGGGAAGGGAGCGGCGACGGCCGCGATGCTAACTGGCGCTATCCCCTTCTGGGAAAGCTGGTAATTGACCTTTTCGATTAGGTCAGCCAACGCGGCAGTCAGGTAGGGTTCGTCTTTGGCTATCTCGCCGGTGATGGATTGTTTTATCCGCTCTAAAAAACGATCTGTTATGGTTTTATCGATGGATACACCCACTTTTTCTGTTTTCTCAGCAATATCTAATTTGTTAAAATCTTTTAAATGCAGACTTTCTTGTTGACCTATTTTCGAAAATAATCCGGTGTTCGGCTTATTGAGCTCCTCGTACTTAGCTCTAAAGGTCTTGTCTAAATCCTGTGTCTGTCGTTGGAGAAGCTGCCGAAGGTTGGTGGATAAGTCATTGATGTTAAAGCCCTGCTCTTCCTTTCTTGTAATTTGAACGAACTGACCGTTAAGGAGTTTTCTACTCTGGATTGTCCTGTTCTCCGATTCGAAGATTTCTTGAAGGAATACAAAAAGCGGATTTAAGCTCTTGCAACGGGAAATTCGCTTAAGGCTGTTTCGGGTAGTCGGCTGGATAGAAGCCAGCTCCATCAGTTCCGGCAAGGTTCTTTGATGGGCTTGCTCTGGCGATAAACAGATGATTTTTAACGTATTAGGAATTGTCTTTTGGAATTCATGCAAGACTGATTCGTTTTCAACGAATGGAATAACTAGTACCAGACTATATTGATCAATGTCGAGAACAAGGTTTTTTCGTAACTCAGCTTCCTGGTGCAAGCAGGAGTCATAATAAACGATCGCGATAGACGAAAACAAGTCCCGATATACCCGAATGGGTTTGGAGGCTTTTTCCGAGTAAAAAAAATATTTGTAGCTTAGAACAGCTGATGGATCCTCAACAAGAGCCTTGATGTTTTCCCGAATCGCGTCTGAGGCTGCCGAATGATAATAAACATCTGTTGACAATAAATCGCTTTCAACGATATGTCGTGCTTTGTTCCTGGCGTCCTCCAGGAAGCCTGAAAAAGCAAACACGCCCAATTCCTGCTGAATAGCCTCTAGCCTCTCCGGAATAAATTGTAGCTCTTGCATCGATAGGTGATTAATAGATATTAATGACAACGGTCTTCATGTATTCAGAATTCTCTACCTCCCGGACCAACTTCTGTACTGTTGCGTTATTCAGTCGAACCAGTAATTTGGTGTACCCGATTTGAACAGTATCGTTTTCAGTAATGTAAGTGGGACTTACGATTCTCTTTTCACTTCCATTAATGTAGGTGCCATTTCGGCTGGGCTTACCGTGATTGGAAAAGGCATCATCCGTAACTAGTATCCGCAAGGGGTTGACCGACTGCACTTCTAGAACAGTGTGGATATTGCTTATATAGAAATCATCCTCGATCAGGATCGTTTTTGCAAAGGGCTGCACCGCCCGACCGACAACGTTGCGTCCGGGGTACAAAGGATAGACTTTGGTAGGCTGATTTTCGGTGTGTCGGACCAACCAAGCTGAGGTTTCCGCCGGATTACCCGCGCTTTCGACGCGGTTATCATAAATGTCGATCCGTTTGGGGACCGAGTTGGCTTCGGGCTGCGGATGTTCGGCATTTTTTATACCCAGCAGAGTGCGAATACTCTCGAGTTTGAGCAGATTCTCTTCGTGAATGCGTCGCAAAAAGCCATTGGGTGCATTGTTCAACAGATGCGAAAAATATTGCATTTTTTCGGTTAATCTGTCGTTGATTTCTTTGGTAGACGCCAGATCAGAAAGGTCTAGAAATTCCAAGGCTTCGGTGCGATTCATGAAAGGGCTTTACAGGTCAAAGATATGGTGATTGATGTTGAGCATTGCAGCCAACTCATTGAGTATAAATTGCCTAAGCTGTACTATTTATAGCTCGTGTGTATGCATCATGAATATCCTGTGCATCTCGATCCGCTTGAGTTGCCTTGTTTCTTATATCGTCGTAAAGAATTCCTCCATCCATTTTAAAATTTCGCAATGCATCAATTTGCTGTTCTGCTTCCGATTTTACTTGTGTAGTCACTTGCTCATGGTCCTTGCATTGATTTTCTATGTTAATTATATTTTGCAGGTGCTGATTTGCCTGATTTTCTATATTCTCAATATTGGCAAGGTGTTGCCTTGCCTGGTTTTCCAGATTTTCGATGATACCAAGATGTTGTCTTGCTTGATTTTCCAGATTTTCGATGATGCCAAGATGTTGTTTGGCCTGATTTTCCAAGTTCTCAATATTAGCAAGGTGTTGCTTTGCCTGATTTTCCAGGTTCTCGATACTTGTTAAATGAGTTTTGGTCTGTTGCTCAGTCTGTTCAATAATTTGCAAATGCTCTTTGCTTTGGTTCATCGAAAGTGATGCCGCTTCCTCATGCTGTTTACTCTGGTTCATCGAAAGAAGTGCCGTCTCTTCATGCTGTTTGCTGTGGGTCATCGACTGTAGCGCCGTCTCTTCATGCTGTTTACTCTGATTCATGGAAAGAAGTGCAGTCTCTTCATGTTGTTTACTTTGGTTCATGGAAAGAAGCGCTGCCTCCTCATGCTGTTTGCTCTGGTTCATCGAAAGGAGCGCAGTCTCTTCATGTTGTCTGCTCTGGTTCATCGAAAGGAGCGCAGTCTCTTCGTGTTGTCTGCTCTGGTTCATCGAAAGGAGCGTTGTTTCCTCATGCTGTTTGGCCTGGGTCATTGAATTCAGCGCTGCCTCTTCATGTTGTTTTGACTGACTCATGGAGTTGAGTATGGCTTCCTCATGCTGTTTGGCCTGGGTCATTGAATTCAGCGCTGCCTCTTCGTGTTGCTTCGACTGATTCATAGAGTTGAGTATGGCCTCTTCATGTTGTTTGGCCTGGTTCATCGAAGTCAGCGATGTTTCTTCATGATGTTTAGCCTGATTCATTGAATTCAATGTCGTTTCTTCATGCTGTTTGGCCTGATTCATTGAATTGACAACCGACTCCTCATGCTGCTTAGACTGATTGACAGAATTAAGTATTGTCTCTTCATGATGTTTAACCTGATTCATAGTATTAAGCACAGTTTCCTCGTGTTGTTTGGCTTGGTTCACCGAATTGAGAATTGTTTCTTCATGTTGCTTTGATTGATTCATGGAGTTGAGTACGGCTTCTTCATGTTGTTTAGCCAGGGTCATCGAGTTAAGGATCGTTTCCTCATGCTGCTTAGCCTGTTGTTGTGACTGCAAACTCATTTCCTCATGCTGCTTGACCTGAGTGGCTCCTTGACGAGCCAAACCTTCGGCCGTATTTATTTTTGTGATCAGAACTTCCATCTCGGAATGATGACTTCTTACCTTATCGAGCAACCTTTCTAATTCTGCTTCGTATGCAGCGGTATCTATTGCCATAGTAAAAGATTATTAAATTGTTATTACACCTCTGTATAAAGATGTTAATGCCAATATTCAAAGGTGAGCCAGCATTAGTCTTTTAAATGTCCTTTTATTAATGCTTAATCGGGTAGTAATGGTTTTTCAATTTTCAATATAGCGCTTTCATTTTCCGAGGTATGCAGTCAAAAATAACCCTGCCAAAGCCTTTGCTGGGCTTTACTTGGGAATGAGCCTGGAGCGACGACAAGCGAACCGCGTGCTCAACGGAGAAAAAAGGATTATGGGATAAGATGAATGGCTTATCGATGAGACAGGATCAACAGGCATTAAGATAATAAAAAAGTTTCTTATTTTCAAGAATTAGTAGAAATTTGAAATCCCGCCCAACGACAGCGGCATATTGCCTATAAATACCAATGATTCAAGTGGCCCAATGACTTGCTACAACACCCGTCATTAAATAAACAACCTTTTAAACCCATGCTCCCCGGAAAATTCACCATTATGGTCGTTGCCCAGCTTTTGGCAGCAGTTGCGTATGGCCAGGTTTTGCCTACCGAGCCCGCAAAGCCCAAACCTGTAATAACGCATACACAGCCCGCTGCAAATCAGTCTACCCCAAAACAGGCCGCGCCCAAACTAGATGACAGCCTTGTATTGGTGCATGGCGGTGGTTTCAGCATGGGCAGCGATGATGCCCACAGCTTCGTTGCGGAAAAACCGGTGCACACCGTTACCGCGGGCAGCTTTTATATCAGCAAGTACGAGTTGACAGTAGCAGAGTTTAAGAAATTTGTGGATGAAACCCCATATACAACTACCGCTGACCAGGAAGGCAAATGTTATGTGTGGACTGGGGGCGCATTTTCTGAAGAAAAGGCTGCTGTCAACTGGCGCTGTGGGAGCGACGGCGCAAAACTGCTTGACTTTGAGATGAACAAGCCGGTTGTGCATATAAGCTATAATGTCGCCGTAAAATATTGTAAGTGGAAAAGTTACAAAACCGGCAAAACCTGGCGTTTGCCCACCGAGGCTGAATGGAAATATGCTGCCCGCGGTGGCAACAGAAGCAATGGCTACATCTACAACGGCAGCAACAATATAGATGACGTGGCATGGTATAATGGTAACTCTGGCATGAAAATGCACCCGGTTAGACAACAACAACCAAACGAACTTGGGCTGTACGACATGTCTGGCAATGTATGGGAATGGTGCAGCGACTGGTGGGATATGTTTTATTACGGCAGCAGCCCTTCCCAAAACCCGCAGGGCGCGTCAACTGGCTCTAATCTGGCTATCCGGGGCGGCGCGTGGTACGACGAGCACCGGATTTGTCTGGTTACCTCCCGTAACGGCCGCGTGCCTGGCCACCACGACGGCAGCATTGGCTTCCGCCCGGTGGAGTCCTTTTAGTGAGGGCGACGTTGGGTGTGGGCGGAGCAGCCTCTTCAGTAAGCGAACAAATGCGTCGAGCAAAAATCGACATTCCGCGGAGGGAAAAGAGTCTAAAAACCTTGGCAATATGAAATACTGGCATCCGAAACTGCGTATTAAGCGAAAGGAAATTCAAAACGTATTGTTAGCAGCACTACTATTAGCATGTAGGCAAACTGCACACAGCCAGGTTTTACCTGTAGATCCAGCAAAGGCTAAACCCGCGGCGACCCATACGCAGCCAGCCGCACGGCGCCCATCGCCAAAACTGGATGACAGCATGGTGTTGGTGCAGGCTGGTACCTTTAACATGGGCGATGCTAAAGGACAAAGCGACGCTAACGACAACCCTATGCATTCGGTAACGGTAAGCAGCTTTTATATAAGCAAGTATCTGGTTACACAAGCACAGTGGAAGGCCGTAATGGGCAACAACCCAAGTAATCATCAATGTGACAGCTGCCCGGTAGAAAATATTAGCTGGGATGATGCGCAGGCCTATTGCCAAATAAAAAGCAGGCAAACTGGCAAAACCTGGCGTTTGCCGACGGAGGCGGAATGGGAATATGCAGCTCGTGGCGGCAATAAGAGCCAGGGCTACACCTATAGCGGCAGTAACAATATTAATGATGTGGCATGGTATAAGCGTAATTCTGGTATGATAACGCAACCCGTTGGGCAAAAACAGCCAAATGAGCTCGGTTTGTATGATATGACGGGCAACGTATTGGAATGGTGTAGCGACTGGTACGATCGAGATTATTACGGCTATAGTCCTACCCAAAACCCGCAGGGCGCGGCCGGTGGACGCCTCCGGGTTGTCCGTGGCAGCATTTGGATTAATACGTCGCGGGCTTGCCGAATTTCTGACCGCAACTACAACGCACCCGACAACCCTAGCGGCATTATAGGCTTCCGGCCGGTAGTGTCTTTTTAGTTTGGGTGGCGAAAATTCACCCCACCTTTACGTTAAGAGGCGAAATCCTTTGTTTCGAGCGGCGGAGAAAGTGGCAAGGGACCCCCATCAATAAATAAATTTTACTTCGAGATTTCCACTAGTTCCAATTCAAATATTAATACTGACCGGGCTGGAATGACACCTGCTGCGGAGTTTCCGTATCCCAAGCCAGGAGGAATAAACAGTTTCCATTTATCTCCAACGTGCATTCT
>Ga0302300_1001922_pt1 | contig 11242 bp, 11 predicted proteins | sample III_Palsa_E1_1_FD_198756 | JGI IMG/M metagenome (GOLD analysis project Ga0302300, IMG submission 198756) | Peat permafrost microbial communities from Stordalen Mire near Abisko, Sweden - III_Palsa_E1_1 | ecosystem: Environmental > Terrestrial > Soil > Palsa > Peat permafrost | place: Sweden... | reverse complement strand
AATAGCATCCAGCGATATGGGCTGCGAGTTTGTTTGGCCGCCCAATGTGCTGGCCAACCCGAACGAGTTGTTGAACAGCGCGCCATCCACCGTAATGTTATTGAACAAATTACTCCGGCCGCCAAAGCTCAGGCCATCAGTTGCCGAAGGCGTTAGCTTGGTAAAATCGCTTAGTGAGCGGTTAATGGTTGGCAAACCTTCAATTTGTGCCCGGTTAACGGTTTCGCGGGCACCGGTGCGCGATGAGTTGATCACCTTGCTGCTGGTACCGGTAACGGTTACCTCTTTAAGTTCCTTATTGTTGGCTACAATAGCGGCATCCATCCTTTGGTCCTGGCCAATTGATAGGGTAATGCCTTCTTCAACAAAATCATTGTAGCCTACAAAGGTTACTTTAAAGGTGTAGGGCCCGCCTACCCTAAGGTTGGGTAAGTTGTAACGCCCGTCCGACCGGCTAACGGTGGCGTAAACTGTACCTGTAGGAATGTGCGTGATGGTAATTGTCGCCCCGGGTACTCCACCCTGGCTGTCGGTAACCTTACCGTTGATTGATGCGGTGGTTACCCCTTGCGCGTTCGCATTTTTCGCGAGCAAAAATGAAACACATGTTAGTAATACTAAAAGTAAATACTTCCTCATACTTGTTTTGTTTTTGTGATTATTTAAGTCAGTTAAATTTCCACAAAAATAAATAATGAATGTATCGGAAATGTTACGTTTGCATTAATAATTATTACTTATTTATCAACATTTACCATAATAATAAACAAATTTGTGAAAAAATACTCCAACTCCTTGTAATCTTTACATTAATAATATCATTTATAATACTTAGTAAGTCTATAAATTTAATTGGCTTTTTATGACTTACGGTACACAATCAGGGCCGTTTGTTAATTTTACCATATCACCGCTTTTTGTTAGCTTTGCTATCCAAAATAAAAAGTATACAATATAAATTATGAACTACGATGTAATTGTTATAGGGTCGGGCCCTGGTGGTTATGTGGCTGCCATACGTGCTTCCCAGTTAGGTTTAAAAACCGCAGTAGTTGAAAAAGAGTCGTTAGGCGGCATATGCCTAAACTGGGGCTGTATTCCAACAAAAGCCTTGTTAAAAAGCGCCCAGGTATTTGAATATTTAAACCACGCTGCTGATTATGGCATTACCCTAAACGGCGAAAGCGAGATTAATTTTGAAGCGATGATCAAACGCAGCCGCCAGGTTGCAGATGGCATGAGCAAGGGCGTACAGTTTTTAATGAAGAAAAATAAGATTGATGTAATTGTTGGCTTTGGTAAACTGAAAGATAAAGGCACCGTTGAGGTTAGAACCAATAACGGCACGCAGGATTTTACCGCCAAGCATATTATATTAGCAACAGGCGGCCGCTCGCGCGAGTTGCCTAATATCAAGCAGGATACCCGCAAGGTTATAGGTTACCGCCAGGCCATGATATTGCCTAAAAAGCCAAAATCAATGATAGTTGTAGGCTCGGGTGCTATCGGTATTGAGTTTGCCTATTTATACAATGCCATAGGCACATCGGTTACAGTTGTTGAATATCTTGACAATATTGTACCGCTGGAGGATGAAGAAATCTCGAAACAATTAGGCCGGCTGCTTAAAAAAGCGGGTATTAATATACTTACCGGCTCAACCGTTGAATCGGTTGATACCTCGGGCGAAAACTGTAAGGTGCAGATTAAAACCGCTAGCGGTACAGAAACGCTTGAGGCTGAGATCGTATTATCGGCCGTAGGTATATCAACCAATATTGAGGGTATAGGGCTGGAAGAAAACGGTGTAAAAACCGATAAGGGAAAAGTTTTGGTTGATGAATTTTACCGCACCAATGTGGAAGGCGTTTATGCCATAGGCGATATTGTGATGGGCCAGGCACTGGCGCACGTAGCATCGGCCGAGGGGATAATTTGCGTGGAGAAGATAGCAGGTAAAAACCCTGAACCGTTAAACTACAATAACATACCGGGCTGTACCTATTGCCTGCCCGAGATTGCCTCTGTTGGCTATACCGAAAAAGCGGCCCGCGAAGCAGGTTACGAATTGAAGATAGGTAAATTCCCATTCTCGGCATCGGGTAAGGCAAGTGCCGCCGGCGCTAAAGAAGGCTTTGTAAAGCTGATATTCGATGCTAAATACGGTGAAATATTAGGCGCGCACATGCTGGGCCATAATGTTACCGAAATGATAGCTGAAATAGTAACCGCCCGCAAGCTGGAAGCTACCGGCCACGAGATCATCAAATCGGTACATCCGCACCCAACCATGAGCGAAGCCGTGATGGAAGCAGCCGCGGAAGCGTATGGGGAATGCATTCATTTATAGTTCATGGTTGATGGTTGATAGTTCATGGTAGAAGTTTATGGCTTTTAGATTTGAAGATTTGCTTGTTTGGAAAAAAGGCATGGATTTGAACGACGAAATCCATGCCTTAAGCAAATCATTTCCTAAAGATGAACTATTCGTTCTAACTTCTCAAATGAGAAGGGCTTCTGATTCAGTTGTACTCAATATTGCTGAAGGTTCAACAGGTCAAACAAAACCAGTATTTAAAACTTTTTTAAACTATTCACTGCGCTCATCAATTGAGGTTGTGAATTGCTTGATCATAGCCAGACGGAGAAATTATATTGCTGAAGATGTATTCAAGCCGCTCTACGACGAATATGAAGTTTTAGCAAAAATGATCACGGCCCTACGAAATCCGCTTGACTAACCATCTTATGAAGCTGCCATTAACAATGAACCATCAACAATGAACCTTTTTACCATCGATACCGGTTTTTTTAAATTAGATGGCGGCGCCATGTTTGGCGTGGTGCCCAAAACCATCTGGAACAAAACTAACCCGGCCGATGAAAATAACCTGTGTACCTGGGCCATGCGGTGCTTGCTGATAGAAGATGGGGATCGCCTTATTTTGGTGGATACAGGCATCGGCAATAAACAAGATCAAAAGTTTTTTAGTCATTATTATTTACATGGCGATGCCACTTTGGATAAGTCGCTGGCGGCGAGTGGTTTTCACCGGGACGATATTACGGACGTTTTTTTAACTCATTTACACTTTGATCATGTTGGCGGCGCGGTGCTGCGCGATGGTGATAAACTGCTGCCAGCCTTCAAAAACGCCACCTACTGGAGCACCCAAAAACACTGGGACTGGGCGGTTAACCCAAACGACCGCGAGAAAGCTTCTTTTTTGAAAGACAACATATTGCCGATACAGCAGAGCGGCCAGCTGAGGTTTGTTGATGGCAAGGATGGCGTAAATTTTACCGATAATATAAGTGTAAAATTTGCTTACGGCCATACCGAGGCCATGATGCTGCCGCTCATAAACTACAAAGGCAAACAGCTACTTTATATGGCCGATTTGCTGCCCTCTATCGGGCATTTGCCTATGCCTTATGTAATGGCTTATGATATGTTTCCGCTGCAAACGCTTACAGAAAAGAAAATTATTTTAACAGAGGCTTTGGAAAAACAATATATTTTGTATCTTGAACACGATCCGATTAATGAATGTTGCACCCTGCAGCAAACGGAAAAAGGCATCAGAATAAACGAGACTTTCAACCTAAACACATTGTAAAACCGGGATAATGCGCCGCCACAAAAATCGTGCAATTCGTCGCATAAAATCGATAAAAAAAGGTATATTTTTTACAAAAATTTTAGTGGAAATTTCTCATAACAATTTCATACCTTTGCACGTTCCATTCTAAAAAAATAAGAATCGAGGTTTTTAATAAATGAGACAACTCAAAATAACCCAATCCATCACCAATCGTGAGTCGCAATCTCTTGATAAATATTTGCACGAAATTGGTAAAGTTGACCTGATTACAGCCGAAGAGGAAGTTATATTAGCCCAAAAGATACGCGAAGGCGACCAGGCTGCATTAGAACGATTAACAAAAACAAACCTGCGTTTTGTGGTTTCAGTTGCAAAACAATATCAAAACCAGGGCCTTACCCTTGGCGATTTAATTAACGAAGGCAACTTAGGTTTAATAAAAGCTGCCAAGCGCTTTGATGAAACAAAAGGTTTCAAATTCATATCTTATGCCGTTTGGTGGATCCGCCAATCCATATTACAGGCTATCGCGGAGCAATCACGTATAGTTCGTTTGCCATTGAACCAGGTAGGTTCATTAAGCAAAATAAGCAAGGCTTTTTCAAAACTGGAACAGGAGTTTGAGCGTGAGCCTTCGCCCGAGGAGCTTGCCGAAATACTGGAAACTACCGTTGATAAAATATCTGATACGCTGAGCAATTCAGGCCGCCATGTATCCATGGACGCGCCGTTTGTACAGGGTGAAGAAAATACCTTGCTGGATGTACTGGAAAACCAGGAACCCAATACCGATTCGATATTAATTAATGAGTCGTTATCCGAAGAGATCAAACGTTCACTATCCACCCTTACCGAGCGTGAGCGTGAAATTATCGTGTTGTTTTTCGGCTTAGGCACCAATCACCCGCTATCGTTAGAAGAGATCGGCGAGAAATTTAACCTTACCCGTGAACGTGTAAGGCAGATAAAAGATAAAGCGCTACAGCGTTTGCGCCATACTTCCAGGAGTAAGATATTGAAATCTTATTTAGGATAAGAGATATAATTTTTGAGACGCAAGATTTTGCGTTTCTATGAGAGTCTCGCTATAACAGCGGGACTTTTTTTTGTTTTACGCCCTACCCCAATGTTTTAGCAGGATATTAACTTGCTAAGTTTTTAAAACTTCGTAAGTTATCTGTAAATTTATTATACATGCAAATATGCAGGGCGAACTTGCTATACGTAAGCGCCAGACGCAGAAGATCTCTCCTCGTACCTCGTCGAGATGACAAAAGGGCCAATTTACAAGCTTTTCAAAACCCCAACCGTATATTCCACCTGCTCCGGATGTACATCCAGGTGCAGTACAAAGCGGATGCGGTGGCTATCGGTTGGCAGCGCCTTTATACCTTTATCGGCCAGTTTGGCTAATACTGCGGCGGCCGGTTCAAGGGTATCAAACAGTACTATATTGGTTTCGGCGGGCAGTACATTACTTACCCAGGGGCAATTGCTTAAAGCATCGCTTAATATTTGGGCGTGGGCATGGTCAATCTTCAACCTGTCTACATGATGATCGAGCGCGTAGATGCCTGCCGCCGCTAAAAAACCAGCCTGTCGCATGCCGCCGCCAAATACCTTGCGAATACGCCGGGCATATTTAATGGTAGCCTCATCAGCCAAAAAAACCGAACCAACCGGCGCTCCGAGGCCCTTCGAGAGGCAAACCGATATGCCGTTAAAGTATTGGCCGTAATCAGCAGCTTTATCACCGGTATGTGCCAGGGCGTTAAATATGCGGGCGCCATCCAGGTGCAGTTTGAGGTTTTTATCGGCACAAAGCCGGGCTATGGGTTTAATTTGTTCTAATGTGTAGCAACTGCCGCCGCCTTTATTAACCGTATTTTCCAGCGCTACCAGGCTGGTATGCGGGTAATGGATATTTTCGGCATTGATCTCCGGCTCAATCATTTCGGCGGTGATGATGCCGCGATAACCGTTCAGCAAACGGGTGGATACACCCGAATTAAAGGCTATTCCCCCACCCTCGTATCGGTAAATATGCGCGGTTTGGTCGGCAATCAGCTCATCCAGCGGCTGGGTGAAGCACTTAATGGCTATCTGGTTGGTCATGGTGCCTGAGGGGCAAAAGATACCGGCTTCCATGCCGAATATGGCCGCGGCTTTTGCTTCCAGCTGGTTTATGGTTTCATCCTCGCCAAAAACATCATCACCTATTTTGGCGCTCATCATGGCTTCCAGCATTGCCGGAGTTGGTTTGGTCACGGTATCGCTCCGCAGATCGACAGTTAATTGCATAAATATTTAAAAGTGTTATTTTAGTAGCTCAAATTTACTGTTATATGCGTAAACCTATATTATTGTTATTGTTTTTAGTGGCATTAACCTCAACCGTACTCGCCCAACGCAATTTTTCACCCACATTCAACACCAATTACGCGTACAATAATGGCCCTGTTTGGGCAAAAGGAACTTATTCCGATCTACAGGGTGTACAACATGCGGGGTTTATCCTTTTACGCGATGGCGGCGATAAACCGGCTGGCATAGATTTTAAACCGGAAAAGCATGATAAAAAAATCAGCATACCTGCAGATTCGCTGACTACCGTTATGTTTAAAGATGATACCTTCCTTGTATCACACTCATCCATATTAAAATCACCGTTTATTGAACTAGTGATCAGTAGCAATGCTATAAAACTATATCACCAGCGTGCATCCAGCTATTTTAGCGCTTATGGCATTAAAGATGTATGGTATTATGGTGCTGACAAGGATAACCTAAGCTTGTTGGACAAGAAAAATTTTATAACTGTTATGCCCCAGATAATGGCGGATAAACCTGATGTAGTGAATAACATTGTAAATAAATCGTACAAATACATCGATATGGTCGACCTGATCACTTATTATCAAACCGGAAGAGAGCCCTGGCTTGACCGGCGAGATAATTAGTATAATTTTGTACCTAAATTTACGTTAGTAGGATTATGTTAAAAATCAGCATTCCCGGTTTAATACTTTTTTCATTATTATTTACCGTTCAGGCGCAGGCGCAAACCTGGGTTCCAGGTTATTTTTATGGCGTTCAGGGCAATAAGGAAACGGGGCTTATCAAGTTCAAAACTTCGGCCCGGGGGCCTGTTAAGGGTGAGGCCTTTATTGAATTTAAGGAAGACGCTAAAGCCAAGCCCATCCCGCTTAGCGCAAGCGATCTGAGCTCCTTTGTTATGGGCAGGGACAGTTTTGTAGTTGCCGCGGCCCCCCGGATGGGCGCATGGTCTAACAACGAGCTTGATTTTGTAAAGGTGGTGCTTGATGAGGACCTGAAACTTTACATGTTCCGTGGCGGCAGCAGTGGCGGAGGAGGCATACAACCCGACCTGGGCATTGGCATAGGTGGCGGATTTGGCGGCGGCGGTGGTGGTTTTGGCGGCGGCATAGGCGGCGGCATTTCCATACCCCTTGGCGGCGGAAACCGTAACAAAATAACTTATTACTTTGGCGCAAACACTGCCGAAATGAAGGTATTAACCCCCGCGAATTTTATTGATGTAATGGCCCAGATAATGGGCGATGAACCCGATGTGGTTGACGCCCTGCACCAGGGAAAATATAATTTAGGCAATATGGATAAGCTGATAGCCTATTTTGATAAGCTGCAGGAAGGGAATAATTAGAATTAATTGTCATCCCGAACTTGTTTCGGGACCACACAGGACAAGTAGCTGATATGTATTCTGAGCACTAAAAGTTCGCTCTTCCACCAAAAATGACAAGTATTTATGCTTTATAAACAAGGTCATGTTTATATTATGTCTAACAAATACAGAACAACGTTTTATATTGGTGTGACCAGCGATCTCGGGGCAAGAGTTTGGCAACATATCAATAACGAAGGCTCTGAATTTGTAAAAAAGTATAAACTATATGACTTACTATTTTATGAATATTTTGAAAGAATAACAGACGCTATCGACCGGGAAAAGCAATTGAAAAACTGGCATAGAGATTGGAAAATCAATCTAATTCAATCGATAAATCCAGAAATGAAGGATTTGAAGAGTGAATTGGATTTGCTTTAGACACTGAAAAAAACAGGCAGTATATCTTGCATGTGAGGTGCTGAAACAAGTTCAGCATGACAATTTGTTATAACTCCTCACAAACCCTGCGCTATCACAGGCCCATTGGAAATTGTAGCCGCCGAGCCAACCGGTAACATCCACACATTCGCCGCCGTAGTACAGGCCGGGTATTTTTTTTACTTCCAGCGTTTTTGAGGATAGTTCATCAGTTGATACGCCGCCGCGCATTACTTCGGCTTTATCGTAGCCTTTATCGCCGGCAGGTTTTACCTTAAATTCGTGGATCAGGCTGCTGATGCTTTCGATATCCGTTTTGGTTAGCGAGGCCAGGTTCTTTTCAACCGGCAGTTTATCGCTCAAAGCTTCGGCAAATTTGCGGGTATAAAGGTTAGCGAGGTAGGCCAGCAGCATTTTTTTGCCGTTCACTTCCTTCTCCTGCTGTATCAGTCCGGCAATATTTTGGTTGGGCAGCAGGTCGATATTGATACTTTCGCCCGGCCGCCAGTAGGATGATATTTGCAATATAGCCGGGCCGCTCAATCCCCAATGGGTGAAGAGAATGTTTTCCTCAAAGCTGATCCTGTCGTTCCAAACCCGGCAAAAGATGCTATTGCCGGATAGCTGCTCGTACCAGGGCTGGTCTTTCCCGGTGATGGTTAATGGCACCAGTGCCGGGGCCGTTTCATTTATTTTAAGATCGAATTTTCGCGCCATGCGCAGGCCGAAATCCGTAGCGCCTATTTTGGCAATGGGCAATCCGCCGGAGGCGATGACTACTTTTGGCGTGGATAATTGATATTCCTTGTCGCCTTTTTCATAGGTAATAATAAACCCGTCTTCTACTTTATCAATATTTTTTACGGTGATATCGCATTTTATCTCCTGCCCAAGATCATGGCACAGGTGGGTAAATATTTTTACTACATCCTTAGCTTTATTGCTGGTTGGGAACAGCTGGCCCAGCGTTTTTTCCTGCCCCTCAATGCCGTAGGTTTCAAAAAAGCTAATGGTATCCTCTACCGTCCATTGCGCGAAGGCCGATTTGCAAAAATGCTCATTAGCCGTTATGAACTGCTGCGCGGATGTATACAGGTTGGTATAATTGCAGCGGCCGCCGCCGCTGATAAGTATTTTGGCGCCTACCTGCTCATTCTTCTCCAATATGAGCGTGCGTTTGCCTAAAAAACCGGCTTGTACGGCGCACATTAATCCGCATGCGCCGCCGCCAATAATTATAGCGTCGAAATCTGTTTGTTTTATTAAATTTGTTGCCATGGGCGATGTTGCGCAAATATCAGAATTTGGAAAGATACTTATCTTTTTAATTATAGGCATTATAATGGTATGCCTGATATTTTTCCTGAACAGGATCCTGTCGCCCAATAACCCGAACGCGGAGAAGCTAACTTCATACGAGTGCGGCGAAGAACCGGTGGGCAGTGCCTGGCTGCCTTTTAACTCCCGCTTTTACGTAATAGCGCTGGTTTTTTTACTTTTCGAGGTGGAGATGGTGTTTGTTTTTCCCTGGGCTACGGTATTTGGCAGCCATGAGATCAACAGTTTCGAGCCGAGATGGGGAATATTATCGCTTATAGAAATGTTCCTGTTTTTGGGCGTGCTAATACTCGGCCTGGTATATGTTTGGGTAAAAGGCGACCTCGACTGGATAAAACCTAAGCCCATTGTGCCTACTACCGATGTAAAAATCCCATCATCATTATACGACCGGATAAACAAGGAACAAAGCTTATATACCGTAAAGGCATTCAGTATGGAAAAACCTGTAGCTATACCTGCGCCGCTTGCTGAAAGCGCGATAGCAGGCAGCGCTGTTGCCCGGAAACCGATGTTTAAACCTGCCTTTAAAAAACCGAGCGATGAATCCTGATCCAACAACTGAAAGCGGCGGTATTGTAATTACCAAAATGAACGACCTGCTTAACTGGGGGCGTTTATCATCGTTATGGCCCCTAAGCTTTGGTATTGCCTGCTGCGCTATTGAAATGATGGGTTCGTTCGCTTCTACTTATGACCTCGACCGCTTTGGCGTGTTCCCACGGCCATCGGCGCGCCAGGCGGATGTGATCATTATTGCGGGAACGGTTACCTTTAAAATGGCCGAACGCATTAAACGCCTGTACGAGCAAATGCCCGAGCCTAAATATGTTATCTCCATGGGTTCATGCTCCAACTGCGGCGGCCCTTACTGGCAGCACGGCTACCACGTGGTAAAGGGTGTTGACAGGGTGATACCTGTTGATGTATACGTGCAAGGCTGCCCGCCCCGCCCCGAAGCCCTGATAGGCGCGATATTAGAGTTGCAGAAAAAGATAGAGACGGAGAGTTTAGCGGTTACAGTTGGGAAGTCCGAAAAGACGGTAAGTCCGGAAGTTGTTTGACCGTTCTATTTTCCTTTCTTAAAATACTTATATCCAACCGAATCCATACCCAGATCTGTATAGTCAGCGGCAATTTGCTGCCTTAGGGCCAAATTATCCTTTGGCGTGTTTAACTGCGCCTTATCGCTGACGATCTGTATCAATACCTTGCGGCTTTGCTCCGTTTCGTGGGCAGGGTTATACTGCACAAAAGTGAGGGCGCGGGCCGGGTCGTCGGCTTTCAGATAAAACTGGTATACGGCTTCGGCCGTCATTGGGTCGTTGCTCAGCATAAACAGTTTCCGGTAATAAAAAGCCGCCTGGTTGTAGTTTTTCAAATTGGCGTTTAAAACACCCGACAGGCCATAAAAATCCTGCGTTTGCGGGTATTGCAGCACCATCCCCTCCAAAACCTTTAATTCGGCCTGGTAATAACCCATTTTTTTATCGTAACGATACAATTGCCCCATGGCATTATCCCAGCGCAAATGGCCCAGCGCCACCTTTACGGCCAAAGTTCCGTCCAAACTGTAATCAACCCTGAATTGTTTGGAGATAGGCTGATTGAAGGGCCAGCCGGTTTTCAGCATCATTATTTGATAAGTGCCCTTTAACGAATCCATTTTGGTGATGGGCATTTCCTTCAGCAATTCATCAAAAGAGATCTCGCGGTCGGGCGTTCCCTTTATCAGCTGCTGTTTTTGGATCGCCTGATAAAACGCGTCCGACATCAGGGCATAGCCAAACAAATTAGGATGTACATGCTCCATTATGGTTTCGTGCCCGGTAATGCCGTTTGGCGAATGTTGTTCAAATACGCTTTTAGTATCAACCAAATGCACGTACGGAAACTGCGCGGCTATGTTTTTTATGGAGGTATTGATGGCTTCCGGCGCGCGGAAACGCAATTCGTCCAGTTCCTTTGCCTTATCAAAATATTGTTTAGCGGTATCATAACTTCCCTTGCTTAAAGCCAGTTGCCCGGCCTTATAGTTCCAGGCTGCCGAGCCGGAGCCTGTACCTGCTGAAACAAATGGCGGCTGATCTTTTTCGTTGCTTACCACAGTGCTTAAAAACACAGGGATCTTTTCATCATTCAGCGTGCTGCACAATTCGGTCATATTTTGGGTGAACTGGGTGATACCCGCCTGGTAATCTGCCGAACC
>Ga0302300_1001919_pt1 | contig 11247 bp, 3 predicted proteins | sample III_Palsa_E1_1_FD_198756 | JGI IMG/M metagenome (GOLD analysis project Ga0302300, IMG submission 198756) | Peat permafrost microbial communities from Stordalen Mire near Abisko, Sweden - III_Palsa_E1_1 | ecosystem: Environmental > Terrestrial > Soil > Palsa > Peat permafrost | place: Sweden... | reverse complement strand
TACTATATTAAGTTTACCTTTAATTTCAAAACAAAAACGAGTGGAATACAAGAAATGACAAATAATTTGTTAACTGGTGTAACAATGTATCATCAGAACCAAGTTGGAAATAAAAAGAGAAAGAGAGAGAGAGAGAGAGAAAGAGAAAGAGAGAGAGGATGAAGAGAAGATAATATTGTAGACAATTACTAGATACTATTAATCTGTTATACCAATCAAGTTGGTACATTTATTTGTTATGACCAGGTAGTGTAATATCTTTACCGTAATAGTTAACTGTATTACAGTTTACTTTTGTTTGAAGATGTTGTATATTTGTATGTTTGAGTCTTACAAATATACAACATTTACTGTGTTAACAACATGCATATCATTCACTTGTTTACGTGAATAAGTAAATGGGTCTTAACTCTCGTTTACACTGTTGTTTTTGGCATCCCAAACGAAATTAGTGTCAACATGTTAACTTGCCATAGTTAGAGTGTTGACTCATCTCTCAACATGTTACGATTTTAGTTTTGTTGTTAGTAGTATATAATATACTATTACTTATAATGACACATATATTTATTTCCCATGAGTATTATTATATACAACAACACAATTTTATACTTAAGTGTTTACACATTATACATTATACATTATAACTTTTGTTTTGACATCTCTAACTAACCATATGTAATAGATAGAGATAGATAAGAACATATAAACAAAAAGGAGATAGAACAATAATTGGATATCAGTAAATATTGTTAAAACAACATTTTTAGCAAAAAATCTTAAACGATTCAAAACATTAAAATAATGTAAAAAAAGCATGACAATGTAATACAAAACAACATTATTTTAATGTTTTGAATCGTTTAAGATTTTTGCTAAAAATGTTGTTTTGGTATAATAATACTACCAATACGGGAGGATATTGTATTGTGGTATGTGTATACGTTTTAGTATACAAACATATATTACATACAGCATAAAACTTTGGTATTGTTTTGTTACTACTAAGTTTTGTGTTTGCCTCCTCTCTCTTTTTATTTTAATATTGCACGTATAGTTAATATATTCATACATATTGGTATATGAATATATCTTTACAAATGTAGTTATTGTTACCATTTATTGTTGTAATATGGTATTGTTTGACCAATGACAAATTTAACATCGTTTTATAGTATATTATGTTATAGTGTATAGTAATATTACATACCATAGTGAGTCACATTACTTACTTTTTTACATCTTTGGGATGTGTAACTCGTTCCAACTAGTTAAACAACTTAATTTAAACATGTATTAGATATGTCAATGTTCAAAATATTAACTGCCAATATTTTAATGGTTACTGTAACACTGTTTATTGGTATTTTAACAAGAATACATAATTTATACTACTTCAAGTAGTATTATATACCAAAGATTCTATTATGTAATTTTACCAGCGTAAAACATATATTGTCATACTAACAATTGTTGTGATAACCATAATTTAACATCTTGTATAATCAAAACAAACTTTGTTAACATCTTGTATGTTTACTAATACCAATACAACTCTACTTATTATATGTTTGTTTAATTTGTTATTACATATCAGTGTTATGATAACTGTAGTTATCATGATACGGGATAATGTAAACCGAGGTTACATTTAAATAAATAACATGTTAATATTATAATATGATAGCATTTGTGTTATCTGTAACTATTATCTTGTTACAATGTTCAAAACATACGTAACTTTTAGATTTAATATTATTTATATAGATTTTTAAATTAACACAAATTTAGTATCGTAAACGATACTTTTATTTTGTGTGTGTATGTGTGGTAATTAATTACTATTAAGTATTTATATTGTAAACAGTAATATATACACAAACGTGTACCTTCTTGTTAATGTATAAGAAAATTGTTAGTAAGATTACATGGTCATACGTGTGAGCAACAATCCACAACCATTATGTGATACACACTAGTACATTTTAATGTCCTGTTGTGATGTGTAACATATATATATGTTACATATTGTTATAAGTAAGTAGTACTAAGTTTATATTTCTTAGATGATACAAAAATAAAGTTTATAATGTTATCGTTGTAATACATATGTCACCAACGACATTGTTACTGTCTAGTTTGAAATATACATGTACACTCGGCTAGTGTGTATGATACAATTGTTAGTATTACAACACATACAATGTTAACTATTATTATTATTACACCAATTAATAATAATAATAATAATAGTTAACATTGTATGTGGATATCTGAACAAGATGTATTTTGTTAACACCAAATAGTTAGATGACAAATATGTTTACTGGTTGGTAGTTAATTGTTATATAAATTATACACAACAGGAATTAATACTTGGTTAAACATTGTCAAACACAACAAGTTAATATCTAACCTAATTACATGTGTTTGTTATCTTTAATGTTTATAACACCAATTATTTTAGTACATCTGAGATGTTTACACTGTAGTGTTTTGTAATTTTGACTATTCCAATCATATATTAACTTATATTATGTTTTTAATCCTCCTACCGACACATACCAATTTATGTTTTATACTGTTAACTCTATCACTACATAACCTAAAATTTACAATGTATGATAACATATGTTACAATGTTTAATATTACAAGTTGTAATTAAGTATATGTTGTAAACATATTTAAAGTTACATGTTATACAACTAAATTTGTAATAATTAGTAGAGAGATAGAGAGATAGAGAGAGAGAAGAAATAACTAGTAACAACAATGTTGCGGTTGACATGAAACACTGTAACAAATGTTGTAAGTGTAAGAAGATAATAGGTGGTAAGTAAATACGAAAAAATAAAGAGTGAGAGAACAGGTTAAGATTAAAATATTTAACTAAAAGGTTATACTATGTAGAGTTTGTAATGTAAAATTATGGTAACACACTCTGAGTGTGTTAAACAAAACGTATATTAGATACACAACGATTATTTATTTTGTAGCAACATATTAAATGAACATACTTATTATGTTTATCAAGTATAGAATTAAATATTTGATATACACAATATACATTATCCCCATATCAACGAGATGAAACAAGTTACTGTTAAGTGTATTAATTTTTTATATCAACTGTACTGTTTCTTGTTTTAAAAATGTTTATACATGTCTCGTTAAACACTACAACCTTACGCTTGAAATATATTACATACAACAACTATTATTCTATTAATTTGTCTACTATGTGTGTGTGCAATAACCAATTGATATAGGTGAAACATAGAAAGACAAGTAAGATGTAAAGTTTTGTACCAAACATAATTGTCAAAAATCTTAAACGATTCAAAACATTAATATAATGTTAGAAATATGTAACATCTCAATACAAAACAATATTATATTAATATTTTGAATCATTTAAGATTTTTGACAAATATGTTAATAATGTTAAATGATATATTTAACATTATTACTATTATCATACTAGTATAATCACATGACCTTCGTGGATAGTTAACTACACGTCTATTATGTAATTATCAGTATGGGATACAATTTGTACCTTTGATAATTCGAAGATACAAACATATGTACATACTTGGAAGAGGAAGGGAGAAAGAGGAAGGGAGGAAGAGGAAGATAAGATATTACATATGTGAACATTATTAACAGTATCTAGTTTATACACTCGATGAGTAGTTATTATGGTAACGTTGTTAATAACAATAAGATATAAATATTGTGTTGTTAAACACATAGTAATTATAATATGTGTGTATATATATATAACATTACAACAAACATGTTAAAATTGTGTTAGTTGATAGTACTACTATGTTATTATGATAGCATATTTACATTTACAGGTCTGACTTGTAAAAATAAAATGGTTCTTGTTATTAACATGGTTTAATATAAGTATGACAACTAGTTTAGTATTAAATCATGTTAATTTATGTTTATGAAGATATTGTTGTAAACGTAAATTAACATACTCACATAATGACTATCCATATTTTTGTAATGAGGATGGGAGAGAATGGGAGAAGGGGTTAGTCTGTAATTGAATTGTCTTCACATATACTTATACAAACACATAATGTCTGTGGATAGTTGTTTGCACAGATTTTATGTGATGATACCAATTTTACTGTTAGAGTATAGTTATATTAACAAACATAATAACAAGTATGTTGTGATGAAGTATAGATTGTTTATCCATTGAAGTTTAAATGTTCCCCCATCCTGAGACTATACGTATAGATACATTTTTATTGTATCTCATTGACTATAAAAACATTATGTGAGTAATTATCACCCCATTGTTATTTAGATAATCCACTTATACAAGTAATAATTACTTGTAATTATTTGTTCATCTGAGTATAATTGCATGTCATTTGTGTAGGCAAAAAGTATTCACAACCATCATGTGATAGTTGTATACAATTACTTGTCACACTAAAAATTGTGTTGTGTTTGACACGATACTAATATTATATTATCTCTACTCTCTTCTTTTCTCTCTTTTATCTTCATCTTATTATTTAATACTAGTATATCCACATAATATTAGTGGTTGATTGAATACATCGATATTATGTAATTATGTTAATAATATGTACTAAACAACAATGTTTATACTTGTCATGTTAAAGTAATATTACAATACTAAACATATTATTGATATGTTATTACTTACCATTGAGTGTAAAAGTTATTGGATTAAATTAACTACCAATATATATACAATATTGTAATAACATGCTAAAGTTAGTATTTGTAACAAATAGTAGTTAGTACAACCAGAATAAGGTTACATACATTACAAGATTATCTTGTAATGAGAATATAAAATACATTAACCAGTTACACTGTAGGTATATAATTTGTATTGTTAATAACATACTAAATAGTTTTATTATCTAGTATACTATTAATAGTATATTATTAATAATATAGAATTTACATGTTAAACATGTAAATTTTTAATATACAAATACTTGTATTATTACATAAAATCTGTGTAAGCAACTATCCACTAATATTATGTGACCATATGTAATATTATTGGTATAATATAATCTTATATTTATTATATGGTCACATAATATTAGTGGATAGTTGTTTACACAGATTTTATGTAATTCCACTCCATGATTACAAGATGAACACAAAATAGTGTGTTAGTGTGTTAGTGTGTGTGTGTGTGATAACCAAATAACATAGATGAGATGTGTGTGGGGAAGAGAGAGGGGAAGAGAGGCTGAGAAGATAAAACAAGACAGGTAAGACCCAAAAATTTTATCACAACAATGTTTTTACCAAAAAAATCTTAAACGATCGCAAACATTAATATAATATTGTTTTATTTTACATTGTTACATATTTCCAACATTATATTAATGTTTGCGATCGTTTAAGATTTTTAGCAAAAAACATTGTTGTGATAAAATTTTTTGTGTCATGTTATTTTGTTTAAATCTCATCAGTAACTTGTTTAGTTAGTTACTTTCAGGTATGAGTAAAATTACAAATATGTAAAGATTTGTATTATCTTCCATCTTGTTGTCTACTTCTTTTTACTTTAATATTCTACTATCCTCAACATATATATATGTACTTATATTAGATTATATTATAGTTAACATTATCTCATCTACTTATTTACGGGTTATATTGACATAATTAATATATAGTTGTTTGTTTAATATACAATTAATTAAAAAATGTTATTCAGTTGAGATATGTTAAATACAACATATGTTAAAAACATATAGTGAGATAACACTTCTAGCTATACAGTATGTGTGTTAAGGTTGTACTTTTAGTTTACTAGTATGTTTTGACATATTTTTTGCAAAAAAATTTATCGGAAATGAATAGACATTACAAATATACTTCTTATTATATACTTACTATACAAGTGTATCTAACCTAATTTTGTTTGAGAATAGTTTATACCTGCTATAGCAAGTATATAGAAAGGAGTATGTTTGTATTGTCTATTCATATGTCCGACAAATTTTTACAAAAAATATGTCAAAACATACTAGTAAACCAAAAGCACAACCTTAACACACGCTGTGTAACACAGAGTGTAATAACCATTGTTAACAAAAAAATGTGTACTAGTAAGTGTAGTATTATTAATTATAACTACTACACTTACTATTTTTGGGATTGGTAAAGATGTAACAGTATATAAAATACATATTATTTAATACCTAACAGATTAAAAGGTACCAAAAAAATAAACTCTTACATGTCACAGATAATAATTGTTAAGTATGACATAATAACAATAGTGTAATTACTACCAATCAACATAAAACAAGTTAAAATGTTGTGGTCATAACATGTTGGGTGTTAAAGTATTATCTTGTTAAGTTTAATAGTATAAGTATCACTCACGTTTACACTTATTTACATATCTTGAACAAACATGTGCCATTCCACGCATCTTATACTCCACAACTATTATTTTGTTCTACCTTTTGTATCTTGTTCTCTCTCTTTCTCTCTTCCATTAAAGTACTACTGTTATTTTTAGTAACATGTATTATGTTATTTTGGTCAACAACTAAATATTTGTTGTTACAAGTAATAGGGATATTAGATATGTATAAATACATAACATATTAACTACAATGATATATTACGTATTTATATATGTAGTTATATTAAATATTAACACAATTTAACTTTTGTTATTTACATTCCATGGATGTAAAAATAAAGAAGTATGATGTTAAGTTAGTAGTTTTAGTATTACTATATCTAACAATATTAACCTGGTATTGATACCACATGTTATTTATTTAATATCTTCCTCTCTCTCTTCTTCTTTCTCTCTCTCTTCATCCCTCATTTCTTCCCTCCTCTACTTGAATTTACAACACTCACTTGTTATATCTAATATTTCTATTACTGTACTTAGTAATAGAAGTACTTAGTAATATTTAGTTATGATAATAACATATTACCATATCTTTATAACTTTATAACTTTTATGTATCTAATATATGGTTGTTATAACAACTTAACTATTCCAGGAATATATTTTGTTGAATCTTGTTACTTTAATTTTTGTGATGATGATCGATGGTAGGTAAGGTACATTTAAACACAAGTTATTAAGACTACACATCTATTACTGGCATAATATAACGTTATTGTAAATCTTGTAACTTAAAGTACTTTCAACGTTATAATACATAATATTACAGTTAAGAATATGTTGGAGATATTAAAACTACAGAATCATAACAATCCAACATCAAGTACGTTAAAATTACTGCATGTAATAGAATATCTAAATTATGTCAAGGTGTGATACTACATAATATTTGTGGAATGTTACCTCCGCTGCTCTTGTCGTTTATCTCTGCACTTGTCGCTTGTCACATATTTTATGTAATTATACACATACCATCATTAAAATATATTAGAAGTAACATTACTGTTAACATTGTCTATCATAACAATTCCATAATTTAACAACATTTGTACATTTTTTTGATTATAATATATAGTAACTACTTGTTCATACAACACACACATGCAAATATGCTACTGTTGTAATTTAGTAATAATATCGTTCACTGATAAATCACATAAGTACTTACTATCTATAATTACATATTTATACAAGCAACTATTACTTGTAACTATTACTTGTAACTATTACTTGTAACTATTACTTGTAACTATTACTTGTCTATTCAAGTATAATTGCATGCCATCTGTGTAGGCAAGGACCCACAATCATCATGTGTTATAATTTACAGTTAGTTGTCATACCGGAGATAATATTACATTCATATATGTTTATATGTCTAATCTTTTTCCCCATTTATCTTCTTGTTAAATTAGATCTGGTTACACAAAATATATGTTTACATATCCCTTATTTATCCAATGATATGTTATGTTTAATATGAAATTAAATTTACACCATCTTTTATTCTTTTACTGTTTTAATACCAACACATCTACATGATGTTGGTGGATAGTTGGATACACCAATTTGATGTAATTATAATCATAATATTTATTACATTAACACAAATATTTATATTACAAATGTAATATAAATATTTAATTGTATTTATACTATATTGTATAGTATGGTATTTTGAGGTTAGTGATATTTACATTTTACTCCTCTATTGTATATACTTATAATTGTTTCAAATGTAAATATATATATATATATATCTAATCATGTAAATAATGTATTGTATATAGATTCGAAATTTCTGTGTTCACGTAACTGTTTGAATAGTAACTTGTTGTGATCTGGAATTACACCACTGTTCTCAATGTCATTGAGGAAGTAGTAGCCAAAAGGTGGTTTGGACATAGACCTAACACATGACCAGTAGAATGTTTTAGCCAATTTATTTATTTGGTTACAATATTGTGTCTCCAACTTGTTTATATTGTAGTCAAAGGTATTGAGTGTGATGTGGTTCCAATCCCAAACCCATTTATTATTAATGTCATTGATACTATCAATGACAAAAGAAATTGGTAATGAGGTATTCCAGGATACACCTGAGCTTGTCCAAGGCAGATCTGGTCTGTTCATGATAACGTCAAATGGTATAACCATTGATAGTTTGTTCCAGTCCCATGAGTAGTGTCTATTATGTTCTACAATATCCAATGTAACTGTTGGATTTAATGACATACCATCGGATGTCCAAGGTAGGTGAGGTTTACTTAATATCTGTTGTATAGGTACAGTACTTGATAGCAATTCCCAATTCCAGTTCCTTTGTCTATGTTGTTCAATGTAATCAACATCCACATTTGGATTTCTCCCACTCACCAACCTCCAATTAATATCTTGTTGTTGCTGTTGATAATTAGTACCTTGATTAACATTTTGTTTTTTGTTTTGATCATCAATGTGTTTGTTTATAACACATGTTTCGATGTAGTTGGTAGAAATGTTTGTATTATTAGATATAATTTGTGACCATCTCCACCCAACTTCAGGATGACTATTGATGTATATCTCTGTCAATTGTGGATTGGATGATAATCCAGTATCATGACATAACCATGGATATTGTGCTTTATTGTCATCGATGACAGATAGTGGTAATGTACATGCAGCTCGATATCGATACCAACCATCTGTGATTACTTTTGTTGTCTGATCCTTATTCTTCTTATTTAATTGTAACTCCGTAATTGTGTCTACTACATATTGTAAGTCCAAATTTGGATTACAGAATATAGCGTCACGAATCCAAGGTTTATCATTATACTTACGAATCATATCCATTGTAACATTACTGTTCATTGATATGTTATACCACAACTCTCGTTCATCAAATGTTTGTTGCTGTTGCTGTTGCTGTTCACCATCTGTATGGTGGTAAAAGTTATTGTCTACAAGTTGTGATATTAAAGACCAATATAATCTTTGATTTTGTTTCTTGGCATGTAACAGCTGTGATTTTAACACTAAACATTCATGTAGTACACCATTATTGATCTCATCGAACCTGTTGTAGTTCATGATACTAATTATTATTTTATATCCTCCTATATATTCACTACAATGTAATGGTATCATTTTTATACTTAAGTGTAAGAAGGAGGAAAGATTGTATATGTATTTACAAATACACATGTATACTACCATGCATTGTAGTATATAATAAAAAATACTTAATTATTGTATATAAGCGTATTTCAATAACATGATCCATAATATACTATATAACACATATCATTCATGTTTAATATCTTTACCAATAATGTATTACAACAACTATATTTTTCATGGTAATATAGTTATTGTATATCCCTCCAAGATATGTAAGTGTTCATGTGTAAACAAAAGCATGTTTACATACTACAATATTACAACATTGCAGTGTTACGATAGAGTATATGTATAACATTATACCAAACCCAAAAGTACTTACACAGTATGAAAATTGTGTTTAATTTTATTGTTACTAGTATCAGTAGTGATACGACCAAATATTTGTTGTAGTTCGAAACTACAATTACTTTTTTATTCACCTCTATATTTTTTAGTCGAAGATGCGCAAGTATTATAAACATCACACATTGGATATTGTATAATAGATATTACGTGTCATTTAGCAGATATCATTTAATCCAACTACTGTTGTAGTTTTAATATGTTCTGGTTAAAGCAAGTCTCGTATGGTTAAGATATGGTTAAGTGAAGATATGGTTAAGTGAAGATCCCAGTTACAATTACTATGTTATACTATTGTTAGTTGGACCTGTATTGTTGTAATCATATTAATTAACATAACCTTATACATATGCGTGTATGTTCAGACTATATTACCTAACTAAATCTCACTCTACCTGAAAATAGAGTATATATATATATATATTATTTAAACTACATTAAGCTAAGTCATTCTAACTATGTTAACTCGTGAAATACTTACACACTAACCCCATTTGTGTTATAATGAGAATACATATATGTTAACTATCATAGTTCACACCATCTAAAATATAAAACTAGTAACAAGATTTAAATTTGGTTGTATTGTTATTACCCTAAATGAATTAAACTATACTAGATATATTTTTAGTAAAGGAAAGTTTAACATAAATCAAACATGTTTCAGTGAATGACAATACCATGTTCAGATTAAAAACATATAGGGTTTAACCTACTGTTACTCTTTCACCATCAATGACTGAGTTACCAACTATAATATTGTGAACATATACACACACACACACATATTAAAATGTTTGTTACAATAACATTTAATAATCCATATTAATATGTTTGTTTAATTAACCTAGCAAATTAAATAGTAAACAGAGATAAAATATCACAACATTATCTTATTAATGTTGTTAATGACAACATAACAAGATCTTGTTATAATTAAGTTTGTTTAGTTTAAGCGGTGTGAGCCTTACTAATAACATCATGGCACTCATACATATTTAGATCTCCAGTAACTTTTGTTGACTACAAATTTTTTTGAATGAATAGCTTATATGACATCATCATCAATATACATTGTTAATAATATACATTGTTAATAACATACATTGTTAATAACATACATTGTTAATAACATACATTGTTAATAACATACATTGTTAATAATATACATTGTTAATAACATACATTGTTAATAACATACATTGTTAATAACATACATTGTTAATAACATACATTGTTAATAACATACATTGTTAATAACATACATTGTTAATAACAT